>WBZQ01002293.1_pt1 | contig 12387 bp, 10 predicted proteins | sample 5204251 | NCBI WGS metagenome assembly WBZQ01 (sample SAMN12412402, study PRJNA552823) | activated sludge metagenome | isolation source: activated sludge from nitrification reactor of wastewater treatment plant... | place: USA: Virginia | collected 2017-09 | reverse complement strand
CGATGCATCCCGGCTCGCGGCGTTGCTCGTCGGTTGCATATTCCCGATATGCGCCGCTCCTCGCGCCTTGCGATCCGGGCGCCTCGGCGCCCTCGGTGCACAGCAACTTCTGGGACAGGACACTAGAATCGCGCAACATGACGCGGGCCTCCTTCTCTCCGGTCGCGGCACTCGGTTGGATGTTGCTGCTCCTGACGCTGCTCGTCGCGGCGGGCGGCGCGGCGGCGGCGGGGGAGTCGCTCCGGCTCGGGTTGCCCCATCCCTGGGTCGCGCTGGCCGCACTGGCGCTCGTGGCCGCGCTGGCACGCGCCGACTTCGAGCGCGGCCGACTCGGGCTCGGGCTGGCGCCGGTCCTGATGGCGCTCGTCTGGGCGCCGTCGTCGTCCGCGGCGCGTGCCTGGAGCGGCCCGCCACTTCTGGCATTGGCTGCCGCCGTCGGCGTCGCCTGGGTCGCCGCCGCGCGCCCTCTGTGGCTGAATCGCCTGTTCGTGCCCGTCGTCCTTCTCACATACGCCGTCGTCAGCCTCAACGTGCAGCGCGACGTGGGGGCCGAAGGCGACGAGCCGCACTATCTGATGGTCGCGGAGAGCCTGTTGCGCGACCACGATCTGTCCCTGGAAGCGGACTATGCGGCCGGCCGCTACCGCGACTTCTATCGCACCCAGCCGACGCTCGCGCCGCACTACCTGGTGCGCGGGCGCCAAGGCGAGATCTACTCGCAGCACGCGCTCGGCCTGTCGTTGCTCGTGCTGCCTGCCTATGCGCTCGGAGGCTATCCGGCGGCTTCGCTGTTCATGGCGCTGCTCGCGGCGCTGCTCGCGCGCGAGATACGCGCTTTGCTGCGCGCAGCGCTGGACGAGGAGCACGCTTCGCTGGCGGACGGGGTGGCCTGGGCCGTCGCGCTCTCGCCGCCGCTCGTGCACTTCGCCGGGCTGATCTTCACGGAGATACCGGCGGCCCTGGCGCTGGCCCTGTGTCTACGTCGGTTGCGCGAGCCGCGCACACTGTCGCTGCGGGGCGCGTGGCTGGTCGGGGTCGTGTTGGCTTTCGTTCCCTGGTTGAACGTGCGTTACGCCCCGTTTCCACTGCTGCTCCTGGCCTACGCGCTGGCCGCGCGTCCGCCGCGCCGCACTGTTTGGGCCTTGACCGTGCCGCTGCTGGTCTCGCTCGCCGCCAGCGCCCTGTTCCACTATCGGCTCTACGGCTTCTTCGACGCGCGTCGTGTCTACGGGCGCCGGCCGGGGTTTGCCTGGGCGCGTCTTCCGTCGGGTCTCGAGGCACTGGCTTTCGACCAAGAGTACGGCCTGCTGGTGTACGCGCCGCTGTTCGTGTTCGCGCTGCCCGGCGCCTGGTGGCTGCTGCGTCGGCGCGCGCAGTGGCGCCACGCGTTCGCGCTCGTGACGCCGGTGCTGGTGGTGCTCGTCACCGCCGCGACGTGGCGCATGTGGTGGGGCGGATTTACGCCGCCCGCGCGCTTTCTCGTGCCCGTCGTGCCGGCTCTGGCCGTGCTCGTAGCGCTGGGCCTGCGTCGCGGCATCGGAGCGCCGGCCAGCCTCCTGATCGGCTGGAGCCTGTGCCTCGGCCTGGTGGCGTTGCCGCGGCCGGGGCTCGTGCACCGCGATCGCGACGGGAGCGCGCCGCTGCTGCGGGCGATGTCGGGCGCCGAGGAGTGGACGCGCCTGCTGCCGGCGTTCGTGCTCCCCGACGCCGACCCGCGGCGTCGGCAGCTCGCCCTGGTGTGGGCCGTGGCGTTGGGCGCGACGTTGGCCGGCGCGCTTGTCCCGCGTCGCCGTGGCGCCGGTGCGACGCCGCTCGGCCTGGCCTGCGTATCGATCGGGGCGCTCGCGACCGCTGGCGCGGCCGCCAGCGTCTCGCTCCAGGTCAGCGACGGACGGGACGCCGTCCGATTGCTGGGCCGCCCTGCTCTGGATCTGCCGGGCTGGCGCTGGCTGCCGCGCAGCGACGCGCTCTGGGATGCGCAAGCGCTCCGTTGGGGGCCGCTCTACGAGGCGCATCGCTTCCCGGCGGGCGCGCTGGTGGGAGCGCGCCTGCCGCTCGCCGCCGCGCGTTACAGGCTCACGTTGAGCGCCGACTCTTGGCCGGATTCACGCCCGCCGGCCTGCGTCGTGACGCGCGACAAGTCCGCCCCCATCCAGGCCGGAGCGCCGCTCGTCCCGTTCGCAGGCGGCTTCGCGGGCAGTTTCGAGGTGCCGGCCGGCTGGCCGGCGGTCGACCTGCGTCTGCGGGCGGGCGGACCCTTGCTGCTGCGCACGGTGCGCCTGGAAGTTCAACCCTGAGCGGCCGCCCCCTGTCCAAGCTTGGCGAGGACGGGGGATCACGAGGAGGACGCGATGAGGAGCATGGCGTGGATCACGGGCGCGGCGTTGGGGGTCGGGTTGACGGCCGCGGCTTGGGCCGGGTCGGGGGAGGGCAAGCACGGCGCGGCCTTGGCGGAGCGGCTCGGCCTGAGTTCCGAGCAGGAGGCGCAATGGCGTGAGCAGCGCGAGGCCAGGCGCGAGGCGGCACGCGCGCACCGGGACGAGTCGCACGCGCTGCGCGAGCAAATGCGCGCGCTGCTCGAGGCTCCCACGCTCGACGAGAACGCCGTGCGCGCGTTGGCTCGCAAGCAGGGCGAACTGGCTGCCGCGCGCTCCCGGGCGCGCGGCGAAGAGCGCCTGGCGTTGCGCAGGCTGCTGACGCCGGAACAGCTCGAGAAGCTGCGCGAGCTGCGGCGCGAGCACGCCGGCGCCCGACACGCGCGACGTCAACTACGCCGCGGCGGTCGTGACGGCGGCGACGAGCGCGAGGCCGGCGAGCGCTGAGGTGTGGCTGCGCGGGCCCAAGTCGCGGCGCTGGCCGGAGCAGCGGCGGTGCTGACGACGCCCGCCGGGGGCGAGACCCAAGACGCGGCGCGCGAAGCAGAGCGCGCCGCGATCCTCGCCAGCCAGCGCGGAGACACGCGCGCCTTCGACCTGTTGGTCGAGCGCTATCAGCGCGGCGTGTATCGGCTGTGCTATCGCTATCTGAACAACCACGAGGACGCCAACGACGTGGCTCAGGAAGCCTTCCTGCGGGCCTACAAGGCGATCGGGCGCTTTCGCGGCGACAGCGCGTTCGGCACCTGGATGTACCGTATCGCCGTCAACGCCTGTCTCAATTTCCGTGCGGCGCGACGGCCGCCCGCGGAAGAGCTGCCGGAGGGCCTGCCCGACCGCGGCCTGGCGGCCAGCGAGAGGCTGGAACGCGACGAGCGCTCGAGCCTGGTGCGCGCCGCGGTCACGCGCCTGCCCGAGCGCCAACGCGCAACGTTGATCCTGAAGGTCTATCACGACCTGAGCCATGAGGAAGTCGCGCGCATCCTGGGCTCGACCGTGGGCACGGTGAAGGCGAACCTTTTCCACGCTCTCGCCAACCTGCGCAAGCATGTGGTCGGCGCGGCGACGAGCGCCGCGCGGCCGGCTCGCGCCGGCGGCCGTGAGTGAAGGAGACCAGAAACGTATGTGGGGCCATCCCGCCGACGAGCGCCTGATCGATCTGGCTGAAGGCGCGGGTGACGAGCGCGCCCGACAGCACCTGGCCGCCTGCGCGTCCTGTCGCGCGCAGGTCGACGAGCTGCGCGCGACGCTGCTCGAGGTGCGCGCGGCCGACGCGCCCGAGCCCGCGCCGCTGTACTGGCAGGCGTTTCGGCGCGAGGTGGCGCGCCGGCTCGACGCGCCACGCCCGCGGCCATCGGCGCGTTGGTGGCTCGTGCCGGCCCTGGCGGCCGGCGCGGCGGCCGCTGTCTTCGTCCTCCCACGGCCGTGGGCCGAGCGCGGTCCCGGCGCCACGCAGCCCGTGGCGGCCACGCTGCCGGCCTGGACGCCGTTGCCGACGGTCGACGAAGACGAAGGCCTCGCGGTCTTGCAGGCCTTCGCGTCCGGCGACGCGTTGGCGAGCGTCGGCGAGTGTCGAGATCTGGCGGAGTGCGCGGCAGAATTGGGCGAGCGCGATCGCGAAGGGCTGGAGTCGGCCTTTGGCGCGCCCGCGCGGGGAGGCCAGTCGTGAAGTCCATCGCGATCGTCGTGCTGGCGACGTGCTCGTGGGCCGGGATGGCCGCGGGGGAGGGGCGGGGTCAGGCCGGCCAGGAGGTGCGCGACGAAGCCTCCAGAATGGTCGACGCCTACGTGCTCAGCAATCTCCAAGAGCGCCTGACGCTGACCGACGCGCAGTTCGTCAAGCTGCTGCCGCTCGTCAAGGCGCACCAGAACGCGCGCCGCGAAGCGCTCCAGCGCCGTCATCGGGCGTTGCAGGAGCTGCGCCGCGCGCTGCACTCGGGCCGTTCCACCGAAGCCCAGATCCTCGGCCTGCTCGACGACGCCAAGCACGCCGAGAGCGAGGGGCCCGCGGCGGTGGCGCGCTCGCAGGCCGCCATCGACGGCCAGCTCGCGCCCGTGCAGCAGGCCAAGTACCGCGTGTTCGAAGCCGAGGTCGAGCAGCGCCTGCGCGAGATGCTGCGCGGCGTGCGTGGCCGGGCGCTCGAGCGGCGTGGCCGGCGCGGCACGGGCGGCCCGGCGGCGCCGACGCCGGACGACGACGAACCCTGATCGGCTCTGGTGCGCGGCGGCGCCCCGTTTGCTGCTGCCGGCGAGGTTCCCTATACTCCCGGTCCATGGTGCGGGAGACCAAGAAGAACGCCTCGTCACGCGCTGCGGCTGGCCGCTCGAACGCGCCGGCCCGAGCGGGCCGCGCGCGTGCCAGCGCGCATGCCGGCCCGCGCGCCTCGGCCGCGCGTCAGTCCGAAGCGCGCCACGCCGCGCCCTCGCGCGCCTCGTCGGCCGGCGCGAAGGGAACCGCCCCTGCGCGTCGCGAGGCTGCTGCGCCCAGCGCACTGCCAGCGGGCGGGGGCGGTTTCGCGCCAGGCGCGCCAGGCGTGCTCGAAGAAGAGACCATCGAATCGTCGAAGTACGTCGCGCGCGCCCCGCGGCGCTTCGAGGAAGAGCGCTTCCTCTTCCCGCAGAGCTACGGCGTCAACAAGGTCCGCCTGTTGATCCGTGATCCGCAGTGGCTGTTCGCGCACTGGGACGTCGATCCGCGCTCCTTCGACGAGCTGCGCCAGGCGCTGGGCGAGCGGGTCGTGGCGCTCGCGCGGCTGACGTTGCGCGTGCACGATGCGCTGAGCGGCGGCGCCAGCGTCGTGCTGCTGCCCATCGGATCGCGCTCGTGGTACGTGCGCGCCGATGCCACGCGCCGTTCGTACCGCGCCGAACTCGGCGTCACGCTGCCCTCCGGCGAGTTCCGCCTGCTGGCCGAGAGCAACACGGTGATCATGCCGCGCCAGTCGCCTTCCAGCGAACGCGCGCGCCAACTGCAGCGCTACGTCGCCCAGCCGGCGCCCGAGCCCCCGCCTGCCGCGGCCAGCGCGGTGGCGTCCGAGCGCGAAGCGCTGGCGCAGCCCGGCCCGTGGCAGGCTCCGCCGCCGCAAGAGGCGGTCACAACGCCGGCTGCCGCGCCGCTGCCGGCCGAGCCCAAGGCCCAACGACGAGGCGGCGCCAGCGACGTCTTCCGTCGCTGAGCGCCGCGCGGCGCCCATGCCGGTCGGCTACTGGCTGCCGGTGTTGCACGCGCACCTGCCCTTCGTGCGCCACCCGGAGCATCCCCAGTTCCTCGAGGAGGACTGGTTCTTCGAGGCCCTGACCGAAACCTACGTGCCACTGGTGCGCGTCTTCGACGGCCTGGTGCGCGACGGCGTCTACTGGCGTCTGACCATGACGCTCTCGCCGACGCTGGCCTCGATGCTCGCCGACGAGCTGCTCATCGCGCGCTACAACCGTCACCTCGACCGGCTGATCGCGCTGGCCGAGCGCGAGGTCGAACGCACCGCGCGGGACGAGCCCCGCTTTCACGACGCGGCCCTGCACTACGTCGACGAGTTCCGCGACGTGCGGCGCATCTTCCGCGAGGCGTACGGATCGGATCTCTTGCGCGCGTTCCGGCGCCACGCCGACGACGGCCGTCTGGAACTGCTGACCTGCGGAGCGACGCACGGCTTCCTGCCGCTCATGGACCCGGTGCCGGAGGCGGTGCGTGCGCAGATCGAAGTCGCCGTGCAGACACACCGCCGGCTGCTCGGTCGCGATCCGCGCGGCATCTGGTTGCCCGAGTGCGGCTATCTGCCGGGACACGAGCAGCACCTGCTGGCGGCCGGCCTGCGCTACACGTTCGTCGAGTCGCACGGTCTCGAGCATGCCCATCCGTGTCCGACGCACGGCGTGCTGGCGCCGATCCTGTCGCCGGCGGGCGTGGCCTTCTTCGGGCGCGACATGGAATCGTCGCGCCAGGTGTGGAGCGCCGAAGCCGGCTACCCAGGGGATTACGACTACCGCGAGTTCTACAAAGACGTCGGCTGGGACCTGCCGGTCGAGGCCCTGGGCGACTTGCTCGGCGATGGCCTGCGCCGCAACCTGGGCATCAAGTACTACCGCGTGACGGGCCCAGTCGGGCTGGGCGAGAAGCAGCCCTACGTGCGTGCGCGCGCGCTCGAGAAGGCGCAGGGTCACGCCGCCCACTTCCTCGAGCGACGCCGCGAGCAGGTGCAGGCCGCCTCCGCGCGCATGGATCGGCCGCCGCTGGTGGTGAGCCCGTACGACGCGGAGCTCTTCGGACACTGGTGGTACGAGGGGCCGCAGTTCCTCGACGCGCTGTTCCGCAAGCTGCACTTCGACCAGTGCGAGGTCCAGCCGATCACGGCCCCCGAGTATCTCGAACGCCATGCGCTGCTCGAGGTGGCGCAGCCGCCCATGTGCACCTGGGGCGCCGACGGCTATGCCGACGTGTGGCTCAACCCAGGCAACGACTGGATCTACCCGCACCTCGACAGCGCGGCCGAACGCATGGTCGAACTGGCGCGCCGTTTCGACCAGCCCTCGGCCCTCGAACGCCGCGCGCTGAACCAGGCCGCGCGCGAACTGCTGCTGGCACAGGCTTCCGACTGGGCCTTCATCATGAAGACCGGCACCACGGTCGAGTACGCCACCAAGCGCACGCGCGACCACGTGGCGCGCTTCGCCTACCTGCACCGCAGCCTGTGCGAGGGTGGGCTCGACGTCGACGTCCTGGCCGAGTTCGAGGAGCGCGACAACATCTTCCCCGACATCGACTATCGCGTGTATTGTTGAAGGCGGCGCCGGAGTGAATTCGGCGCCGCTCTCGAGCGGGGGCTCCCGCCCCCCCGAGCCCCTGGACGCGACGCTGGCCGCGTCGGGAAGGTGGCTGGGGCATGACGTCGGCGTCGCGACGTTCGAGGCCGCGCCGAAGTGAATGCGGCGCCGCCAGACAGCGGCGGGGTTGCCCCGGAAAGCCGGAATCCCTGGGTCCGATGCTTCGTGACGGGCCCCGCGAGAGGGGGCGCACATGACGCCCATGCCGTCGTCGTTCGTTCGCCCGCCGGCCGTGGCCGGCACGTGGTATCCCGGCGACGCGCGCGACCTGACCCGCGCGGTCGATGCCTGTCTCGCGCGTGTCTCCGAGCTGGCCGTGCCCGGCCGGCTGGGCGCGTTGATCGTGCCGCACGCGGGCCTGCGCTACTCCGGGCCGGTCGCCGCGCACGCCTATGCGCGCCTGCGCGGACGACGCGATCTGTCGGTCGTGCTGGTCGGCCCCTCGCACCGTGTCGCCTTCGACGGCTGCGCCGTGTTCGCCCGTGGAGCCTGGGCGACGCCCCTGGGTGTGACGCCGATCGACGAGGCCCTGGCGGCGAGGCTGATCGCCGCGGGCGGCGGCCTGGCCGAAGCGCCGCGCCCGCACGCCCAGGAGCACTCGCTCGAGATGCAGCTCCCGTTCCTGCAACGCCTGGTCGAGGGCCTGCGGCTGGTGCCCGTGCTGATGGGCGCGCCGTCGCGCGCGACCTGTCACGCGCTGGCGCTGGCGCTGGCGGCGGCCGCGGCCGAGCGTCGCGACGTGCTGCTCGTGGCCTCCAGCGATCTCAGCCACTACCATCCCTCGGCCGAGGCGGCGCGGCTGGACGCCTGCGTCGTCCGCGACGTGCGTGACCTGGACGCCGAGGCGCTCATGCGACGCCTCGAGCGCCGACCCGAGCGCGCCTGCGGCGGCGGTGCGCTCGTGGCGGTGATGCAGGCCGCGCGGACGCTGGGCGCCACGCGCGCGGCGATCCTGCGCTACGCCGACAGCGGCGACGAGGGCGAACGTGACAAGTCGCGCGTCGTGGGGTACCTGGCCGCGGCTCTCGTCGCGCCCGAGACACAGCCGTCATGAGCGTGCAGGGCGGGCCACCGGGTGCGGCGCTGGGTCAGGCCCTGCTGCAGGCGGCGCGCGAAGCCGTCGCTGCGCGCCTGGCCGGTCGCGACTGGCATGCGCCGCGCGAGCCGGTCGAGCTGCGCCAGCCGCGCGGCGTGTTCGTGACGCTGCGTCGCAGGGGCGACGGTGCGCTGCGCGGCTGCATCGGTCTGATCGAGGCGCGCCTGCCGCTGGGCGAGGCCGTAGGTGAGGCGGCCCGCGGGGCCGCTTTCAGGGACCCGCGCTTCGACCCCGTCGCCCCCGCTGAACTCGACGCGCTACGGGTCGAGGTGTCGGTCCTGTCGCCGCTGTCGCCGCTCGGCGCCGAGCAGGTGCGCGTCGGCACGCATGGGCTGCTGCTGCGCTGCGCTGGTCGATCGGGCTTGCTGCTGCCGCAGGTGCCGCTCGAGCAGGGCTGGACGCGCGACGAGTTCCTCGACGGGCTGTGCCGCAAGGCCGGGCTGCCCGCAGGGGCTTGGAGGCGCTCCGACGCGTGTCTCGAAGGCTTCACCGCAGAGGTCTTCGAGGAAGCGCCCTGAGACCTGCGACGCGGGCGCCTCAGAGATGCCAGCCGCCGGCCACCGCCAGCGTCTGACCCGTGATGAAGCCGGCCGCGGGCGAGGCCAGGAACAGCACCGCGCGCGCCAGCTCGTCGGGATGTCCCGCGCGTCCGACGGGGATGCGTTCGGCCACGTGGTCGTTGGGCTCGCCCGGATGCTTGTGGTCTTCCATGACGCCCGGCGCCACCACGTTCACGGTCACGCCGTTGCGCGCCTCTTCGAGCGCCAGCGCTTTCGAGAAGGCCACGACCGCCGCTTTGGCCGCGGAGTAGGCCGCGACGCGCGGCAGCGCCAGCGTGCGCTCGGCTCCCACGGCGCCCAGGCTGACGATGCGCCCGAAGTGCTGCTTGCGCATGTGCGGCAGCGTCAGACGCGTCATGTGGAAGACCGTGTCGAGATTGGAGGAGATCAGGCGCCGCCACTCGACCGGCTCGATCTCGGCCACCTGGTGCCAGACGAAGGCGCCCACGCCGTTGACCAGCACGTCGATCGAGCCGTAGGTCGAGAGCGTCGCCTCGACCAGGCGGCGCGCCTCGGCCCAGTCGCTGACGTCGGCGCGCAGCGCGCGCGCTTCGCCGCCGCTCTCCTTGATCTCGCGCACCACGCCCTGGGCGGCCTGCTCGTCGCTGCGGTAGTTGACCACCACACGCGCCCCCGCCCGGCCGAGCGCACGCGCCACGCCTGCGGCCAGGCCGCGGCCCGCGCCGGTCACAAGCGCCACGCGCCCGCGGATGGACTCGCTGTCGTTGTCGTCGTGCATGCTGCTCCTCCGATCGGTCATGCGCGTCACTTGCCCGTCACGCGCGCCATCTCGGTCGTGGTCGTGATGCCGCGGAAGACCTTCTCGATGGCTGCCTCGCGCAACGTGCGCATGCCCTCCTCGCGGCCGGCCTTGAACAGCTCGTTCGAGCCCGCCTGGGTCGAGACGAGCCGCCGCACGCGTTCGGTCAGGGGCAGCACCTCGAACACCCCGGTGCGGCCCGTGTAGCCCGTCTCCCGGCAATGCAGGCAGCCGCGCCCGCGCTTGAAGCGGTAGGGCTTGAGCTTGTCGTGCGCCATGCGCAGCGCCGCCGCTTCCTCCGACGTGGGCTCGTACTCTTCGATGCAGTGCTGGCAGTTCTCGCGCACCAGACGCTGGGCCAGGACCCCGATCAGCGTGGACGTGATCAGGAAGTGCGGGATGCCCAGGTCGAGCAGGCGCGTGATCGACGACGGGGCGTCGTTGGTGTGCAACGTCGACAGCACGAGGTGCCCGGTCAGCGCGGCCTGCACCGCGTGCTCGGCCGTCTCCGCGTCGCGGATCTCGCCCACCATGATGATGTCGGGGTCCTGGCGCAGCACCGTGCGCAGCGCGCTCGCGAACGTCACGTCGATCTGCGGCCGCACCGCCACCTGGTTGAAGTCCTCGAAGACCATCTCGATCGGGTCTTCGATGGTGACGACGTTGACCTCGGGCTTCGAGAGGTGCTTCAGGATCGAGTAGAGCGTCGTCGTCTTGCCGCTGCCCGTGGGGCCGGTCACGAGGATGATGCCCGTGGGCCGGGCGATGAAGTCGTAGAAGCGCGGCAGGTCGTGGGCCGACAGGCCCAGCTCCTCGATGCGCTTCAACAGGATGTCGGGGTCGAACACGCGCAGCACGGCCTTCTCCCCGAAGGCCGTGGGCATGGTCGAGACGCGCAGCTCCACCTCGCGCCCGCCCTGCTCGCGCTTGACGCGTCCATCCTGCGGGCGGCGCTTCTCGGCCAGGTTGCAGCCGGAGAGCAGCTTGATGCGCGAGAGCACCGCCTGGTAGACGATCTTCGGGATGACGTGCACGTCGTGCAGGATGCCGTCGATGCGCAGCCGCACGAGCGTCAGGTCGCGCTTGGGCTCGAAGTGCACGTCGGAGGCGCGCTGTTCGAAGGCGTAGCCCAGGATGTGGTCGAGCGCCCGCACCACCGGCGCGGCTTGCGGGTCGAGTTCCTTCGATTCGCTCGACAGGAACTCCTGGTTGCCCAGGTCGACCGCCATCAGGCGGCTGGCGCTCAGTTGCTTCTCGGCCGTCTGCAGGCTGTTCTTCAGGTCGTAGAAGCCCTTGTTGATGGCTTCCACGTCCGAGCGCGTGGCCACCACGCGTTCGACCGTCAGCCCCGTCACCAGGCGCACGTCGGCTTCCGGGAACGGGCGGAAGGGATCGTGCACGGCGATCGTGATGGTGTCGGCCGTCTTGGCCACGGCCACCATGCCGTGGCGGCGCGCGAACGGACCGGAGAGCGCCTTCGTCACCACGTCGAGGTCGAGGTCGAGCGGGTTGATCTTGACGAAGGGCAGGCCCGCTTCGGCCGCCAGCGCCTGCGCGATCTGGATCTCGGTCAACAGGCCGCCCTGCATGAGCGCCTGCTCGATCGTCAGGCCGTTGAGCTTCGAGCTGCGCCGGGCGCGCTCCGCCTGTTCCTGCGTGAGGACCTTGCGCGACAGCAGCACGGCGAGCAGGTCGAAGCTCTCGGCGCCGGCTGGCGCGGCTGCGACGGCGCGACGGGGAGGGGGCGCGGACGACATGATGAAGTCCTGCGATTATCCGCAGCCGTCGGCGCGCGAGTCAAACGCCGCCCGCGCAGCGGTGCGCAGGCGCACATTGACCGTATCGCGAGGGCGTGCTAGCGTGCGCGCCCGCATGACGAGCAAGCGCAGCATCACGGTCATCGGGGCGCCGCTGGATCTCGGCGCCGGCCGGCGCGGGGTCGACATGGGACCCTCGGCCTTCCGTGTGGCCGAGATCGACCAGCGCCTGCGTGACCTCGGGCACGACGTGCACGACGCGGGCGACGTCGAGGTCGCCATCGCCGAGACGCGCAACCCGGGCGACCCGCGCCTCAAGTACCTCGACGAGATCCTGACCACCTGTGCCGCGCTGCGCGACCGCGTGCACGAAGTCGTCGCCGCCGGCCAGTTCCCCGTGGTGCTCGGTGGCGACCATTCGATTGCCATGGGCACGTTGGCCGGCCTCGCGCGCCACTACGCGGCGCGCGGCGAGAAGCTGGGCCTGATCTGGTTCGACGCGCACGCCGACGCCAACACGGCCGAGACGAGCCCCACCGGCAACATCCACGGCATGCCGTTGGCGGTCGCTCTGGGCCTGGGCGACCCGCGCCTGACCGGCCTGGCCGGGCGCGTTCCGATGGTCGAAGGCCGCCACGCGGCCGTGATCGGGTTGCGCGACGTCGACGTTGCCGAGCGCGAGAACGTGCGCGCGGTGGGCATCCGCGCCTACACGATGCGCGACCTCGACGAGCGCGGCATGCGCGAGGTGGTGCTCGAATCGATTCGGCAGGCCAGCGACGGCACCGCCGGCATTCACGTGAGTTTCGATCTCGACGCGATGGACCCCGACTACGCGCCCGGCGTCGGCACGCCGGCGCCGGGCGGGCTGTCGTACCGCGAGGCCCATCTGGCCATGGAGCTGCTGGCCGACACGGGCCGCGTGGTCTCGGCCGAGTTCGTCGAGGTCAACCCGATCCTCGATCATCGCAACGGCACGGCTCGCTTGGGCGTCGAGTTGGCCGCCTCGCTGCTGGGC
>WBZQ01001450.1_pt2 | contig 12389 bp, 10 predicted proteins | sample 5204251 | NCBI WGS metagenome assembly WBZQ01 (sample SAMN12412402, study PRJNA552823) | activated sludge metagenome | isolation source: activated sludge from nitrification reactor of wastewater treatment plant... | place: USA: Virginia | collected 2017-09 | reverse complement strand
GCACATATCCGCCGGTTTCGCCGCGATGGCGCGGTTCAGCATCGCGCCATAGATGTGCAGAAGATTGTCAACGTGTTCGCCACGCGCCTTCAGGCCGGCGATCTGTTCGGGATCGCACAGATAGGCGATGTTCACTTCATCGATCTGCAGATACCGACAGCCGGCGGCCGCGAAGGCGCCCACGGCCTTGTGATAGGCTTCGCCAAGATCAGCGAAGAACGGTTCCAGGGTCGGATAGCTGGTACGGTCGATCGCGTTCCGCCCGCCACGGAAATGCACGACGGATGGTGACGGGATGGTTTGTTTCGGGACTGTCTGGCGCACATGCGATGCCAGATAGGCGTAATGATCCAGCATGACCGGCTTGGACCAGGCAATCGGCCCGGTCACGAGCAGGGCATGGCCCAGCGGTACGCCGCCCTTGAACTGGATTTTCTGCTCGGGTTCGTAGATCTCGACGCCATCCAGGCCCGAAACGAAATCATAGTGCCAATACGCGCGTCGATACTCGCCATCGGTCGCGGCGCGCAGGCCGATTTCCTCCTGCCTGGCGATGGCAGCGTCGATGCAGCGGTTTTCGACAGCGCGCAGGGCATCGGCCGGCAGGGTACCGGCCTTCCAGGCCGCGCGCGCCTCGGCCAGGGCAGGCGGGCGCAGCAGGCTGCCGACATGGTCGGCGCGGAAGGGTGGCGAGGCGCGGGTCATGCCCGGTGATACAGGTTCACCGCGTTGTTCAGGAAGAAATCCCGCCGCTTCTTCTCCTCGACCGGCATCGGCAGCACCTGGGACGGGTCGTCGTAATCCCAATGCGGGTAGTCGGTCGCGAACAGCATCCGATCCCAGCCGAGCCATTCGATCGTGTCGAGCACGTGGTGGCGATGGATGGGTTCTTCCATCGGCTGGGTGGTGAACCAGATCTGGCGACGGAAATAATCCGACGGCTTCATCGACAGATGCGGCGTTTCATCGCGCATCGTCCTGGTCAGCCGATCCAGCCGCCACAGCAGCGACGGTGCCCAGGCAAAGCCCGATTCCACCAGCACCAGCTTGAAGTCCGGCAACCTCTCGAACACACCTTCCATGATCATCGAGGTCATGAAGGCCTGGCAGGATTGCGCGTGTCCGACCATGTCCTCGATGTAGTAGGATGGCCAACCGGCCCCGCTGACGGGATAGCCGCCAAACCCGAAGGCATGCACGCCAACCGGCAGTTTGGCGGCGGCGGCGGCCTCATAGACTTTCCAGTAGCGCTTCTGCCCCGGCGGTTCGGCCGTGCGATTCAGCATCAGCACCTGGGCGAAATGCGGATCGGCCGCATAACGCTCGATTTCCTTGACCGCGGCGTCCGCGTCTTCAAACGGGACGACGATGGAGCCTTTCAGCCGTGGTTCCGGCTCCAGCCAGTCATGCAAAATCCATTCGTTCATCGCATGGCAGACCGCGGCGCCAAATTCGCGGTTCTGGAATGCCTGCCCATTTTCCCCCGTGGGGTTCAGGATGCCCAGGACGCAGTTGTTTTCATCCAGCAACTGCTTCTGCAGGAACGCGAGCGAGCTGCCGGGGGAGCCGCCTTCGGGCGGGTAGGCGTCACGCCGAGCGGCGTTGGGCTGACCCTTGGGATAGGCGGGGCCCTTCTGATAGGCCTGCCGCAGGCGGGCGCCATAGGTCTGGAAATGCTCGATCCAGCGCTTTTCCAGATACGGATTCAGCACCTTGTCGGAGGGACGAGCGGGATGGATGTCGCAATCGGCGGTCGCGAGCTTGCTGCTGGCAACGGCGGCCGGCGTTGGCCGGGTGGTGACCTGGACGTTCATCGTGCGGACCCCTGTTCAGACGCGCCCGGTGGCGCCCCTGGCATATGGTGCGGAACGGGGAGCGACCCCCCGTCTCAGCCAAACAAGCCGAGCATGCCACAGGGCCGGCGCGACAGGAAGCGTCACGACGCGCCCGGGGTCCACCGCCGAACCGCCCCTTGCACAGGCCCCGCGCATGCGATTGAACCCCGTGCCACGGGCGAATGGAGCCTTCGCATGACGGCGCTGATCGGCGTGGATTTCGGCACGACCAACAGTGTGCTTGCCATCGCGCAACCGGATGGCACCGTCGCTACCACGCGTCATGACGCGGGCACGACCCAACTCGACGTGTTCCGCACCGTTCTTTGCTTCTGGACCGAGGAGGGCCGCGGACACAACCGGCTGCATCACGCGGCGGGTCCCGACGCGGTCCGCGCGTATCTGGATGAGCCGCTGGACAGTCGGCTGATCATGTCCATGAAGACCTACCTGGCCCAGCGCAGCTTTTCCCAGACCCGCATTTTCGGCCGCCCCTTCACCCTGGAACAGCTTGTCGGCCAGTTCCTCCGCGCCCTGTCGGCCTCGGTCGACGGTCCGGCACGGATCGTGGTCGGGCGGCCCGTCCGATTTGCGGGCGACCTCGCCGATGACGCGTTCGGCACCGACCGGCTTCGTTCCGCGTTCGTACAGGCCGGTTTTCCCGACATCCAAATCGCGCTGGAGCCGGAGGCCGCGGGCTATCGCCTTGCCCATGAGCTGACCGAGCCGACCGTCGTGCTGGTGGGTGACTTCGGCGGCGGTACCAGCGACTTTTCCGTCCTGCGGTTCGCGCCCGATGGCCCGCGCCGTGTCACGCCACTGGGATATGCCGGCATTGGTATCGCTGGCGACACGTTCGATTACCGCATCATCGACAACGTCATATCGCCGCTTCTGGGCAAGGGCGATACGTACCGGATCATGGGTAACGATCTTCCGGTCCCGCCCGAATATTTCCTCGCTTTCGCACGCTGGCACCGGCTGTCGATGATGCGCGCGCCGCGGACCCTGCGCGACATCGAGGCTGTGGCGGCGGCCAGTGCCAATCCGCAACGCCTGCGGTGGTTGATCCGATTGATCGAGGACGAGATGGGCTATCCGCTCTACCAGGCAGTCAACGACGTGAAGGTGCGGCTATCCGGCAGCGACGAGGTGCGACTGCGTTTCGCACATCGCGATTTCGCGGTCGAACGCGACATCACGCGCGCGGAATTCGAGGGGTGGATTGCCGAGGACCTGCGCCGCATCGCGGCGACCGTGGATCAGGCGTTGCTTGATGCCGATCTGCCGGCCAGCGCCATCGACCGGGTATTCCTGACCGGCGGATCGTCCTTCGTGCCGGCCGTCCGGGCGCTGTTCGAACGCCGCTTCGGTGCGGAAAAACTGTCAGGTGGCGGGGAATTCGTGTCCGTGGCGGAGGGCCTCGCGCTGATCGCGCGCGATCGTTTCCTGCATGATCGGGGATCGTGATGCGGCACCGCGCCTGGTGCCGCGTTACCCCGCCAACCGCGAATAGGTCGCCCGCGGATTATCCACCATGATCTTGCGCACCAGATCCCGCGAAAGCCCCTCCGGGATCACATCCTCTCCATCGAACTGCCAGTGCGGATAGTCGGTCGAGAACAGCAGCAACTCATCCGAGTCCATGTGATCCATCAGCGTCTCCATCGCCTTGGCATCCGGCGGCGCGTCGCAGGGCGTGATGGTCAGGCGGACGTTGGACTTCACGATCTCGGTCGGCGCGCGGTCCACCCAGGGGATTTCCATCCGCAGACCGCGCCAGAACTTGGTCAGTCGCCACAGATGGCCGGGCAGCCAGGTGAAGCCGGATTCCAGCAGCACGACCTTCAGCTCGGGAAACTTGGTGAAGACGCCTTCGCAGATCAGCGACGACAGCCCCTGCTGGAAAGCGGCGGACTGCGCGGCGTAATCCTCGGTGTAATAGGTGGGCCAGCCCAGCGGCGTGACCGGATGGCGATAGGCGCTGCCAGCGTGAATCCCGATCGGCAGGCCCAGCCGTTCGGCGGCGGCGTAGATCGGCCAATAATGCCGCTTGCCGAGCGGCTCATCCCCCATCACGAGCATCAGCACCTGGACGAAGCGGCGATCGGGGGCGACACGCTTGATCTCCTCCACCGCCAGTTCCGGGTTCTGCGCCGGGATCACGATGCTGGCGCGCAGGCGGGGTTCCTTGTCCAGCCATTCGCGCGCCATCCAGTCATTCACGGCCTTGGCGAAGCCGGCGCCCATGTCCTCGCTGAACAGAAGCTGCACGCCATACAGGCAGTTGGCGATCGCAATGCTGGATTGGAACGGGTTCAGCGCATGGTCGCGTAGCCGTTGCAGGTCCGATCCCGGCTTGGCGCCCGGGATGCGCCAGTCTGGCCGACAGCTCAACGGCGCGTTCACCGGATAGGAAATCGAATCCAGTTCGTGCATTCCGCGCTGGATGATGATGTCGCGCCAGTGATCCGACAGATAGGGATGCAGCGCCTTCAGGTTCGGCACCGCCGGATGGATGTCGCAATCGATGCCACCGGGTTGAAGCAGGCTCATGGGTCCTCACGCGCGAGAGGGGGCGCAGTCTGCCACGCGCCCCGGACAGGGGGAAGCGCGGGATGCGAAGCGCCCCTGTCGCTAGCAAATGATTCTGTCCGGGTCTTGTAGCTCACGATCTGTCCGGTTGTTTACGGTCTGTTCTGAGGCTTTACGACCGCATCGACGGCGGTGGCAACGCGGACCACTTGCCTCGCATTTTCATAATTCCATTGAATCCCTTCCCGCCTGCTGATGCTCTGCCTTTGGGTATGTGGGCAACGCCCTTCCTTGCGTTGCCGCACGAGGCCTACCCCTTCGCTGCCAGCCGAGCCCAGCTCAACACCATACCCAGACCAGCGAACCCGGCGGCCATGGCGATGGAGCCATTGGTCGCCACCGTCACCGCGTCGGGCAGGTGCTGCGTCAACCCAAACACCACCGCGACCAGCGCCGACCCGGTTGTCTGCCCAACCAGCCGAGACGTCGACAGCATCCCCGACCCCGCCCCCGCGCGGTCGGGCGGCGCGCTGCCAATGATCAGTCGATTGTTCGGCGCCTGGAAGAACCCGAACCCGATGCCGCAGACCATCAGCCGCCAGGCGACGTTCAGCCGCGACGCGTCATCCGGCATGGTCAGCACCAACAGCAGGCCGGTCGTCATGACCGCCAGCCCCAGGCCGCCCAGAAGCCCGGCCGGATAGCGATCCGCCAGTCGCCCGGCGATCGGGGCCACGATCACCAGCACCGCCGGCCACGGGGTGATCAGCAGGCCGATATCGATCGGCGACAGTCCCTGCACGTACTGGAACCAGAACGGCAACACGATCAACGCGATCATCTGCGCCCCGTGCGCGCACATCGCGGTCGCGACCGACAGCGCGAACACCGGGCGGCGGAACAGATCCACCGGCAGCATGGGGGCTCGCATCCCGTTCTGCCGGCGCACGAACACGACACCCACCGCCACGCATACCGCCAGTTCGGCCCCGATCAACAACCAGGGTTGCCCATGCGCTATTCCATCCAGCCCGGTGATGAACAGCCCCAGCACGACCGCGTTGAGCAGCGCGCTCCACGGATCGAAGCTGAACCCGCCCAGCGGCGATTTCGGCAGGTAGCGGATCGCCAGCCCCAGCGTGACCAGCCCGATCGGCACATGCACCGCGAACAGCCAGGGCCAGGACGAGACCGCCATGATCGCCGCCGCGACCGACGGGCCGGCGGCGGACGACGTGGCGACGAACAGCACATTATAGCCGACGCCGCGGCCAAGCTGAGCGCGCGGGAAGATGAAGCGGATCAGCGCGCCGTTGACGCTCATGATCCCCGCACCGCCAAACCCCTGGACGATGCGCGCGATCACCAGCACCGTCAGGTTCGGCGCCAGGGCGCAAACCAGCGACGAGGCGGAAAACAGGATGATGCCCCAGGCATAGATGCGCCGATGGCCATACACATCACCCAGGGAGGAGAACGGCAGCAGCGAAACGGTCACCGCGAGCTGGTAGGCATTCACCACCCAGATCGATTCGGCCGGGGTCACGCCGAAATCCGCAGCGATCGTCGGCAGCGCCACGTTGGCGATCGAGCCGACCAGGACCGACATCGCCACCGCGATGCCGACCGCGGCAAGCGCCGGCCAGCGTTGGTTCGGGGGCAGACCGTCCGTCGTTGTCATCGGTCCAGATAGGCTGAGACGTCGCGCCTCAACAACCCATCGACCCGAACCGATCCCGCGCCACCAGCATGTCCTCCAACGACCCAAAGGCGTTGGTGAACACCCCCGTGTAGCCGGCCGCGTCCAATCCCCGGAACAGCGCGGGGAAGTCGAAATCGCCCTGGCCGGGGACCAGATGCTCCTCGTTGCCGTTGCGCCAGCAATCCGCGAGTCGCACTTCGGCCACGCGCCCCACCGGCATCGCGGCCAGGAAGCCGTCGACGCCCTCCGGCACCAGATGCGCGTGATTGGCGGTGAAGGACAGGCCGAAGGCCGGGCTGTCGATGCGGTCGTAGTACCATCGCCATTCCTCCAGCGTATGGGCCAGGTAATGCACCTCGGCGTCCGGCGGTTCCTTGTTCAGGTTCTCAAGCAGCAGGCGCGCGCCCTTGGTCTCTGAATACGCGACGACACGCCGCAGCCGGTCCAGCCCGGCCGCCATCCGCTGGTCCACGTCGGATGTGAAATGAAATCCGGCATGCACGACGATCCAGTCCGCGCCCAGCATCGCCGCGGCGTCGACATAGGTGCGCAGATAGGCGTCCGTCGCGGCATCCAGCAGCGGCGCGTATTCGCCGACATTCACCGCGGATGAGGTATGCAGCCCAATCCGCACGCTTGCCCGTTCGGCCGAGTCGCGAATCACGCGGGCTCGCGCCGCGTCGATGCGGGTGAACGCATTCGCCCCGGTATCGAGCTGCACATCGATATGGCGCACCCCGTGGCGTTCCGCCCAGGCAATTGCGTCCTCGATTACCAGCTTTCGGCCCACATCAATGCCGATCCGTTCACGCAACGTGACCCCAGACATTCCGATTCCTCCATGAAGCCCCAAAAAACCACGAGAAACGTCTTCATTTTGCCACAGGACTCGGTCATCATCCGTTTCCGACATGACCCGCGCCGCCCCCATCAAACCACTGATCGGCATCAGCTGCTGCACCAAGCAGTTCGGCACCTATGGCATGCCGAACCATGCCGCGTCCGACACCTATATCCGCGCCACCGATCACGTCATCGGCGCGGTGCCGGTGCTGATGCCCGCCAATGGCCCGACCGCTGATGTGGAAACGTTGCTCGACCGCCTGGACGGCATCATGCTGACCGGCAGCCGGTCGAACGTCCATCCCAGCTTCTATGAAGGCCCGCCGCATGCGGAAGGAACCTGGGAAGACACCAACCGCGACAACATAACCCTGCCGCTGATCCGCGCCGCGATCGCGCGCGGCGTACCGGTGCTGGCGATCTGCCGCGGGTTCCAGGAACTGAACGTGGCGCTCGGCGGCTCGCTGCATCAGCGGCTGCAGGACCTGCCGGACCGCATGGACCACTCGACTCCGATGCAGCCCTCCCCACGGGTGCGCCAGGGCAAGGCGCATGCGATTCGGGTCACGCCGAACGGGTGGCTGCACCAGCTTGCCGGCTCGCTGGAGATCGCGGTCAACTCGCTGCACAATCAGGGCGTTGATCGGTTGGCCCCAAGCTTGGTCGCGGAAGGTGTCGCACCCGATGGCACGATCGAGGCTGTGCGGGTCGTGGGCATCCCGGGCCGCCCCGCGCCCGGCTATGCCGTCGGCGTGCAATGGCATCCGGAGTACGACTGGCAGGAAGACGCACTGTCGCGCGCCATCTTCGCCCAGTTCGGCGACATGGTCCGGGCCTACGCCCAAGGCGCCCATATCCAGGCTTCTCCCGCGCGCCTCGCCGCTGTCGCCGCCGCGGCGGACTGACCCGCCCGCCGATGGCCAACCCGCCCCGCAAGTTGGCGTTCGTCCTGGCCGCCACGGATCAGGGCGCGATGATCGTCAACCGGCTCGACTATCATCAAACCGGCAATGGCATCTACGGCGTCGGCGGCACGCTGCTGCGCACGGCCAGCTATGATGCGACCGAGGCTGACCAGGGCACGCAATTGCTGGCGCTGCGCCGGCGCTATCATGGCGACGGGGTCGTAGCGGTCGATTGCGGCGCGAATATCGGCGTCTTCACCGTGCAATGGGCCAAATCCATGACCGGGTGGGGCCAGGTCATCGCGATCGAAGCACAGGAACGCGTATTCTACGCCCTCGCCGGCAATATCGCGCTGTCCAACTGCTTCAACGCCCGCGCGGTGCACGCCGCCGTCACCGCCGAACCCGGCGTGATGCGCGTGCCCGTGCTGGATCACACGCAGCCCGCCTCCTTCGGCAGCCTGGAATTGCGACCCAGCGCGACCGTGGAAGAGATCGGCCAGCCGATCGACTATTCCGAGGCCCGTACCCAGGTCGTGCGCGCCCTGTCGATCGATAGCCTGGACCTGCCACGGCTCGACCTGCTGAAGATCGATGTCGAGCGGATGGAGCTTGAAGTGCTGGCCGGCGCCGCCCACACCATCGGCCGTTTCTTGCCGGTCATCGTCGTCGAGCGGCTGAAGGTCGCGCATGAGGCGTTGGACGCCGTCCTCGCCTCCCACGGCTACCACCGCTATGCGATCGGGTTGAACATGATTGCCGTGCATCCCTCGGACGGGGTCGCCGCGCATGTCACGACCGCCCGATCCGAGGCGCCGCCCCCCGGTTCGGCACCCACCCCACCCGCATCGTGATCGACCACCGCCTGGCGTTGGGGGCCGTCCTGCTGTTCGGCGCCATCCTGCGCATCTGGGTGCTGCTGACCCAGACCTACGTGATCTTCGCCGACGAAACGTTCCAGTATCTGGAACAGGGCCACCGGCTGGCCTTCGGCTACGGCGTGGTCCCGTGGGAATATCATGACGGGATCCGATCCTGGCTGCTCCCCGGCCTGATCGCAGGGCTGATGCGGATCGGCAGCTGGCTGGGTGACGGGCCGGCGCTTTACCTGCTGCTGACAAGGGGTGCCTGTGTCGCCCTGTCGCTGACCGTGGTCTGGGCCGGGTTTCGCATCGCCGAGAGGATCGGCGGGCTGGGGCCGGCGGTGGTGACCGGCCTGTTCTGCGCCGTCTGGTTCGACCTGATCTGGTTCGCGCCGGTCGTCCTGACCGAAGTGGCGGCGGCGCATCTTCTGATCATCGCCGCCGTGCTGGGAGACGACGACGCGGGTGACAACGACTTGGGTGACGACGACGTGGGCGGGGGATCGGCGCGCCGGCGCTTCCTGACCGCGGGCGCCTGCCTCGGCCTGGCGTTCTGCCTGCGTTATCAGTACGCGTTCGCCATCGCGGCGATCGCGCTGGCGCAATACCGGCTGGCCTGGCCGAAATGGCGCAACGCGTTGGCGGGCGGCATCGCCGTGGCGCTGATCGCGGGCGGGTTGCTCGACTGGCTGAGCTGGGGGGCACCGTTCCAGTCGGTGTGGCTGCATTTCCTGCGCAACACGGTGGATGGCGTAGGATCGGCCATCGGCACGGACCCACCCCTGTACTACCTGCAATACCTGCTGGTCGCGCTGTGGCCGGCGCCGCTTCTGCTCGCCCTGGCGGTCCTGGGCGCGACGCGTGTCCCGGCACTGGGCCTGGCCGCGCTGCTGACCCTGCTGGTGCATAGCGCCGTCCCGCACAAGGAGGTGCGGTTCATCTACCTGGCACTCGCGGTCGCGCCGATCCTGATCGGTGTGGGCGTGGTACTGCTGCTGGACCGGTTTCGACTGCGCCAACCCGTCGTACTGGCCGCGGTGGTGGTGGTCTGGAGCGGGCTGTCCTGGATGGGGGCGACCGGGCAGGCGCTTGCGGCGCGCTGGTCGCTGAACCGTGGGCCCGTGCAGGCCTTCCTGGCCGCGTCACGCCTGCCGGCCCTGTGTGGCCTCGCGGTGCGCGACATGCGGCTGATCGACAGCGGCGGCTACACCTACCTGCATCGCGACGTGCGACTGTTCTTCACCGATACCGCGGCCGAGGTCAGCCTGCCCGGCAGCCGGGTGCCGCTGCGGTTTTCCGTCGCGCGGGCGGGAAAAGACGAGCCGCCAAGCCCGATCACGTCCAATGGTGGGTACAACACGATGATCGCACACGCGGACAAGGGCGATAACGCCCTGCCGCGCATCCAGTGCTTCACCGATCAATCCCGCCCCGGGGAACCCGCGTTCTGCGTGTTCCATGATCCTGGACGCCGCTGCGACTGACCGCGCCCGCCCCAGCCGGCGCGATCAACGGCCGACGCGGTCAACCCGTGCCTATTTCAGCGGGAAGCCCATGGTGTTCAGGATGCTGACCAGCTTGTCACGCCCGCTCATCGCTGGAATCTTGCCCATGCGGCCGATGACGCGCTTGGTCCAGGTGTCCTGCGACATTTCATGCTTCTGCGAGAACGCGGTCATCTTGGCGTCATAAGCCTTGCGGAGCTGCATCTCGTTCGGGTTGCCATAGGTGTTATGGAAAACGATGGCATCCTGCGGCAGACGCGGCTTGACCTCGTTCGTCACGTTGTCGGCCGGATAGCCCACGCACAGGCCGAATACGACAACCGTGCCAGGGGGCAGGCCCAGGATTTCCCCGGCCTCGATCGGGTTGTTGCGCATGGCGCCGATATAGACGGTGGACAGGCCGATCGATTCCGCCGCGGTCACGGCGTTCTGCGCGGCCAGCGCGGCATCGATCGCGGCGACCAGAAAGGTCTCGAAATAGGGCAGCGTCTCCAGCGTCACATCTTCCTGCTGGCCCAACCGCTCGTTGCGCGACAGGTCCGCGAGCCAGCACAGGAACAGCGGGCATTGCTCGATATGCTTCTGGTTGTTGGCAAGCTTCGCAAGCTTGGCCTTCTTCTCCGGGTCCGAGACCGCGATCACCGACCAGGTCTGCAGGTTCGACGACGTGGCGGCGGACTGCGCGGCGGCAATCAGGGTTTCCAGCGTGCCCGCCGGCAGCGCGTCGGTCTTGTAGCCGCGGACCGAACGATGCGAAAGCAGCACGGACAGGTGATCGTTCCAGGGACCCGCGGCGGGGACGGAATCCTCGCCATAGCGCAAGGTCAGGGCCTCAGATTTCTGCGGAAAGACAGCAGCGTCCATCGGTTTCGCTTCCTTGTGGTAGCGGGCAACGCCTGCCCGATCATGGCGGGCGAGGTGCCCCAATTGCCGATCGGTGGCAAGCCCACCCTGCCCATATCGCACGTGGGCCGCACGGGGCCAGAACGGCGGACGGCCGTCAGAACGGGCTGGGCGCGCCGCCGCGCGGTCCGCCCGTCGGCTGGCCCGCTCCCAACGCGTTGAAGCGACCGATATTGCCGAACAGTTGCTGGAGGAACGACGCCTCGGTCCCCGGCGACGGGGTGGCGCGCGTGACGACCGAGACGGGCACCGCGTCTTCCTGATCGCGGGTTTCAACCCCGTGCAGCACGCCCTGGTCGTTGAAGCTCAGCACCACGACCTGCTGATCCTGCACCCCCGGCGTGCGGCCGATGCGGTTGTACGTTGTCTCGCTGATATAGAGCCAGGTGTTGTCGTCGAACGTCGCCCGCGCGGTGGGGGAACCGATCAGCGCGGTAACGTCGGCGCGGGTGGATGTGCCGGGGACGAGCGCTTTCAGATCCTCGGGGTCGACACGATTGCCGCGCAGTTGGGGCGGGGCTTCGAACATGCCGCAGGCGCCAACCAGCAGCGGGAAAGCCAGGGCCGCGGCCCGTAGCGCGAGCGTCCAGGTCTTGACGTTGGTCACTGCCACTTTCATCCCATCGATCACGCGTCATCCGGCGGTCCGGCCACGACGGGTTGGACCCGACGCGGCGGCTGCCTGTATCATGCCCCTGTCATGACGCCGGTTGGCCTGTCAATCGGCATTGCTGGCATCCCGGGTAGGAATGGGGGTCTCTTGGTGGGTTTTCTGGGCCTGTTCCGGCGCGGCCGGCACGAACGGGCGGGGTTTCAACTCTATGTGACGGCAGTGGGCGCGGCCCGCGATCCCTATCTGTACACGGATTGCGGCGTGCCCGACACGCTGGATGGACGGTTCGACCTGATCGGGCTGCACGCGTTCCTGCTGATCCACCGCCTGACACGGGAACCGGAACCCGGCCCGGCGCTGGCGCAAGCGGTCTTCGACGCCATGTTCAGCGACATGGATATCAACCTGCGGGAGCTTGGCGTCGGCGATCTGTCCGTCGGGCGCAAGGTGAAAGCGATGTGGGAGGCGTTTCACGGTCGATCCCGCGCCTATGCCGAGGCGCTGGATGCCGGTGATGACGCGGCGCTGCAAGCCGCCATCACCCGCAATGTCTGGCGCGGCGCGGCACCACCACAGGGTGCGCCGGAGGCTCTGGTGCGCATCGCGCGTGCCCAGTTTCGTCATCTGTGTGACCAGCCCATCGGCGAACTGACGGCCGGTCGGGTCACTTATCTGAGTGCCGCGG
>WBZQ01002292.1_pt1 | contig 12392 bp, 12 predicted proteins | sample 5204251 | NCBI WGS metagenome assembly WBZQ01 (sample SAMN12412402, study PRJNA552823) | activated sludge metagenome | isolation source: activated sludge from nitrification reactor of wastewater treatment plant... | place: USA: Virginia | collected 2017-09 | reverse complement strand
CGTCATTCCTCACCTCGTTGTTCCGTAAATAAATTCACACAAAGACACGCGCCCAAAGGGCTCCCGACAAAGAAAAACGAAGAACCCCTTTGAGCCTTTGTGGCTTCGTGTGAGATTTTCATTGTTTTGAGTGAACGCAGGTCGTGGCGCCTGTTCTGGTCTTTGCACAGCGCCGGCCGTTGCAACTCCTGGGCGACATAGTGCGCCAGTGTCGTTTTTCCGGTTGCGGGATGACCGGTAATCAAGACAACGTGGACAGGCAGCATGAGTTGGCCCTTAAAAGCCCGCCGTCTCTGATTCGTAATAGACCCAGCGCCGGGCAAAGCGCAGTTGAATCAGCGTAAAGATCATGATGATGATAAAGAGAATCCAGGCCAACGCCGAGGCATAGCCCATGTTCAAATATTTGAAAAAGTTATTGAACAGGTGTAGCACATAAAAATAGCTGGCATAATAGGGGCCGCCGCCGGTGGCCACATAGGCTGTGGTAAAAATCTTAAAGGCGCCAATGATGCCCGTCACCAAGTTGAAAAAGATTGTGGGGCTGAGCATGGGCAGGGTGATGTTCCAAAATTTGGTCAGCCGCCCAGCGCCATCGACCTCGGCCGCTTCGTAGAGTTCGCTGGGAATGTTCTGCAAACCGGCCAAAAAGATAATCATGGTCGGCCCGCCCGCACCCCACAAGGCCAAAATAATAAACGTAGGCTTGACCCAGGCCACCGAGTTGAACCAACCTGGCCCCTGGATGCCTAGTTGGGCCAGCAGACTATTAACCAAGCCATATTCCGGCTGAAAGAGATAGCCAAAGAGAAAGGCAGTCACCACCGCTGGCACAATCGAGGGAATATAGTAGACCGTGCGCCAGATGGGGCGACCTGGGATCTTGCGATCCAGCAACAAGGCCAGCAAGAGCGAAGCGATCAACCCCAGCGGCACCGAAAAGAGCACATAATAGGTGGTGTTCCACAAGGCTGTGGGGAAGAGTTCATCTTTGCGGAAGGCATCTACATAGTTGGCAATGCCATACCACTTGGGCGCCAAGGGAAACTCGTATTTGGTAAAGCTCCAGTAGAGCGAGACGAGCATGGGGCCAATCGTAAAGATGATAAAGCCCAGCAGCCAGGGCGAAATAAACACATAGCCCCACAGCTCTTCCAAGAGGGCCACCCGGCTGAGCCGACGTTTTTGCAGTTTGGCATTGCTTTGGTGCGTCGGAATCAATTGGACAGATGATGTTTGGGCCATGATCAGGGACCTTCCCTCAAACCTGATAGACAGGTAGACAAGGAAACAGGTAGGCATCCCCTGTATACCTGTTTCCTTGTCTACCCTACTTCGTTTACTTTTCAGACCGTTTCTTATGCACCCGGCTTTGGCTGATCCAGAATGGCTTGCAGCTTTTCTTGAATCTGCGCACAGCCATCTTCAACGCTAACCTGGCCCAGGAAGATACCAGAGTAGATCTGCGTCACCGGGTCGGCAATTTCCGAAAGGCGACCATTGGCCGGCACAGGCATAGGCTTGACAATCTTAAGCAGATCATAGTGCGGCTTGACCACTGGATCGCCGATCAGCGCTTGATCTTCCCAGACATCAGTGCGTAGACCGGGTTCACCGATCTTCTTGACATTTTCAATGCCCACCTCTTTGCTACAGATAAATTTCTGCCAGAGCCAGGTTTCATAGGGGTGTTTGCTGTTCTGCAAGACGGGGAAGACATTGCAGCCCATAAAGCCACCACGATGGCCAGAGGGGCCAATCGGGCCAGGCGCGACCTTCATCGTCTTGTCCTTGGGCGTGGCATCACCCAGATACGAGCCTTCCCAGATGCCCGAAAGCACCATACCCACCTTGCCCGATGACCAGAGTTGCACACGGCTGTCAAAGCTGGGGTTGGGCAATGCCACCTTGTCCTTTTGCATCACATCGTGGATCCAGCGCACACCGGCAATGGTCTTCTCATCGCTGAACATGGCCTTGGTGCCGGTATCGTCCATGGGCCAACCACCGAAGGCATCCATCGGCGTCAAGGTGGCTTCGTAATAGGGTGCAACCCAGAGGCCATATTGATCGGTGCCTTTGGTCATCTTGCGGGCGGCTTCGGTCATGTCATCATAGGTCCACTTGTCGGTGGGTTCATCAATTCCAGCAGCCTGGAAGAGTTCCGGCTGATAATAAATGGCCGACCAACCAGGGTGACCATTGACCGGTAAGGCATAAAGTTTGCCCTCGACCTTGCAAGCATCAATGGCGCCCTTGAAGTAGACCGATAGATCATAGCCATCTTTGGCGACAAAATCATCTAGCGGATACAAGATACCACGCAAGGCCCAGTTGGCCATGCCATAGTGCGTACCATAGCGGAAGCAATCACCCGCGGTGCCAGAAGCAATGCGGGTGATCAACGTAGCCGCATAATCGTCGGGCATGACATCGACCTTGACGGTGATCTTGGGATTCTCCTTGGTGAAACGGGCGGCCAGATCTTTGCGAAATTCCAAATCTTGCGGAATATTGCGGTCAAAGTGGACGATCTCCACTGTTTCGGCAGCTGGCGCAGCCCCACCTGCCTGCGCGCCTCCAGCAGGCGCGCCCGGGGGTGCACAGGCAGCCAATGCCACACCCGTGGCGGCATAGGCAGTAGTCTTTAGAAATGTCCGTCTGCTGAGCAGTTGGCGCGGCATAGTGTCTCTCCTGTTGATTCATGAACGATGATTGACATAGCAAATGGGATAGGAAGCACAACCTGCTGCGCTCATTGTACTGGCAAATGACAAATTGTCAAACAGCCTTTTTGGGGCCGCTGGGGACCTTCGTCACGGCGGTTTTTTAGATTACAGGTGAGATTTTCCAAAAAATGCCTGGGATTCTAGGTTTCAAATGATGACCTGCGCCCCAAGGCGGCGGGCTGTGGCGACGATGGCTTCGTATTGGGTCGTGTGTAAGGGGATGCCATGTGCTCGTCGCTCGACCTCGGTGTCAAATTCTGGATCACCGGCCACCAGCACCCGCTCGGCGCCGGGTTCGGGCGGGGTGGCATGGAGTTCCTGGATCATCGTATCCATCATCGCTTTGAACTCAGCGACGGGGCGGAAGGCGGCAATGTCAATGGCCAGGGTCCAGGTCATGTTTTCCCCGCCAGCCAGTTGGGCGCTAAAGCCACCGCCCGAGAGCACGCCGGCCAAAATATCGACCATGACGGCCAGGCCATACCCTTTATGGCCGCCCTGCTCCAGGGTGTTGCCCAACGGGTTCTGCGACCACGCTTCGCTGCGTTGCGCTGGCGGCTCGGTGAGCGGCTCGCCTTCGGCATCGACGATCCAACCCGCCGGAATCGGCACGCCCAAGCGCCGGGCCAGGCTCAACTTGCCGCTGGCCACGGTGGTGGTCGCCATATCAAGCAGAAAGGGACGTTCCTTACCGGCCGGTGCGCCAAAGGCAATCGGATTTGTCCCCAGCCGGGGATGGGCACCCTGGGCCGGTCGCATGGAGCGGGACGCATTGGTGACGGCCATGCCGATCATCTCCTGGGCCACCGCCATCATGGGGTAGTAGCCGACCATGCCAATGTGATGACCATTGCGCACGCTCACCATGCCCACACCGTGCTGCCGCGCCTTGGCGATGGAGAGTTCCATGGCTCGGTGGGCCGCTACAAAGCCCAGCCCGTTGCCACAGTCCAACAGCGCCGTCGTGGCCGATTCAGACACGATTTCTACAGATTGCGGAATAGTGTACGCGCCGTTCTCAATGGCCTGCACGTAGCCGGTCACGTTGCCGACGCCGTGGGTGTCCACCCCGCGCAGGCTGGCCGCGGTCAGAATATCGGCGGTGATCAAGGCATGATGATCAGGGACCTTGACCGCCTGCAAAATGGCAATGACCTGCCGCTGGATTGCATCCGCTGTAACGCGGATGGCGTCTTGTTCGGGGATATTGAGAAATTTGAGGGCCATGTTGATCTCCTTGGCGTGGTTGGGCTTTGACGTAATGATACCCCAGCCTGTTCGGTACGGACAAGCGACTCTAATGGAATGCTCAACCAGAGTAGACCAACCAATATATAGTTTGCCTATAAGCCGCCAAGGTCACCAGCGCGGTTTCGACATCAGGCATCATGCCTGCGGCACCACAAACGATGAAAATGGTGTATAGGTCATGGCCTCGGATCAGGTTATTTTCAGGGCAGGATAGCGGGCGAAAAATTAGTAGAAGCTAGTGCGCTCCAGTGCCGCCACGGCGACCGATGAGGGTGCGATCAGCTTCACCCGTTTGCCACTGCCCGGCCAAGTTTTCAGTACCCGGCCGCCCTATTTTAGCTCATCGGGTCCACACACCCTCTGATCCAGCCGCGGTGCTTGGCCGGGTCGCGCCACGTCTTCAGCCAATGCATGGCCGTGGGCGGTGGTCCTTCGGACAGGCGGCGTTTGATCTGCAAGGCACATTCGTCGGGTGTCAATTGTGCGGTATCCACCGCAAGATCATAGATGCCCTGCGTATGTTGATGGGCCTCATCAAACATCCAGTTGACCATTGGCAGATAGCTTGGCCAACTGCGATCGGTCCGTGCCGCAACCCGTTGGTGGATTGTTGCGAGCGGACAGAATCCCCCCACGAGCCACACCGGGAATGACTGCCACACCGTCACGCTGTCGGCGACATACCTGGCGTCAGTCAAGGCATGATCGACCACGATGTTGTGGCCCATCCGCGCCAGTGTCGCAACCGTATGGTGAAGCCCGGAGATGACGAAGTTGCCAAAGGGTTGGGCGGTCTGCCTGATTTTCGGGGGTGACGCCCCTTCGATTGCTATTTCCTGGACGCCATTGGTGGCTGCACCTGCCCATGCCCATGGGAAGACCTCCAACCAAAAGAGATCAATGCCTACATGCAGATAGGGAGTCTCAAAGGTCCGTTGGATGGCTTTGGCGATGCTTGTCTTGCCGGCGCTTGGGCAGCCGTTCAAGACAATGATGGTGCCAGGTGTTGTGTTCGCCATACGAATCTCCTGATTTTGCAAGCTGAATCTAGTAGTAGGTCACGTCTGAGATGTGACAATTCAGCCCATCCGCGCAGCTGTGGAGAGCTTGTCACGTCTGAGACGTGACCTACAATTTACTTGCCCACATGCCGATATACGAGCGCCCTCTTTAACTCTTCACCGGTGTGAGGTTGAACCCCTTACCGAGGAAGATGGAATCATCGATTGTCCCGCTGATCATTGGGAGAATGCGGGGGAAGTTGCGCTGGGCGATCTCCCCGTGCATATGCGCATGAAACGCTGCTTCGTCCACGTAGGTCTCATGCGTAAAAAAGTGATTCGCCATTTTTTCGTCCTGAATGACATCGAAGCCGAGGGTGCCAGCTTCCTCCCGCAGATACTCGCTAACAAGCTGCCGGTTGAGCGTGATAAATTCGTCCACATATTGCGGCTGGATTGTGACATGCGCTAGGACACTGTACATGGCAACCTCCTAATTTGAATGTGAATGGTATTCATAATCGCCCCGTTCGTCATACACAATCCAGTGCAGAATCACAGGATCCGCACCGGTGACGTGCCAATCGGGCAATTTCTGCGCCGTTTCCACGGTGGTGAGCGGTGGAAAACCACAGCCCACATCCAGCAACGTACCGCTTTGCGGGCATTGCCACCAAGGGTTACTGGTCACATAGTGTCCATCTTGATAAAGAAAAAGGCAGCAAGTGCTGCTTCCAAATCCGCATAGTGTTCAAAAAATCGACAAAAGCTCGCCTGCTCCAGCGCGGTCACCACGGCTGGCGAAGGTGCGAGCAGCTTAACCCGTTCGCCCAACGCCGGGGTAACTGCCTCCGCGGCTTGGCGTAAGCCTGCCCACCCGATTTCTGGATCAAGCAGCGACTCGCCGCTATAGAGCTGGGCAATGCTCAACAAGGCAAAGAGGCCGGAGAGTTCGATCTGCGTGGTCTGGCGCAGGTCGAGCAAGAGGGCACGCCACCCTTGGTGATGGTGGGTAGTAGCCACGTCGATCAATGTGGTATAGGTGTGGCGGTTGAGTTCCCCCACAACGGCCAGACCCACCACCGCGGTTTGCGCAGGCGGGATAAAGGTCCGCACAGTCAGCAAAACGGGTTGGCTGGCGACCACTGGGTGCGCGCTGACGGGTTGCGCTGGCTGCCGAGGCGCTGTTCCCCAGACCGATCTGATCCTGCTGGTAAGGCGCTGCGGCCAAGCAGCCGGTAGGGCATGGGTGGGGAGTGGGTTGATCATATGAAGTTCTCCTTTCGTTCAAGTCTCTACGTAGGGCAGGTATCCTACCCGCTCTACGATCTTATTGCCACCAATCCTTGCGTGAGCGGGTCCAAAAAAGCGCCCCGGTCGCGGGTAGTGTTCGCATAAAGCACCGTCGCAAAACTATCAGCATAAATTTTTGCGTTGCTTGCAGGTGTATTCACGATTGGAAACGCTGGGACAGCTAGCGCTGACAGGGTCGGGTAACTCGCGCTCTCTAATAGTGCTCTCATTGTCTAGTGAGCGTGCCATTTCCGCATGAGTCAAACTGCAATGTGTAAGTATACCCCATGGGCATGACCCAGTGTTTCAGATTGAGGTCAACAGGATCTCCAATTTGCTCTTGTCCGTTTGATCTAAAGAGATTGTATGATCCTGCTCGTACACCTGAAAGAACCATAGCAGGATGAACAGGAATAGAATATCCCCAGCTAGTGTACGCCCCCGACCGCAAGCCAAAACCAACATTTACTGTATATTCATCAGCATTATAGGGAGGAATATGCCAACCTTGTTTATCGTGTGTAAGTGTAATGTTTTGGTTCAGTTGCAGGTCAAAATTCTCCGTATCACTTGAATATAGATAGGAGCATTGGTTAGGGCTTATATCGCCCTCTTTTAAAACAGAAGCCATCCAGTAAAGCGGCAATTGCCTACTGAAATCAATCTGAACATCTGTATTAACGGTTTGTTGGCCTGCAACTCTCTCGACACCGCCCGAAATAGGCCTTGCTGTTGAGAAAGTTACCACCAATTCGATATTTTGATCATATGCAGTTGTGATTTGCAAAATTGTAGGGGTCGATGCTGATACAACAGGTGCTGATGCAACCGGCGGGAAAAACTTATTTGCGTTTTCCAGTTGTGTTTTGGTAATTCCCCAGGGGGACTCTATGATGCCTACAAATGATGTACTTGACATGGCAACGCTTTCCTTGAAATTGATTTTGAATTCACACATTACGGGCCTATGGTTTAAAAATGTTACTGGCAAAAATTTCGCTACATCTCGAAAACAACCGACTAAACCTTATTCCAATTTGCTTTCCACATTTATGACACGCTGACTATACTGGCGGTTGCCAGTATAGTCAGCGTGTCAGCCGATTACACGAGACCCTTAAATCGGAACACCTGAACTTGCCAACTGTCTGTTTAGTTTGGGCAAATTCCTTATCTCCACCAGGGCGTTTTGGGGACTAACCACCGAGCGTTATGTTAGAACCGGGCGCAAAGAGAGCTTGGACGGCTTGGGCAGAAAGGGTGCCACTATAGGTGAAGTTAAAGGTTGTGGCGCCGGCTGTACTGCCATTAATGCTGAAAGTCACCCCACTCAGGACAAAGTAGGTAAAAGCTGCGGCCAGCGCTGTTGCAACTGTAAGGGTTCCAGAGAGGACAATATTCCCAGTGTCCAATTCACTGTAAGAACGATGCCACACTACCTTTTCAATCTGATCCTGTTGTGATGAACCAGAGGCTTCAGACAATAAGGCAAGATGGTTGGGAGTGAGGCCGCTGGCCAAAGCGACCAAATCGGCATGAGCCTTTGACAAGGATTGGTGGCTCTGAATCAGGCTAGCGATGGAATGACCCGCAGATGCCACTAATTGGGGTTTTCCAGGAGTTACCGTCCAGCCGCCTGTGGCAGTGTAGGTGACAGTGGTCGCGTTGTATTGAAAGTCGTCTGGAACAGAGATTTCCGCAGAATCGTTACCTACCGTTGTCCAGTCGGCCAAAGTATTGGAGCCGTAGCTTCCAACAGCCACGTAGAATTTCAACTGAGGAGTTAGCGTTGTCGTTTGTTGGGGAGAAGGAGACCAAGTCATCCCGATAAAGCCCTGGCTGGTTTTAATCCCAAAGGACATGTTACTAAACCAGCCGGCATCTTCGTTGGTTGCTTGATCAAATGCATTTGACGCGATGGCAATAGTGTTTGCTGGGCTCTGTTTGGAAAGTTTGCGCATGGTGGGTCCCTGAGGGGGGGGTACTGTCGCGTAATCTGCTTCCCATGTATCTGTCAAATTAGCATCCTTGGGAATGCTGGAGTTGATCTGGACATTCAAGCCAACAGCATTATTACTCGCTCCTGCTCCCACGACATACTGTACAGGGATGGTGAACGTATTTGTTCCAGGCTGATTCGAACCAATTGCTAATTGAACGCTGGAATTGGCAAAAACGTTATGATTACTAGCCAGTTCTTGTGGGCGTTCCAAAAAGCACCAAAAAATTTGTGTGCTTGAGGATTGATTGACGAGGTAGATAGTATATGTATCCATTGTTAATTCTCCTGATTATCTTTGAGCTTAGCCAATTTCTCGGCTGTTTTTGTTGTTGAAAGGTTTGTACTTGCGTATGACTTACCCGATGAAAGTTAAACCACGCTTGCCCCCTTTCAGATAGCTTGATCTGTTTTAAAAACGCTTTGCTGACTGGGCATATACTTGTATTATTCAACCTAACTTACATACCCTCCCTCCTTTATTTCTCTTTTTGCAAACAGTGGAGTGTCCGCTATTTAAGCTTCCTTGCACTATATTGCAAGGGTGATATATACTAACGGGTGCATTCCTTGTACGACATCCTTTGTTTGCAGCTTGTGATTGACTTGCAGAAATAGCATATACCATTTTTGCTGCGCTGTTCAGGGACAGCCACTTGGACAAGTGTCCAGGTGGCTGTCCCATGATTTGTTGTCGAGATTGGACAGTCATGGATCTCAAGTTATTTGGCGAGCAACTCCGCACTCTGCGGCAAGAGGCGGGGTGGAGCCAAGAAGCACTGATCGAAGCGCTGGATCAACTGGCTCGCTCCGGTCCAGCCAGCGAATATCGGGTCATCGACGGCACCCTGCTCTCGCGCTGGGAACGCGCCCACACCCAAAAGGGGCGCACCTGGAAGCCGACGCGCACCTATATGCTGTACCTGATTCAACTTTTTGCCCCCTACCTGGATCTTGTGCGCGCCCAAGCCTGGGCTGCCCAAGCGGGCCATGCGATCAGCGTCGCTGAGTTGCAAGTCTGGTTTCCGATACCTACAGCTGCCGACGGGGCCGCGACCAACGCTCAGCCCAAATCGGCTGACTCGGCGGAGAATACTCCGGCTCTGCCGCACAACCTGCCCACTGTCCTAACCTCGTTTGTGGGGCGGGACGCGGAAATCGCCCGTCTGCTCGATTATCTAGCAGACTCAACATTGCGTTTAATCACTCTTGTGGGTGAGGGTGGAGTCGGGAAGACACGGCTGGCGCTGCAAGTGGCGCACCGCGTGATCAACCAGGGTGGCGATCCGTTCCAAGATGGGGTCTATTTTGTCTCACTGATCGGCGTCAGCGCGGCCAGCTTTGTGGTAAGTGCGCTGGCCAATGCCCTGGGGTTAACACTGGCGGGGGCGAGTGACCCCGAACAGCAATTGCTGGCCGATCTACAGCAGCGCCGCTCACTCTTAGTGCTGGATAATTTTGAACATTTGCTTGCCGATGCCACGCCCCTCATTACAGCCATCTTGCAGACCGCGCCAGGTGTGCATCTACTGGTTACCTCACGCGAGCGGCTCAATCTGGCCGAAGAATGGGTATTGGCACTAGATGGTTTGGCTTTTCCCCGTATGACGGCAGCGTCCATCCGACTAGGGCAAGACGCTCCGTCGCCTCTACTTCTCAATACAACGGTAGAAGCTGACTACGCAGCGGTGCAGTTATTTATGGACCGGGCACGCCAGGCCAAAGCTGCATTTGGCGAGCACCCTGACCCTGTAAAAAATGTGGCCATTGCCCGCATTTGTAGCTTACTCCAGGGCATTCCGCTGGGCATTGAAATGGCCGCGGCTTGGGCGCATATGCTCTCCTGCGCCGAGATCGGTGACGAAATTGCCCAAAATCTTGACTTCTTGACCTCACCGCATCGCCATATCCCCGAACGCCATCGCAGTATGCGCGCCGTCTTTGAACAGTCCTGGCGGTTGTTGAATGCGGTGGAACAGGGGGTGCTGGCGGCGCTCTCGGTCTTTCAGGGCGGCTTTACGCGTGAAGCCGCGTCCAGCGTAGCCAAGGCCTCGTTTCTGACGCTGCGCAGCCTGGTCGATAAATCCTTGCTCAAGGTGAGCGAAGGGCGTTATGAGGTGCATGAGTTGTTGCGCCAGTTTGCCGAGGAGAAGTTGCAGGTTGCTCCAGTCAACGAACAGGCTATCCATCGTCAACATGCTATCTATTATGGTGAACTGCTCAAACGCGATGAGGAATTTTTGAATACAGAGAAAAGAATGGCTCTTTTGTCCCTCATCCGTGCAGAAGTTCAAAATGTACGCATGGGCTGGGACTGGGCAGTTACCCATCGGGAAGAGGTGCTGATCGAACAATATATGACAAGATTGTGGTACTATTATACAACCATGAACTGGTTTCAGGAGATGCAAAGCGCAATTCAACTTGTAATCAATGCATTTGAAATAGATGAACCCAGGGATCAAGCTACATCTCACCTGTTTGCGAAGGCACTATCCAGACATGCCCTTTGTAGTTATCGATTGGGTCAGTTTGATAGCGCAAAGAGCTATCTTCAGAAAAGTCTTCTGCTGTTGCAGAATGAAGAACAAGAGCAAGGTATCATCGAAGGCTGTTTTGCGTCCCAGGTGCTAGGCATGATTCATTACATTCAGGGACGCTACGCAGCAGCACACAATTGTTTTGAGAGAAGTTATATAGGGGCGCAAAAAACCACAGATGTAGTCATGAAGGCAGATATTTCTTACAAATTAGGGGATGTAGCATTTGCACTCGGTAATAATGATGAAGCCTACCATTGGTACCAATCTAGCTTGGCGCTTTATCGACAGGAAAATGCAGAAAGAGGAATTGGTATTGTTTTGCGTAATCTCGGTGAGCTAGCCGAAGCACGTGGTCAAGTCACTGAAGCCTATCAGCATTATCAACAAAGTTTGTGGTATCTTGAACGGGTTGGAGATCGTGAACAGATTGCTCGTTCCAGTTTACAAATGGGAATACTTGCGCAAGCTTCCCATTATTATGAATTGGCTGAACAATGGTACCAAAAGGGACAAGCTCTTGCACAGGAGATCCGTGTTCCTTTGCTCCTGGCGCGTACCTTTCACTGTCTCGGCGATCTGGCTAGCGATCGGGGCGAAACTGAAAAGTCACAAGCCTATTTAGGTTCAGCATTTGAGATTGCCGTTAAGAACAAGACAGAGCCACTTGCTTTGCAAATCATCCTGAGTATGGCTACCTTGTTACTGAACGATCCTACACGATTCCACCAAAGTCAACTTTTGCCTGATGGGCAGGCTGTCATCACAGATACGGACATACGAACATATCAATTGCTGAAGCTGGTTGCTAACCACTCGTCAGCTCTATTTGTAACACGTAACCGTGCCAAAACAAAATTAAACGAACTGGCTACCAAGTTATCTGGCGATGTATATAAAATGCTTGAATCACAAACTCTGTCAGCAGAATTTGAACAGACTCCCTTGGTTTGGCAAAAATTGCTTACTACATAGACATGCCTCCCTACGTCGTAAACACTATTGTCGACCTAGGCGAGTGTCCTAAAAGATGTCGTGGTAAGTGTCTCTGTTAATCCGACGAAGATGGTATAAACTTGTTTCACTTGCAAAAATTGCCCTAGCAAGCAATTCGTAGTCGCTCTATTCGTCTTTAAAATCATTTTCAGGACCAAAATTCCAGAGGAGGAAACCATGGAGTCGCCTACTACCAATCAAGACTTGACGCTAACACAATTCTTATTTGATCTATCAACCAACCCTCAACTGCAAATCAAGCTCGCCCATCTTTATGAAGAAGCATTGCACAAATTCTTTGCCGATCAAGGTCTTTCGGATGAGAATGTTCAATTGCTCACCAATGCGTATCTTAGTGATGATGGCAAGAAAAAATTGGCTCAGAAATTGAATACCATTGAGAAAAATTGTTGGAACTGTCACCCCCCTACTTATACCCCTGATTAGGGTGCAACGCTATGAACAGCAGTGAAGAATGACATCAATAAACGTTCATCAACACTGTACTGGATGATGGATGTTTATTACAGTGTAAATTAAGGTAGGGGCGTCCCCTTGCGGCGGTGGCCTTCTAGGCGCCGGG
>WBZQ01002290.1_pt1 | contig 12398 bp, 14 predicted proteins | sample 5204251 | NCBI WGS metagenome assembly WBZQ01 (sample SAMN12412402, study PRJNA552823) | activated sludge metagenome | isolation source: activated sludge from nitrification reactor of wastewater treatment plant... | place: USA: Virginia | collected 2017-09 | reverse complement strand
AACCTGTGGCCGTGGCAAGCCACTGGCCTGGAATCTCAACCCCGACGACATCCTCCGCATCTTGGACGGTGACGCATGAACGCGCTGCTGTGTTGCGAGTGCGGCGCGCCAGCCGAGTTCCAGCATCCCGAAGGTGATCTGGCCATATACGCCTGCGCCGCAGACAGGTGCGACCTTTGTCGCCCGCTCGACAATCAGTCGGAGCATTGGGATGGCACCACCCCCGTCGACGGCGGTGACGCATGAGAGTACGTCGCTCTACTCCCAAAGATGTGCAGTTCGGACACAAACTCAGCAGCGTCCCAGTGCAGTACGGTCTTCCTTCCGTGGACGAGTTGTGGGAAGAGATCAGTGAGTATATGGACATCCTTCTTGGTAGGAAAGACGCTCCTATCGAATCTCCGTACTTGACGCTGGCTGAGGTAGCCACGGCGTACTACTGCCGCGCGCAGGAGATCGACGCGAAGATTCACGCTGGGGAGAGGGAGGGAGATATTGTCAAAGGCTCTCCCTATTACCGCTTCAGAACAGGTGAGTTGAGGTCGTTTATCGAACTATCAAAGCGGTCCTCAGAACTTGGTTCGCGACGGCTTACGCAAGAGCAGTTGCTACACGAACAACGTGAAGTTAGTTGATGCTCACTAAACAGTGGATTCTCTGTTAACTTACGATTGTGCAACACCTTGAAGCGTATAGCCCTTCATGGTGGGATGAGGCTGCGTGCCGTGGCATTGGAAATTTCCACTTCTTCGGTGAGGACGAGCGACAGTGCTCATTGAAAAGAGCACGCATTATCTGTGGCGGCTGTAAAGCCATTAAGTCCTGTTTGACACACGCATTAGAGAACAAAGAAGAGTACGGAATCTGGGCTGGCACCTCTGCCAGAGCGCGGGAGAAACTCATCGTCCTGATCGAACAGGGCTTAGATGTTGAGACAGTCGTTAAGATGACTCTAAGTAATCCTCGATTTAGGTGGGCGCAATATGGAGGATGATGGACTGCTCATCCCTGTGAGCGACATTCAGACTCGGGAAGAGCGCGCGTATCGCGCATACCAAATGCTGCTCGGTGGTGCTCCGTGGCAGGAGATCGTCTACCGATGTGAGTACATCGGGATCATGGAAGCCAAGGCTGAGGTCGATGGCCTGATCCGTAAGGCGACTCAGATCGCCAATGATGACCGTAAACGGGAAGTCCTTGAACTGGAACTCGCGCGTCTGGACGCTCTGCAAAACGCCGTGTGGGGAATGGCAATCAGCGGTGATCTGAAGGCTGTAGACACTACGCTGAAAATCATGGCGCACCGCGCACGCATCCTGGCTCTGGGCGAGGAAACTGCGGCTTCTACCAACACTGTCATCGTGACCAGTGAGAAGTACGTCGAATCCTTGCAGGGAGTCATCGAGTGATGGTCAATCGGAACATACCTGACCCGCCCGAAGGGTGGGCGTATGTCGATGCCGTCACTCTTCTTAAGTGCATCGATGACAAAGGGAACGTGCGTTACCGCGAACTGATGACGGAGACACTTCCTGCCGTAGAAGCCTTGGGGATGGCTACGACATTCGTAGACACTCTGCGGAAGAACATCATGGAGGGTTCGCGATGATGCGTCCGGTGCATCGGATCGTCGTTGTCGTGGAGAATGAGACACTGCCGCACACACTGATTTACGACATCAGGACTCTGATCGCCAAATTGATGCCTGATGCGAATATCGTAATAAGAGAAGGCGACAACGCCGCCTACTACGTTGTGGAGGGTAGTTATGGCAAGCAGGTTCAGGAAGCCTATGACGAAGTACGTCGGAAAGCGGCGTACTCGGGTAGCAGTGAACGAGAAGCGTCGTCATGAAGGACAGCGCGCTGTAGAGCGTATGCGCAAGTGGCGTGCTTCTGGCTCTACCAAGTCTCCGGTAGGTATGTCGTGGCTTGGGCACTGCGCACACGCTGTGGCGCAGGCCCACGGACACTATGCCTCTGTGTGGCCGTCAGCAGTTAACGGATGGTTCTGGACTCCTGAGAAGTACCGCCACAACGGAAAGAAGGCTAAGGTTCCGCCGCGTGGCGCACTGGTCTTCTACTCAGGCGGTTCTAATGGGCACGGACACGTTGGTGTTGCCAATGGTCGCGGGAAGGTCTGGCAAGTTGATATCGATAAGCCTGGACACATCGGAATTGCCGACGTTGATGAGCCTGTTCGAAAGTGGGGACTTAAGTACCTCGGCTGGATTTGGGCAGATCAAGTCGCTTCGTGGTGATCTGGACGTTGCGCCCAGAATAGAATGGTCAGTGGTAACTAGGTTTGGGCTGGTTACCACTGACACTGATTGGAGCGTAACGTGTTCAACCTCTCGGCACACGTAACACGCGCTGGTCAATCAAATCTTGATATCAACGACCATCTCAACTACATCATCGCCACAGCATTCTTCGGCGGTCAAGTGCAATGGGAGAGGAAGCAGATTGCTTCTCCTTACATGGACGGTGAACACACAGTCTCGCGGCGTGCTCGTAACGTTGAAGAGACCGTCCAAATCCATGTGTACGGTGAGGATCATACTGATCTCACGGCTAACATTCGCGAACTCGTAAGCGCTTTTTCTCAGAACTCATACGACATCGTGGTGGATATTGATGGTGCTGTCACCGTCTATCACTGCGAGGCAGCGAACTATTCGGTGGAGTGGAGCACTCCCAAGTTCGCCAGCAACATGACGACGGCAACATTTCTTGTGCCCAGGAAGCCGTACACGGAGGGCATGGTATGAGTCTGACTAACTTTGGTGTGAAGTTGATATCAGACATGATGGTCAACATCAGCCCCATGCCGTCTGTGCTGTACGTGGCGGTGATGACCCGACCAGCCACTTTCTTCACCACAGGCGCACAGTTACTTGAGCCGACAGACACGGCGTATGAGCGCGTGCCCATCTCCATGAACGATGAGTGGTGGGACGACGCTTCCAACGGTCAGAAGACAAATGCCCAAGACATCATGTTCCCGATTGCTTCAATGGACTGGGGTCTGATTTCTCACTTCGCGATGTGTGATGACTCAGAGGGCGGGAATGTGGTGTACGGTGCTCACTTCCGTGAGGCGTATTACGTTGGCAGCAACGTCAGGCTTTCTATTCTGAAGGGCAATATGTTCTTTGGCATTGCTACGACAGAAACGGTGCTCTGATGGAATACATCGTTCTTGGCGTTCCTGATGAGATTTACGAAGGAGAAATCTCCGAAGAACAGAAGGTCGTACAGCAGCACTTCACCAACATTTCTCGGGGAATGCGGCGAGACCTACTGAAAGCGTTGTTTCAGAACATTCCTATTGCATATGACGCCTTGTACATCGGTCTGTACGTCAACACACAAGTCACTGGGAAGTTGTATCTTCCGTCACCGATTCCGACGCTAGAAGATGAATATCCTGGCTACATCACACATAACTTCACGTGGCCGACTCCTATCATCACTACTAAGAAACTGATGACTAGCGAAGATTGGGAGATCAGAGAAGATCGTTTGGGGAACACTGTCGCCTTCAATAAAGATCAGTTGGTGTTTGGTGACGAGGACAACCCGTTTGGCTCTGTGACAGAAGTACATGGCGCGCTGATTTCTACTGATCCTTCGGGAATTGACATCATCATGAGTGTTCCGTTTGACGCTCCTACGTACCCAACAGTCGCCCCTGGTGTTGCGTTGATGATCCCGCGTGCAGCCATTCTGGTGAGGTTTGATTCGGCTAATCCAGAGAAGTGGTCTTATGTTGCTGAGGACTACACCGATACCGTCAACGTTGAGGATTGGTACGGCTGATGGCTACGTATTCGACTACATGTACGTTGGACAACGCTACACCGTCTGATGCAGATTTGCAGTCGTTCATGACTGCTTTCTATGACTGCTTAGAGATTGGTCCTGTTACTCAGACAAGTGATACAGGACAATTCGATCCGACTACAGTTTTGTGGTCATCGCTTAACACGACAGTTGGGTCAACGTATCGAGTTCACTATTTGAATGACTCGCTGCACTCAACTCGGCCTATCTACATTAGAAGCGGCTGGCACATTGGTAGTACTTCGTACCTCAGGAACACAGTTACCATCGGAACTGGTTCTGATGGCGCTGGTAACATCACTGGCTTGAGATTTACATACACAAACACTGGAACTCAGACTGCGTATGCTCCTGCGACGGTAACAATGGCTGGCACAGCAGGAGAAGGCTACTGCGGAGTGTTCTCAGATTGCGACAGAACAAACAGTTCTACCGCATATTCGTTTGCTGTGTTTAGGACAACTGACGATAACGAAGACCTTACTGAAGAAGGCGCGCTTTTCTATATGTACAAAGTCGGCTCAACAGGTCCGATGGGTCTTATGGCTGCGTTAGATTTTGCGCACACCACTTATGTTGATGCTTCTCAGTACTTCTCATTCTTTCCTAACTCGTATGTCAGCGCTTTGAATTTTCGAAATACTTCATGGGACGACGAAAATAGAGACTACGCAGTGGTTCAATATCCGCTGATGAACAAGTTGGCGAAGACACCGTTCATGGTCTCTGGGTGGAGGTCAGAGTGGCTTGCCTTTACAGAAGAGTTAACTGCTACTCCGATTTCAGCAGAGCACACATATCGTCCAGTCCGCTCTAATTACAATTGCGGAATAGCCGATTACAGTACTGATCCGACTCTTACAGTTCCTTTGATTGTGTGGGAATGATGGCTACTAATTCAGTTGCTACGACGCTTACGAATTATCAGCCGACAGATGCTCAAGTACGAGCGTTTATGGATGACTGGTACGACTCCATCGAGGCAATGGGATGGACACAATCAGATGACCTAAACCAACTTGACCGATCAACCGTTACCTGGGCTGATCTTTCTTCTTCTCCGTATCAAATTCATTACATGGATGACGCGTATCACTCCACAGCACCGTGCTATTTGAAGACCATATGGCGGTCATACTCCACTAATTACTTTGGAATGACTATGTGGGTTGCTTCTGCTACTACTGGCTTGGGAGCAGTAGTAGCACCTTCCTGCACTTCGACAAATACCACTACCACTGGTAACAAAAATGGTACGCACGCAATACATACGACATGGGCAGCCGATAAGTACTCTGGGATATTTCTTGAGTACCCAGGAACGACTGCCAATAGTCTGATTGAATCGCAGTTTGGATTCTTCTTCAGCCGCTTGACGGACGCTAATGGCGACCCTACAGGTGATGGCTGGACAATGTATTTTCACTCCACTGGTTCTAATCCAGCACCTATGTGCGTATGGGACGATGCAGACGGAACGTGTGAGTACAACTATACGTATACGTCTGGTTATGGACCTTCTGGGAGAATGAACAGCACTGGAAGGCCAGAAATCTACAGGCACTGGGCGACATTGGAAACCGAATGGCGGCTGGTTCCTTACGCGTTCAGTGTTGATGCAAGCGCCGTTCCCATTGGCGGCGAGTTAGATGTTGCCATCGCTGGCGCTAACTTTGGCAAGCATACTTACCGCCGAGTATTCGATCTTGGGTACAAGTGGAGCGCCCAGCAATCCAGCAGTCACGCTCTAATGACTATTTGGGAGTAGCGGTTCGCCCTAAAATGGGGCTATGCCACTGGGTCCAGATTCGTTTTACCAAGAAGAGTCTGGTGCTGATCTCTATATCGACCCTTACGGCACTCTTCCGTCTGAGTACTCCGTAGAAGGCGGCGTAGAGCCTTTCAGTATTAGCAGTGAAGAAGTAATATCTGATATTACGATTTCACAGATGGCAGTTCTGCCAGATGGAATTTCCAGCGCAGAGGCGTTGGGCGATCCAGATGTGTCTCAACCGCTTGATGTATCTGTTTACCCAACCGCTATTGATTCCAGCGAAGAGTTCGAAGAACCGCTTGTGCAGTTGGGCGCTATATACCCAGACAGCGTTGACTCGCTGGAAGTCGTTTCGGAAATTCTCGCCACCTCACTGTCGTACGTTGATTCGGTTGCCTCTGCGGAGTCAGTGAGCGATATCGAAATTACGACATCACCCTGGATATCTCCCTATCCGTTTGAATCAGGTAGTTATGTAGAACGTCCACAAATTGACGTCACTGTTTACGTTGGTGAGATTTCCAGTGCAGAGTCTCACGGATCAGTTCGCGTTGATTTCCCGATTTACGCAAGCGTCGATTCAATCAGCGGCTCTGAAAGCATTAACAATGCAACTTTGAACTACCATGTGTCGTGCGCTGTGTCAGATATTGAGACAGAAGAAGGCGTAGAAGAGCCGCAGTTAAATCAGACGACGCATATCACCCAGATGTACGACGGCGCTGAAATTAGTGCTGTTGGTGTGAGCCTTCGATATGAAATTGGCGATACTGCTTCGGAAGAAGAGGTATCTGATCTTTACATCAATACTGTCGATTATGCAGACGTGGATTCGTGCGACGAAGAGACTGGCTACGGGGAGCCGACTCTTACGCAAACTGCTGTAATCCGCGCAGACTCAATTCTGTCGCGAGAAATTGCTGCATCAGTAGCGGTTGGCTACAACCAGATTATTGGAGCGGATAGCGCAGAGTCGTCAGAGCGTGTATCGCGGGTGTATCTTCACAACCCAATCGTTGATCTGTACATTGACGATGACAGTTCGGTGTCTGACATTGAGGCGTTTGTACACGTTCCTCCTGCGTATCCTCTTTCGATTCTGAGTGACGCGATTGTCAACAACTCTTTGGTGTACCAAGAGAACACCATCGTTCCGTTCGGGATGTCCAGCGATTCAGAGATGGGATTTCCTGGGGCGCAGAACAACGGACTTATTCGCGCTGAGTCAATTGATGACGAGGAACTTGAAGATGTCACGTTGAGTTTTAATGTGACGGCTATTGCTACGGAAGCCATTGCTGGTGAAGAGTTCTTTGAAGAAGATGCGGTTGTCACTGGAACATTCATTCCAGACAAGGCGCTGGATGTTGTGTATTCGGACTCAGTAGAGAGCGTGACTGAACGTTATGGTCCAGGCGCTTTTGACGGCGCAAAACGAACTTGGAATGGCAGTTCGTGGGAATGGGATTTGAGCGAGGCTTTTTACGCACAGAACTTTACGCGAGTTGCGACTTATATAGAGCGTTGGAGCGAATTAGTAACTGACCCAGTTACTAAAGAGCAGGAGTGGAAACCTTTTGAGCAGGAGCATTCGTATTTACGCGATGTGTATCCGCGCTTCAAGAAGGAAGTATGGGCTGCTTTAGTAGAGGCGCATCAGTGGAAGTGGTATGAGTACTACCAGAATTACTATGGCGAACTTGATCAGTGGTTGCTGCATGGTGGAAATTATGGAGTGACGGTAGCGCAAAGCGATTCTGGCACCGTTGAAACGCGACGTTGGGGCGATTGGCATATGTCTTATGCCGTGAGCCAGTATGAGCCACTTGATGAGTATGTGGCTGATTTTCCAATTGTAGATACCAATCTGTCTGTTGTTGACGACAAGATTGCTGAGTTGCGCGCATCATCTCCCGCAGGCTTGGTTGTGACTAACACACCGCAGACGGTGTACGGAACGATTAGCGCAGTGACGGCTGAGGTGTCAGATACGTTCACTTCAGTGAGTGAATACGTTGTTGAAGATCAAATCGCCAATTTCGAATTGTACGAAGGTGTTTCGGTTTCTCCCGCGTATAACTACTTCTTCGATATTCCAGAGCCTTCGTACATTCAGGGCGTCCCAGTGCTTCCTGCCCTACGCACCGATCCAGCGTGTTCAGTGGACATCATTTCGCGCGCTCTTCATATTGGTGTTGATACATACGGAAAGCAGAATTTCTTCGGTATAGCGCCTGACGTTTACGGTGAGACAGTTACTGATACTGACCTCAACGATGACCTGCCGCCGTCGCTGTACAAGCCGCTCAAGCCGCCGTATGTCAGTCCAGAAGACCCAACGACTAATTGGAAGCCGCCTGACGTTCCAGAACTTCCAGAGATGCCAAGTGGTTGGGATGGTTGGACGCCAGAAGAGCCTCCTGAAGACGATCCTTATGAAGAGGAAGACGACGGCTGGGAGGAAGACCCGAATGAGGGTGTTACTCCTACGACTGGCGTGATGTACAGGGACTTCCCGCTTAACTTGTATGGCGGTGGAACTGTCATCATGTCTGGAATTCCGAAGTACAAGAACAACGGAAAGAAGAAGTGGATTTTCGCAACAGGTAAGAAGCGAAAGAAGAAAGACGGCGAACTGTGTGTAGACGAAGATGTCTACGATGGTCCGAACTACATCGGAATGTATATCCGCAACGGCCATTTAGTTCTTACCGATGGTGAGTTCGTTCTTAGGACATCAGCCCCTCCTCGTGGACAAAGAGTGTTGTTGTTTGCTGGTTATTACGGCAAAAAGTCGTTCGTTGGTTGGTGGGCTTCACCAAAGCGCTTCAACTACCGCTACGGAGAAATGACTGAGCGCGCAAATGAGCGAAAAGGCGTGACAACGATCATGATTGGGCGCGGTTGGGGAAGGAAGTCTCCTGGTGAAAGTGCAGGGAACGGATTCACAATCGGTTCTATCAAGATTGTTGATGAAACTGAAAGCGCTGGTTCGTTTGGTTCAGAACCTGATAGCGGTGGAGGCGACACCATTCCTCCTTGGGGCTTGCCATCTCCTGCTGCTGAAGGAGAAGCGAGGTCTCTCAGTCCTAAGCCGCCAGAAGAAGACAACGATGTGCCTACGTATTACATAGTTGATCGCACTAAGCCTCACGATCCAGTGATCGCTGATTTGTACGAAACTTTGCGCATAGCACAAGAGCAGTTGCGTCAGATCAAAGACGACATGCGTGAATATCCCAACATGCCGTTGGAAGTAAAGGCTAAAGCAAATCAGGCGATAGATCGTTATCGTGCGTACATTTATCAGATTGAGACTGCAATTCAAGAACGCGAGAAGGACTTTAAAGTAGAGCCTCAGTGGACTTATGTTCCGAATATGGACTCAGCAGAACGTACGCAATACATGAAGGACTACGAGCGGTGGAGGAAGCAGCCACGTATGATCGGGTACTTTGGGATTGACGATACTTCGCGAGTTGGAACGCCAGGAGTTCGATAATGCAGAGATGGGCACCAACTAGCACAGTACTTGGCGAAGGGTACATCTTCGCTATTTACGCTTCGTGCCCAGGGAAAGCACCTACCGAAGTAACGTTTTTCCGCAAAGCCCCTGCAACGCTTCAGTCGTTTTCTTTTGCTGATCCATTCGGAGATAGCACATGCCAAATCAAATTTGAGCAGGTCACGCCGTACGACGACATTACTTCAGGCGAGTTGTGGTTTCTGAGGCCGTGGACGAACTACGAGATTTACTACGTCCCAGTGGGAGAGCAATACACACCGCTATCCGAGATGAGTGCGCTGGATGTTCCGGTAAACGTTGATGGCATTCACAGCGCCACAACTACTCCTGAGTATCCAGTTCCTGATGTTCCCGTGAATATGGCACCACTTCAGTACTCGCGTAAGCAATTGATGTGGGAAGGCCACAGCGTTTCTTATTCAGTGGATGAAGACGGCGTGACCATACAACTACAAGGAGCGCTATTTTCACTTGATCGTTTTCTTGCCAAGCCAAAGTATCCAGAGCGTCCAGTAGTTGTTGAGAAGTTACTGGTTGATGCTTTTGAGCCGTACCAGCGTGGACTTAAGACCAAGCCGCTTAAGATCGAGTACCCGCAAGGCTGGAAACTGACGTACGACTACACAACCGTTACTCCTTACACACCAATGGGCTGGAAGCAGGGAGCCTTATGGTCAGGTGTCGCAACCCGCAATACAGGCGCGTGGGACAAACTTCTCACAAGTTATGTGCAGAACATCATTGGCATCATGTATACGCCAGAGGGCTGTGGTGTTACTACTGGTAATACGTGGACTATCCGCAAGGACCCGAATCGGCAACCAGTTCTTCACGTGAGAGATCGCTTCAGAGCGCCAGATTTCGAAATCTGGTACGGAACTCCTGGCGTAGAAGTCAGTTTGACTCAAGACGGCATGAATATCACCAACGTGATCTATGGTCAGGGCACTGGATGGGAAGGCGCTAAGTGGAACAACACAAACATTGACAATGGTGTGACGACATTTGAGCCTGTGGCATATGACGGCAATGTCTACCCGTATGCCGAGCGTCCTCGCGATAGGTACAGCAATCCTCCCAGCGAAGCGATGATCAATTTTGGTGATGGCATCACGCTAGAAATGGCGAAAGACGCTGGGATGGGAATCCTTGCGCGTGATGGTATGCCTGGGTGGTCGGGAAGCATCAAACTTAAGATCAACCCGCTGGCTATCAATCGTTGGCTGATCCGCCCTGGGATGGTTGTCAATCTTCGCGGCTTCGTTGGAATGCAAGACGGAATCCGTATGCACATTGCCGAAGTCACATGTGAGCCGCAAGAGTTGTCGATAACTCTGCAAGTGGACACTAAATTCCGCGATCTGTTGACGCTTGAGCAGATGAACGCACGAGTAAAGGACCCGATCACCCCGGTGAAGTTGCTTCAGGTCAACCGCCGATCTTTGATGATCGATGATCTGGCCGCTCCTTGGGATTACAGCGCGGGAAGCGGATTTATCCCGCGCGAGTCCGTTGAGATGTTCAGAAACAAAGTCGCTTCCGATGTGTTCCCATATCGTGATTTGCTTCTTAGGTATCCGCCGAAGCGTTATCCGCATTACTACGTAGATGTTGCGGCATCTGCTGGTCAGAGCAAGCGTCGGTGGAGTTACGACGTGCCTATTTTGATGAGCCAGTCTGGGACAATTCGCAGGATCGAAATGGTGTGCGTCAATAAAGACGGCGAAATCGCGCAGCGTAGGTTCCACGTCAGCATTTACCGTAACGGCGGGACGAAGGCAAATACGGAGAGCGGCGAAGAGTACATCTCGTCAATTAGCCTTCCTCATACGGGAGAGAACTACTCGCCGTTTGCCGAGAATCACTTCTTCCCTACTGCTCCTAATGGTCAGCCGTGGGGTCCAGGCAATTTCTATGAGCCAGACTCGTCGTTCCTTATTGGATGGGGAAATGGGGAGTCGTTCGCTGGATATTGGCCGGGGAATAGCGATAGCCCCGAGGCTATCCCTACGGGAATGCTTGTAGATGAAGGCATATGGGCATTCGACATGACAGAGAATCCAGACTGGAATGTCTCGTATGACCCGAGTACGACACAGCGAGATACCGCAAAGATGCTGTACGCCAAGATTTACACAGACAGATATGACGAAGACTTGTACTTCCTGGGACGATTGTACCGAGTGGAGCCAGGACAATGAGCGATCTTAACGGCCTTGGTAACGAGGCAGCAAATCAGATGCTTGATCTCATCTTCTATGGAAAGACGCTGTGGGCTTCTTTGCATAGTGCTACACCTACTGCTGTTGGCGATGCCACAACAGAGATCGTCGGGGGTTTTTACACTCGTGCTCCGGTGAAGTTCTGGCGAGCATCTGGGAAGATGACGTACAACGCAGACCCGATGGTGTGGATGTCTCTTCCAGAATGTCAGGTATCGCATGTGGCGATCTGGGACAAGGCGACGCTAGGTACCATGCTTGCGTTTTGTCAGATATCTCGTCAAAGTACGATCATCGTTTCTGCGGGAGATTCTCTCCGGTATGAGACTGGTGATTACGTTGTCAGGCTCTAAGTATGTAGGGATGTGCGCTCCCGAAGACCCTGAGGACAATTTACGCTTAGGTTATCGGGATGACCTTCCCGTCGATGGCTATTTCGTGCCTACCGACGATGAGACAAATGACTACTATCCAATCAAAGTCATACCAGTATCTAAAAAGCACGCTGTAGTCATTGAGCGTAAGTACGGAGACTCAAGCAAAATCCTGCTGTATAAGGCGAATCTCAACGGTGGTATTTACGATCCCGGCGTTGAGGAGTGTGAATACACAACGGAGCCGCACAATGTGTGGGAGAACCAAGTAAAGGTAGATGCTGGGTTTGAGGCAATTGTTGATGGCTTCTCTTTTGAGAATAACGATCTGGTTGTGCTGCTGCGTAGTGTTCAGCCAATCGTCAAAGTCGTTTCTAAGGAAGAGCACAACCTTGATTACCCAGGATCGTCATGGAGTTTTCCGAGTTGGGCTTATCCGTACGATGTGACGCACGCTACACGTTACACGCTGTACTACAGCGTGCTGCGCATTCATGCTCCGCTGAAAAGCGACATAGATGTTGTGTGGGTAAAGAACATCACAGACCACATTCTTGTCCCACAAGCAGCGAAAGCAGTAGAGGCCACAGAGGAATACTGGTGGAGAGTAATTGATAGAGAAAACGCAGACTTTTTGAATCATCAATCGATCTGGCC
>WBZQ01001543.1_pt1 | contig 12410 bp, 14 predicted proteins | sample 5204251 | NCBI WGS metagenome assembly WBZQ01 (sample SAMN12412402, study PRJNA552823) | activated sludge metagenome | isolation source: activated sludge from nitrification reactor of wastewater treatment plant... | place: USA: Virginia | collected 2017-09 | reverse complement strand
CCCCGAGGCCCTGATCCGGGGCCGTTCCACCCAAGGCCCGTAGAGCGATGCGCCTGTCCCGCCGCCTGTCCCTCCGATCCACCCTGTTCCTGCTGCCGCTGCTCGCGTCCTGCGGTACATCTCCGGCGCCGACGCTCTACACGCTGGCGGCCATCACGGGTCCGGAACGCACCGGCGCGCCGCGGACGGTGGAACTGCGCACGATCGGCCTGGCCCGTTACCTCGAACGCTCGCAGATCGTTCGGTCATCCGAGGATTTTCGCCTGGACCTGCTGGTCAACGAATGGTGGGGGGAACCGCTCGACACGATGCTGTCGCGCGTGCTGACCCAGAACCTGACCCAGCGCCTGCCGGGGACAACGATTTTCTCCGAGAACGGGGCAGTGACGGCCCTGCCAGACGCGATGCTGGGCATCAACATCCAGCGCCTGGACCAGGCACGATCGGGCAACATCGTGCTGACCGCTCAGGTTTCGGTCGCGCGTCGGGACACCGCGGCGCGCACGGTGACGATCGAGGTGCCGCCCAACGGCACCGGCACCCAAGCCCTGGTCGGCGCCATGAGTGCCGCGGTCGGACAGCTCGCCGACCGGATCACCGGGCTGCTGGGTGCACGATAGCGGGCCAAGTGGTCCGCCGGTGCTGGGCCAATCCGGACTTTCGCGTCAGACCCATTTCGCGCCATTGTCCCAAAAGCCAGTCAAAGGAAGCCGCAACGTGGAAATCAAACGGGTCGTGTGCGCGCATGATTGCCCGGACATGTGCTCCCTGCTCGCGCATGTGGACAACGGCCGGGTGGTCAAGATCGAGGGCGATCCGAACCACCGCTTCACCGACGGCTTCGCCTGCGGCAAGGTCAACCGCGACCACGAACTGGTACATTCCCCGGAACGCCTGACCACGCCGCTGCGCCGCACCGGGCCGAAGGGATCCGGCCAGTTCACGCCCATCACCTGGGACGAGGCACTGGAGGAGATCACGGCGCGCTGGCGCGGGATCATCGCGGAGTCAGGACCGCTCGGGATTCTGGGCTACGCCTATAGTGCCCATCAGGGGCTGATCAATCGCGGCCTGACCAACGGGTTGTTCCATGCGCTGGGCACCAGCCGGCTGAACGCAGGCACGGTCTGCGATTCCTGCTGCGACGCCGCGTGGGAACACACGGTGGGGCCGGTGGGCGGCGCCGATCCGGAATCCATCGTCGAATCCGACCTGATCGTGGGCTGGGGCGCCGATCTGCACGCGACCAACGTGCATCTATGGACCCTGATCGAGAAGCGTCGCGCACAGGGCGTGAAACTGGTCGTGATCGACCCCCGGCGAACCCGGACAGGTCGAGCGGCGGATTTGTATTTGCCGATCAGGATTGGAACCGACGCGGCGTTGGCGCTGGGCGTGATGCACATCCTGGTCCGCGACGGGCTGGTCGACCGCGCCTTCATCGCCGCCCATACGCTGGGTTTCGATCAGGTGGAGCGCGAGGTGCTGCCGGACTTCCCGCCCGCGCGCGTGGCGGCGATCACCGGCCTGGCCGAGGCTGATATCGAGCGCTTCGCCGCGATGTATGGCGCCGCGCCGAAAGCCATGATCCGCATCGGCTTCGGCATGAGCCGCTTCACCCATGGCGGCCGCAATCTGCGCACCGTCGCGCTGCTGCCGGGTGTGACCGGCGCCTATGGCCGCTATGGCGGCGGCGCAATGCTGGCGACCGCGGCGGGCTTCGACTTGAACTATGGCGCGATCCGCCGGCCCTCGGGCCCTGCCGCGACGCGGACCATCAACCACCTCAAGCTGGGCGAAGCGCTGCTGGAGCTGAAAGACCCGCCGATCCGCGCGTTGTTCATTGCTGCCAACAACCCAGCCGTGACGAACCCGAACCTCGCGAAGCTGCGGGCCGGGCTGGCGCGGGAGGATCTGTTCACCGTCGTGCACGACCCGTTCATGACCGCGACGGCACGCTATGCCGACATCGTCCTGCCGGCCACGACCTATCTGGAAACCGAGGATTTCTTCCGCTCCTACGGCACCTATTACATGCAATACAGCCACCCGGCTGTGCCGCCGCAGCATGAGGCCTGGTCGAATTTGCGCCTGACCCAGACATTGGCGCGTCGGATGGGGCTGAACGATCCGGTGTTCGGCATGGCGCCCCGGGACATCCTGAAGGAACTGTTCAACGGCGCGAAAGGCCCGGTCGCGGCCTTCGATCCCGTTGCGCTGCCCGACCAGGGACCGGTCTCGATCGCCACGCGTGGGCCGCAACGCTTTGCCACGCCCTCGGGCAAGCTGGAGTTCCATTCCCAGGTGCTGGCGGATCGCGGCCTGCCGCCGCTGCCGGGGTGGGAGCCGGACCCGGCCGAACCGGCTCGGGGCGGCAGCCTGCGGCTGCTGACCACGCCGGGCTATTTCCAGAGCCACACGGCGTTTTCCGGTGTCGCGTTCCTGCGGGCACGGGAAGGCGCGCCTTGCGCGGTGCTGCATCCCGACGACGCGCGCGCCCGCGGCCTGACGGACGGGCAGACGGTGCGGCTCTTCAACGATCGCGGCGCGATCGGCGTGGTGCTGCATGTCCGCGACGAGGTGCAGCCGGGCGTGATCCTGGTGCCCGGCCAGCGGCCGGATGAGGAAGCCGTCCACGGCACGATCAACATGCTGTGTGACGACACCTATACCGACATGGGCGAAGGCGCGACGTATCAGAGTACCTGGCTGGACGTCGGACCCTGGCCTGGCTGACCCCGTCATCGGGCCAGATAGCACCTTCCGGACCAATCGTGGGCGGCATAACCTGGGCGCAACGGCTGGGCCTGCCGGCCGAACCCGGAGAAGATCCATGACAATCGCGTTCGAGGGCTTGTCGGTGCCCGATCAGAAGAACGTCACGACCGTTTGGGCAGAGATCATGCGCCTGCTGGACAAACCCACCGGCATGCAGGCCGCCATCAATACGTGGTTTGGCACCAATTGCCCGCCGGCGTTCCGGAATGGCGTGCCGGCGGTACTCCGCAAGTTCCGCTCCTGCATGAATCTGTGCACGATCACGCTGTGTTGCAGCACGCTCGATGATCGGGACGTGGATACCTATGGCGCGGCCTACCACAACCTCAATGGCGGCTTCGCCCCGATCGTCAATTTCGATCCGAACACGCAGCCAAGCCTGCGGCTGGAACTCGACAGCAAGTGGAATATCGGTATCACGATGTACCGAACCGTCGGTGACAAGGACAGCGCGTTCCAGACCATCGCGCATGAGCTGAGCCATCTTCTGATGGGGACCAGGGATCATCCCTGGAATCCGCCCACGGCAAAGCCGAAATGTTATGGCGAGCAGAAATGTCTGGCGCTGGCGACAGCCGACGACGTGCGCGCCCTGACCAATGCGGACAACTGGGGCTATTTCATCGAGGAATTGCGCGGCTGATCCGGTCGTGTTCGTTGGGATCAGGTGACCGACAGGCGCATCCGCGCGGTGAACGCGCGCCGCGGCGCGGCGTCCCCTGGACAGGCGGCCCGCTTCCACCCCCATAGTCGCGGCGACGCCAGCCTTCAGGAATCCACCCCATGGACATCCGCCCCGCGACTCAGGCCGACATTCCCGCGATCCACGCGATCTACGCACATCACGTGCTGCACGGCACCGGGACATTCGACGAGGTTCCGCCCCCGCCCGAGGAACTGGCCGACAAGCTGAGCCACGTACAAGCGGATGGATGTTCCTGGCTGGTCGCCACCGACGAAACCGGTGTCCTGGGCTACGCCTACTACACGCAGTTCCGTGACCGCTCCGCCTATCGCTACTGCGTGGAAAACAGCATCTATGTCCGCGACGACGTCCGTGGCCAGGGCGTCGGCAAGGCGCTGGTCGCCCTGTTGATCGAGGACGCGACCGCGAAGGGCATGCGCCAGATGATCGCGGTGATCGGTGATTCCGAGAATGTCGGCTCGATCGGCGTGCATGCCAGCCTGGGGTTCCAGCGAGTCGGCATGCTGCGATCCGCGGGCGTGAAGTTCGGCCGCTGGCTGGATGTCGTGTATATGCAGCGCGCCTTGGGCCGCGGCGATTCCAACATGCCCGACTGATCGGGGCGTGCTATCCGATCGCCGTATCTGGCTGATGGCCGCCTATGGCGCCGTCGCCGGGCTACCGCTGCCGCTGTCGGGTTTCACCTTCCGCCTGTGGCTGTCGGAAGGGGGGGTCTCGCTCGCGCTGATCGGCCTGACCGCGAATATCGGCCTGTCGTATACCCTGAAATTCCTCTGGGCGCCGGTCCTGGACCAGGCCGCTCCGTTCGGCCCGCTGCGCCAGTTCGGTCAGCGCCGTGGCTGGCTGCTGGCGATCCAGCCCCTGCTCGTGCTGTCCGCCGCCCTGCTGGCGCTGTCAAACCCGTCGTTGGAACCCGTGGCCGCCATCGCCGCGGCGGCGCTGGTGGCCTTCTTGTCAGCCAGCCAGGACATTGTGATCGATGCCTGGCGCATCGAAACCTTCGAGGATCGGCTGCAGGGCGCGGCGCTCGCCGCCTATGTCTGGGGCTATCGCGGCGCGCTGCTGGTCTCAGGCTCGGGTGTCATCGCCTCCGCCGGGACGATCGGCTGGAACACCGCCCTGCTGGGCGTGGCGGCGCTGCTGTCGGTCGGCGTCCTGGTCACGCTGCTGGCAGATGAACCGGCGATCGAGCGACGCAGCGCCGATCAGCCCACGGGCATGGTCGCGCGGGTGCGTCGCGCGATCGTCGAGCCGTTGCGGGAGTTCCTGTCGCGCCCGGGCGCCTTCGTCGTGCTGGCTTTCGTCGCCCTGTTCAAACTGGATGATGCGATGGCCGGTGTGATGGCCGCGCCGTTCTACCGGTCATTGGGCTTTGATCGTGCCGCCATCGCGGTGGCGAATTTCCTGCCGTCGCTGGCCGCCGTCCTGGCTGGCACCGCGATTGGCGGCTTCCTGGTCGCCCGACTGGGCGTCGGCCGAGCGCTGCTGCTGACCGGCCTCGTGCAAAGCTCGGTCATGGGGTTCTATGTCGTGCTGGCCTATTCGCCAGGCCAGGTGCATGTCCTTTACGCGACCGTTTTCATCGAATCCTTCGCCGGAGGTTTGGCTGACGCGGCCTTCATCGCCTATCTGTCCGGCCTGTGCGCGACCGCCTTCACGGCCACGCAATACGCGCTGCTGTCATCCGTCGCGGCGATCGCGCTGCGCACCATCGGCGGCTTGACCGGCTTCCTGGCGGAGGCGGTCGGATTCCCGGTCTTCTACATGATCTGCACCGCCGCGGCCTGGCCAGCCATGGGGATCATGGTCTACCTGCTGCGCCGCTATCCGCCCGCCGACCGTTTGCCTGCGTCCGCGCCTGTGCCAACGTCATCCCGCGATAACACACGGGAGAAACCTCCATGAGACTGGCAGGCAAGGTCGCCATCATCAGTGGCGCGGCATCGGGCATGGGCGCAGCGACAGCTCGGCTGTTCGCGCAGGAAGGGGCCAAGGTCGTCATCGGCGACCTGCTGGAACACGAAGGCAAGCAGGTCGCGGCGGAACTGGGCGATGCCGGCGCGTTCGAGAAACTGGACGTGACCAAGGAAGACGACTGGGCCGCGGTTGTCGCGGCAACGCGCAAGCGGTTCGGCAAGCTGGATGTCCTGGTCAACAACGCCGGCATTTCCGGCAGCGGCGAGCAGGATCTGTTCAGCACCGCCGCCTGGCACCGGATCATGGAGATCAACGCGACCGGCGTGTTCTTCGGCTTCAAATACGCGATCCCGGCGATGAAGGACAATGGCGGTGGATCGATCGTCAGCCTGTCATCGGTCGCGGGCGTGATCGGCAGCATGGGCATCCACATGGCCTATAACGCGTCCAAGGCCGCGGTGCGCCTGATGACGAAGTCCGTCGCGGTGCAGCACGCGCTCGACAATATCCGCGCCAATTCCGTGCATCCGGGAATGATGCCGGCGATGCGGACCTCGGGCCGCACGGCCGATCCGGCGTTCCGGGAAAAGCGGCTGAGCGTCGTGCCGATGCGGCGCGCCGGGCGGGTGGAGGAGGTCGCCAACGCCGTGCTGTTCCTGGCGTCGGACGAATCGTCCTACATCACGGGATCGGAAATCCACGTCGACGGCGGCGCCATCGCGATCTGATCCCAACCGGCAAGGCGCGCCGGCCGGTCCGGCGTGCCTTGCCCTTCCGTCCCATCGCGTGGTCCCGCGCCACGGGTCCACGCCCCAGGCACCGAGGTTCCCATGACCAGCCCCGCACCCGGTCCGCTCGTCGAGACCCACGCCCATATCTACCTGAAGGACCAGCCGGTGGTCGCCGAGGCGACCCACAAGCCGCAACGGGACTTCACGACCGAGGACTTCCTGCGCACGCTGGACGAACACGGTGTCAGCTTCGGCGTCATCGCCGCGGCGAGCTTCCTGGGCAGCGTCAACGACTACTCGCTGGCCGCCACCCGCGCGCACAAGCGCCTGAAGACCACAGTGATCGTCGATCCATCCGTGACGTTGACCGAGCTGCGCGCGATGGACGCCGACGGCGCGGTCGGCATCCGGTTCTCGCTCCGCAACTATTCCACCGTCCCCGACCTGACCACGCCCGAGTATCGCCGCCTGCTGTACCGGCTGCGCGACCTCGACTGGCACGTCCATGTCTACGCCGAGGCCGATCGGATCGCCGCCCTCGCACCGCAGGTTCTGCAAGCCGGCGTCAAACTGGTGATCGACCATTACGGCAATCCCGATCCCAAGCTCGGAGAGAACTCCCCCGGCTATCAGGCCGCCCTGCGCGCGCTGGGCAGCGGGCATGGCTGGGTCAAGATCTCGGCCCCCTATCGCACGCCCGGCTGCGACCACCGCGCCCTCGCCGCCCGCCTGCTGGCGGAGGCCGGGCCGGAACGACTGCTGTTCGGCTCCGACTGGCCCTTCGTCGGGCACGAGACCGAGGTGACCTATCGCGACACCATCACCTGGTTCGAACACGCCATCCCCGACCCGGTCGCGCGCGACACGATCGGGCGGACCGCGCTGAAGCTCTATGGTTTCATCTGACATGTTCACGCTGGCCGAACTGGAGGACGCGCATCGCATCGTGCTGTCCGCCTTCCCCGGCACGCCGCAACTCGCCTGGCCGCTGCTGGCCGAACGCGTCGGGACCGAGGTCTGGGTCAAGCACGAAAACCACACCCCGGCCGGCGCCTTCAAGCTACGCGGCGGCCTGGTCTACGCGGACCGTCTGAAGCGGGAGCGGCCGGATGTCCCCGGCATCGTCTCCGCCACCCGCGGCAATCACGGCCAGTCCCTGGCGATCGCCGGCCGGCGCGTCGGCCTGCCCGTCACCATTGTCGTCCCCGTCGGCAACAGCGCCGAGAAGAACGCCGCCATGCGCGCCCAGGGCGCTCGGCTGGTCGAACACGGCGCGGACTTCGAAGCCGCGCGGGAGGAAGCCGCCCGCCTCGGTTCGGCCGAGGGGCTGGAATTCGCCCCCTCCTTCGCGCCCGACCTGGTGCGCGGCGTGGCCACCTATTCGCTGGAACTGCTGCGCACGGTGCCGGACCTGGACGTTCTGTATATACCGATCGGCCTCGGATCGGGCATCTGCGGCGCCATCATGACCCGCGACCTGCTGGGCCTGAAGACCGAGATCGTCGGCGTGCAGGCGACCGGCGCCGATTGCTACGCCCAGTCGCTCGCAGCCGGCCATGTCGTGGTGCTGAACCGCGCCGACACGCTGGCCGATGGCGTCGCCGTCCGCCAGCCCGACCCCGAGGCCTTCGCGATCATCCAGCGCGGCGTGGCACGGATCGTTACTGTCTCGGACCAGGAAATCGCCGCCGCCATCCGCGCCTACTGGACCGACACGCACAACCTGGTGGAGGGCGCCGGCGCCGCGCCGCTCGCTGCCCTGATCCAGGAGAAGGACCGGATGCGCGGCCGCAAGGCCGGCGTTGTGATCAGCGGTGGGAATATCGACCTGGACCTGTTCCGGTCCTGGGCTCTGGGTTGAACAATGCGCTCGATCGGATCGCCGCCATCCTGGCCGCCACGCCTGGGCGCCTCCGGCTGCTGCGCGTCGTCCGCGACCTGCACCTGCCGGACACGTGGATCGCGGCGGGCGCCGTGCGTAACTCGGTCTGGGACCACCTGCACGGCTTCACCAACCCGTCTCCGCTGAACGACGTTGACGTGATCTGGTTCGACCCGTCCGACGCCTCGGCCGAACGCGACGCGGAGCTGGAAGCCACCTTGCGGGATCGCTGCCCAGGCCCGGCCTGGCAGGTGCGCAACCAATCCCGCATGCATCTTCGCAACGGCGACCCGCCCTATCGCGACAGCCTCGACGCCATGCGCCACTGGCCGGAAACCGCCACCGCCGTCGCCGCTCGGCTTTGCGACGACGATCGGATCGAAGTGATCACGGGTTTCGGTCCCGAGGATCTGTTGGACCTGGTCTTGCGCCCGACCCCGACCGGGCTGCAGCGGCTTGAGGCGTTTTGGGAACGGGTCGAGTCGCGCGGATGGCTCAGGATTTGGCCGCGGTTGCGGGTGCTGATCCCAGGCGCCGCAACACAACCAACCCGGTCAGCGTGATCACCGCCAGGTGGCCGAAGCCCAGGCCCCAACCCAGCGTCACATCCTCCCCAGCGAAGTCCAACGCCAGGCCAACGCCGAGCGGCCCCAGGAACCCGCCAGTGTAGCCGCACATGCTGTGCAGCCCCATCGTCGCCCCACGCAGCGCGGGGTCCGCTGCCCCCACCGTCCCGGCGGTCAGCGCGGAACTGTCCAGGTAGATCGTCCCGTTCCACACGATCACGAGAACCGTGGCCAGCAGGGCGGACGCCGCGATCGTCCAGCCTGATACCAGGGACAGCACCGCGGCGGCGGTCATCGCCACGGTCACCACGCGCAGGCGGCCCCAGCGTTGCGCCGACTCGTTGCCGGAAATCGACACCACGATCCCGACCAGCCCGGCGGCCGTGAACAGCACGGTCGGGGCCGGCAACCAGGTGGGCGTGGTCATCCGCTCGGCCGCCACGGTCAGGAAGGTGACGCCCCAGGCGCGCAGGGCCGCGAGCTCCCACGTATGGACCGTGTAGCCCGCGATCCAGGCCATCGCGCGCCGATTGCGGAACACCGGCCGGAAATCCAGCAACGCGCGCGGGTCGGCCGGCTTGGCATGGGTCGATCGCGTGGCCGGCATGACCAGGATCGCCAACAGGAAGGACCCGCACGCGGCCAGCCCACCAAACAGGAACGCGGCGACCGACCCGCCCCAGGCATCGATCGCACCGGAGACAAGGAACGATCCCGCGCCCGATATCCCCACGCCCGCCGCATGCAGCGACACGGCGCGGGACTGGGCATTGCCCTCCAGTCGATCGGCGATGGCGCGCAGGCCGGGCATATAGGCGCCCGCCCAGCCGATCCCCGCGATCGCGCGCAGGAACAGCCCCGACCAGAACCCATCCGCCAGCAAGGCGAATCCGAGATGGGAGACGGCAGTCAGCCCCGCCCCCACCATGTAGACCCGGCGGGTCGGCACCCGGTCGGTCAACGCGACCAGGACCGGCACCGTCGCGACATAGGCGGCGAAGAAGACTCCGATCAGCCAGCCGGCCTCGGTCTTCGACAGGTCCCAGCGGTCGATATAGGTGGGCAGAAGAGCGGGCAGGGTGAAGGCGCCGATCTGAACCAGCACCTGCGCCGCCACGATCGACCACATGAACCGCCGTTCGGCCGGACCGATGCTTGCGCTGTCTGCCGGCATGACGTTCCCCGGATCGTGCTACGACATTACTCGAATTGTCGTTGACGGTCACGCTAGGCGATGGTACCCGAGGCGTCAATGCAAGGTCGGAGGATGCGATGGACACCGCGACGGTGAAGGGCATGGTCCGCGCCCGCTATGGCGCGATCGCAGCCGCGGCGAGCGGCGGCCCGGGAACCGCGGCGAGCTGCTGCGCGCCCGCACCGGCTGCCACGGCCGAACCATCCTGTTGCACCCCCACGCCACAGGCGGCGGATTGCTGTGTCGAGGCCCGTGCCGATACCCCGTGCTGCGGCGATCCGGTGATCACGGACGATCGGGCGAAGGCCCGCCATATGGGGTATTCCGACGCCGACCTCGCCGCGGTGCCGGACGGCGCCAATCTGGGCCTGGGCTGCGGCAACCCGCAGGCGATCGCCGCGCTGCGGCCGGGGGAAACCGTGCTCGACCTGGGCAGCGGGGCCGGCTTCGACTGCTTCCTGGCCGCCCGCGCCGTGGGCGACACCGGCCGCGTGATCGGCGTCGACATGACGCATGAGATGCTGGCCAAGGCACGGGATAACGCCCGCCAGATCGGCGCCGGCAATGTCGAGTTCCGTCTCGGCGAGCTCGAGCACCTGCCGGTCGCCGACGGCACCGTGGACGTGATCCTGTCGAACTGCGTCATCAACCTGGTGCCCGATAAGGACCAGGTCTTCCGCGAGGCCTTCCGCGTGCTGAAGCCCGCCGGACGGCTCGCCATTTCCGACGTGATCAACACCGCGCCGCTGGCGGACGACCTCCGGTCCGATCCCACGCTGCTGTGCGGCTGTGTCTCCGGCGCGGCATCGGCAGACCGGCTCCGGGACTGGCTGTCCGAGGCCGGGTTCACCGACATCGCCATCACCCCGAACCCGGACAGCCGAACGCTGATCGCGAGCTGGGCGCCTGGGCGCGGGGTCGAGGACAGCGTGATCTCCGCCACTATCGAAGCAAGAAAGCCCAGCCGGTAAGGCGGGGGGGATGACGCACGCGGATGCGGTCATCGCGCTGGGCGCGCTGGGGCATGACCACTGGCTGACGATCTATCGCTGGCTGGTGGAGCGGGGGCCGGCCGGCCTGTCCGCCGGTGCGATCGCCGAACGCCTGGGTGTGCCCCCGTCGTCGCTGACCTTTCACATCCAGCATCTCCACCGCGCGGGGCTGATCGGGCAGCGCCGCGTCGGGCGACAACTGATCTATGCCGCGGACTTCACACGGATGCGCGCGCTGGTCGGCTTCCTGACCGAGAACTGCTGTTCGGCCGACCCTCTGTCCTGCGGCGCAGAGAGCGCGGCAATCGAACCGACGCCATGACGGCACCCGCGCATTCCCGACCGCGCGTCATCGCCTTCCTCGGCATCGGCCAGATCCTGGTCTGGGGCGCGTCCTACTATCTGCCGACCGTGCTGGCGAAACCCGTCTCGGACGACACCGGCTGGCCGATGGCCTGGGTCGTGGGGGCGTTGTCGGCCGGGCTGCTGGTCTCCGGCCTGGTTTCCCCCCGCGTCGGCGTGTTGATCGAGCGCCATGGCGGGCGCCCGGTCCTGGCGGCCTCCGCCCTGTTCCTGGCCCTGGGTCTGGCTATCCAGGGGCTGGCGCCGCAGATCTGGATCTTCGTCGTGGCCTGGCTGATGATCGGCGTGGCGATGGGAACGGGGCTGTATGATCCCGCGTTCTCGACGCTCACGCGGCTTTACGGCGACCAGGCTCGGTCGGCGATCACCAGCCTGACGCTATGGGGCGGCTTTGCCAGCACCGTGTGCTGGCCGTTGACCGCGTTCCTGGTCGACCACGTGGGATGGCGCGGCGCCAGCTTCGCCTATGTCGCCATCATGCTGGTCCTGGTCCTGCCGATGTACTGGTTCGGCCTACCGCGGGAGGCATTGGTCGTCCCCGGCACCAAGCCGCCTCCGCCCCCGGTCAGTGCGCAGGTCCGGCGGGACAACCGCATCTTTCTGTTGATCCTAGCCGTCAGCTTCACCGTCGCCTCGATCGTGATGACCGTCATCGCGGTGCATCTGGTCACGATGCTGCGTGATCGTGGTTTCTCGCTGGCCACCGCCGTGTCCCTGGGCATGTTGATCGGCCCGTCCCAGGTCGGCGCCCGCGTTCTGGAAGCAGCGTTTGGCCGCAAGGTCCACCCGATCTGGAGCCTGCTGGTCTGCACCGTCGCGGTGGCGATCGGCCTGGCCACCTTGCTGGGCAGTGTCGAGCTCGTGGCGCTGGGGCTGATTCTGTATGGCGGCGGCAACGGGTTGCGCTCCATCGCGCGGGGCACGGTGCCGCTGGCGATGTTCGGGCGCGACGGCTACGCGGTGCTGATGGGATGGATCGCGCTGCCCGTGCTGGTGGCCCAGGCGATCAGCCCGACAATCGGCGACCTGATGATGGGCGCGTTCGGCACCAGCGGCACGATCGCGGTGCTGGCCGGGCTTTCGGTGCTGAATGTCGCGGCGACGCTGGTGTTGGTGCCGATAGCGCGGCGTCGCGGCGTCGCGGCCGGATAGGCCGACCGGCACGGCAATCGGGTGACGGAAGCGTTGGGGCGTTGCCCCAAACCCCACGAGGGCTTCGCCCTTCGAACCCACCAGGGGCACGGCCCCTGGACCACGATCAGTTGGTTTGCGGAGGACAG
>WBZQ01002287.1_pt1 | contig 12413 bp, 11 predicted proteins | sample 5204251 | NCBI WGS metagenome assembly WBZQ01 (sample SAMN12412402, study PRJNA552823) | activated sludge metagenome | isolation source: activated sludge from nitrification reactor of wastewater treatment plant... | place: USA: Virginia | collected 2017-09 | reverse complement strand
TCTCCAGCGCGGGCTGCTTCAACGGCGGCATTCAGCGCCAGAATATTGGTCTGGAATGCAATACCGTCAATAACACCGATAATCTCAACAATTTTCTTGGAGCTTTCATCGATGGATCGCATGGTATGCACCACCTGTCCGACGACCGCACCGCCCTTGACTGCCACCTCTGACGCACCGGCGGCCAATTGATTGGCTTGCCGGGCATTTTCGGCATTCTGTTGGACGGTCGACGTCAACTCTTCCATCGACGAAGCGGTTTCTTCAAGGCTGGAAGCCTGCTCTTCGGTGCGCTGGCTCAAATCGGAATTGCCTGATGAAATTTCACTGGCGGCAGTCGCAATTTGTTGTGTATCGCTTCGTACGGTGCTGACGATCTCGACCAGACTCTCATTCATCAGCTTCAACGCGTTCATCAAGCGATCAAATCCATTCTTGTCGCCATACGATCCGATCTCCGAGGTCAAATTACCTGCGGCCACATTCCCTGCGATCCTGATCGCTTCCTCAAGCCGGCTTACGATGCCCCGCAGCAGGAGATAGCCCAGCACGATCGCGATCACGACACCGGCTATTATCGTTGTGATGATGATTAAAAAAATCGTATCAAAATTACTTTGCGCAGTAGCGTATTCCTGCGCAGCGACATCTCCTTGCAATGTAATCATTTTATAAATCGTTTCGTGCAATTTATAGAATATAGGCTCTGAAGTTCCCTTCATTTCGATCGATGCACGCTCAAAATTGCCCGCCATGGCCAATTGAAACACGCGATTCACCGAATCCACATAAGCGGCATGAAATTCCAGTTTAGTTTTCGCCAGTTGATCTTCTTGTGGTGTCAATTTGGTCTTGATATATCTTGCCCAGATACCTTCTGCTCTTTTGATCGTTTCAGCGGTTTCCTGAGCTTTAATTTTGGCTGTTACTGCATCCTTCGAATCTACCGCAGCTGAAGTATTCTTGCGCACGACTTCCCAGATATCATTGATGGTCGCCAAGTCGACCGCTGGTACGGTGCGGTCTTCATAGACGGATTTAAATCCGATGTTTGATTCACTCATGCCATGTATACCCAAGTTACCGATACCAATCAGCAGAGTTACCAAGAGACTGAGCACGACAATTAACTCGGTTTTAACTGTGATCCCCTTAAACATTTCCCTATTCCTCCAATATCATTCAAAAAAAATCGATGATGATTTAATTGATGCTGTGTTCGATCAATCCCATATGACTGCTCATCATCAATTTTTCGATATCGATCAATATCAGCATCCTTTCATCAACGGTTCCCAGTCCCATGATATATTCGGTGTCGATCACCGATCCCATGCCAGGTGTGGGCCGCATTTGCTCGGTGCTCAGCGTAATCACATCCGATACGCCATCCACCACGATGCCCATCACCCGGCCAGCAACATTCAATATGATGACGACCGTGAATTGATCATAATCAGCTTTTCCCAATCTGAATTTAATTCGCATATCGGCGATCGGTACGATGATGCCGCGCAGATTGACCACCCCCTTGATGAAATCCGGCGCGTTGGCAATATGAGTGATCGCATCATAACCACGAATCTCCTGGACTTTGAGGATCTCAATGCCGTACTCTTCGCCACCCAGTCGGAATGTTAGAAATTCATTGGTGACAGGATTCGTGTCCATTCCTGCCGACCCTGCGGTTTTGTCTGCTGTGTGTTCATGTAACATGGCTAGTATTCCTTTAACTTTTTGTAATATCGCAGATGAGTTATCACCCATAATTAGCATTAAGGTATTACGCCATTCAATATCATGGCCTCTTTCCGGGCAGTAGATAATTTGAGTGGATACTAGCGGCATATACGGCTTACCCATAGTTTCCTTTATAGATTCTTCTTACAAAGAATAAAGCAGGGATTATAAATAGCTAAGTATTACACTTAGCAATGCGTTGATTAATTTCACAGAAATCTCATCCTTCATAATCACCAAAAAAAATACGGGTATGTTACGGCTGATCTATGTTTTCCAGAATTTTCTCCAGGTGATAACTTTTGCCCAATCGATAGGATGAACGTTCATTTAAAAATCCCCGTAACGGCATTTCGCGCAAAAGCAATCCATTGTGTAAAATATTTCTTATATTATTAAGTTGAGTTCGATGAACAAATGACCGTACTTTTTCAAAGTGCGATTGCAACATCGATATGACCGGCAAGCCGGGCAACAATGAATCAATATTTCATCTAACAATAATTTAAGTACTCGAATTCAAAAGATTGACGTAAGACACGCTATATGGCAATGACTGAAACTCGACACTAAAACAAGAAATATTCCTTCCCGCATTCCATAAATAAATTCCTGCACTGTTCAAGTTTTCCTTCATCACGACACACATGGATCTAAGCGAGGTACCGAACAGAGGAAAAGAACACGACTGCGTATCTTACTTATCAGCCGGTTAAAAGCAGCTCTGGAAAAAATTTGTACCCGTCATCAAGGTTCATCAATGTCAATAGCGCTTGAACTACTTATTTCCTGAAATACATTTTCCAGTGGAAGTCCTGATATCTTTTACCAGGCTCATGAACAGCATTCCTTCAAACATAATGATTTATAGGAGTTGCCATGGATTCTGAAGAAATGGATCGTGTTCGGCGAAATACCCCTGCCGAGATCAACCATATGATCGATTGCCGGATTGACTCGAACTTGCATCATTACGCCAATCTGAATGATGAAGAAATTTCCAGAAGGATCGATGAACTGGACAGAGAATGGGATATGGAGCGGATACTGGAAACGAATGCAGCCAGTTTTACGTTATTAGGGCTCGTGTTAGCTAAAACCAAGCATCGTAAATGGCTTTTGTTATCCACCGGCGTGGCGGGATTTTTATTACAGCACGCGCTACAGGGTTGGTGTCCTCCCGTATCGGTTTTTCGCCGGTTAGGAGTCCGCACGCGAGGCGAAATCGATCGAGAAAAATATGGCTTGAAGCATTTGCGGGGGGATTTCAAAAATCAACCTTGAAGGTTACTCTTCAGGGAAACGCTGTCAATAGATCCACCCGATGAAGGCAAAACCCCAACAAAGCGAAATCCGCTGCAAAAGCCACTCTCACGACATCCAAAGGCGTTGGATGATCGTGGGATTCATGGTAAAAGGCTGTTTTTACCTGGAGCAGCGAAAAGATGATCAAAGGAATGAATCATTTCACAGTGCTGAGCAGTGATCTGGAAACAAGCCGACAGTTCTATATCGACGTATTGGGATTGCGGGAAGGCTACCGGCCTCCGTTCGCATTCCCCGGCGCCTGGCTGTATGCCGGTGAACAAGCCGTTCTGCACATCATGGGCGGAAAATCAATGCCGACGAATGCAGCAGGCGTGATCGACCACATGGCATTTACGGCATCGAATCTGCAAGAAACGATCGATACGCTGAAACGTCATCATATTTCCTACGATTTGCACCGTCTAAAAGGGTTGGAAATATGGCAATTATTCTGCCATGACCCAGATGGCGCAAAAGTGGAACTGGATTTTCCCGCCGATGAACCGGAGCCTCAGCAATAATCACTCCTCACAGACTATTTCTTGCAATTGGGATTCTTTCCTGCCGCTTGTGCCTTTTGCATGAGCGCCGTGGCTTTGGGCAACAGCTTTTGCAAATCATGAATGCGGGTTTCATGAGACGGATGGGTCGACAGGAATTCCGCTGGTTGACCTTGGCTCGCCTGCGCCATTTTTTGCCAGAGAGTGACGCTTTCAGCAGGATTAAATCCGGCCTTTGCCATCAGATCAAGGCCAATTTCATCAGCCTCGCTTTCATGCAGACGGCTAAAAGGCATGATCAATCCATACTGAGCGCCGACCCCCAATAAACCCATCGCGCTCCGGCCCAATTCGGTCTGTGGCGCTGCTACCGCTGCAATCAACGAAATACCGACTTGCGCGCCGACTTTTTGAGACAGCCGCTCATTGCTATGCTTGGCTAGCACATGGCCAACCTCATGGCCAATCACCGACGCCAATTGGTGTTGATTATCCACCAGATCGACCAATCCGGTATGCACGCCTATCTTGCTGCCCGGCAATGCAAAAGCATTGAGCGTGTTATCCTCAAACACGATGACTTCCCAGTTGCCGCCAACCTCGCGCGTTATCGCTGCCGCAATGCAACGAACAAATTCATTTTCATGGGTATCCTGACTGATCTTTTTTTCTTTTTTTAATTCAGAAAAAGCTTGCAATCCCATACTGTCAATTTCATTATCCGGCATGAAAGCCACCTGGCTTCTGCCCGTCGGGGTGGTCGAGCATGCAGTAAAAGCCATCGCAATCAATATCAAAATTATCTTTCGAGTCATCATGTTAAACAGTCCTTGCAAAGAGTGGATCAAAGAGTCGCAGTGATACAAACCCATCGGAAACTAAGGCAATTTATCACGCAAAAGATTCGGCATTACTCCTAACGCACAGCAGCGCGTGAGGTTGATGATTTAAAGTATGATATAACGCTTCTTCCCACGCTATAAACAGGAGAATTTCAGCATGAACGATCACATCTATAAAATTATCGAAATCGTCGGCACATCAACCAAAAGCAGTGATGACGCGATTCAGCAGGCGATCACCAAATCCGGCAAAACCCTACGCAATCTCGATTGGTTCGAAGTGATCGAGACGCGCGGTCATATTGTTGATTCCAAGATTGCACATTTTCAGGTAAAGATCAAAATCGGTTTCCGCCTGGATTAGGCTGATCCCAATTGCTGCCGGATAATCCCTCAGCGCGCTCGCAACGGAAGTCTCCATCTGCTGGCAAACAACTCTCCCGGCAAATTGTATGCCGCCGGGAATGAGTTGAACCAAGTAAACGCTGTTCTTGTTGAGCGTTTTTTTTCCTTTTTACAACGAGAAACCTACGGGCTATCCGTGCAATCCGGATAACAGCGCGATACTTCACGGTATAATCCGCTTTTCACCGTATAAATACACATTCATGCAAGAAAAATATCATCCTCAGGAAATCGAGAAAAACGCACAACTGCATTGGGAACATACCGCCGCCTTCAAGGCTCGGGAAATTCCCGGCAAACCGAAGTACTACTGCCTGTCGATGTTTCCCTATCCTTCCGGCAAATTGCACATGGGCCATGTGCGCAACTATACGATAGGCGACGTGTTATCGCGCTACCGCCGCATGCAGGGGTATAACGTATTGCAACCGATGGGCTGGGACGCGTTTGGCCTGCCGGCGGAAAATGCAGCAATGCAAAATAACGTATCGCCAGCGCAATGGACATACGACAATATCGCCTATATGCGCAAGCAACTGAAAAGCCTGGGTTTGAGTATCGACTGGCAGCGCGAGATCGCAACCTGCGACCCCAGCTATTACCACTGGAATCAATGGCTGTTCCTGCGCATGCTGGAGAAAGGGCTGGCGTATCAAACCACCGGCACCGTGAACTGGGATCCTGTGGATCAAACCGTCCTGGCGAATGAGCAGGTCATCGACGGTTGCGGCTGGCGCACCGGCGCACCAGTGGAAAAACGCGAAATTCCGATGTACTACCTGAAAATTACTGATTATGCCGACGAACTGCTGTCCTCGCTTGACACCCTTCCGGGCTGGCCGGAGCGGGTCAAAACCATGCAAGCCAACTGGATCGGCAAGAGTCATGGCGTCGACATTACATTTCCAGCCGATGTCGAATCGGGTACACCCCAGGATCTGAAAGTCTTCACCACGCGCGCCGATACGCTGATGGGCGCAACCTACGTTGCCGTCGCGGCCGAGCATCCGGTCGCGCTGCACGCCGCGAAAAACAATCCAGTGCTGCAAGCCTTCATCCATGAATGCAAACTGGGTTCCGCCAAGGAAGCCGATTTAGCCACGCAGGAAAAGAAAGGCATGGATACTGGTCTGTCTGTCATCCATCCGCTCAACGGTGACAAACTGCCGGTCTGGGTCGCCAATTACGTACTGATGGGTTACGGCGAAGGCGCGGTGATGGCCGTGCCTGCGCATGACGAACGCGATTTTGAATTTGCCACGCAATACGCACTGCCGATCAAAGCCGTCATCAAGCCATTGGATGGCGAAATTGAATTGCCATTGACGCAAGCGTATGTGGAACACGGCTTGACCTTCGATTCCGGCGCATTCTCCGGATTGCATTTTGAACAAGCAGTCGATGCCATCGCCTCGGCGTTGCAGCAAAAAAATCTCGGCAACAAACGCGTGCAGTTCCGTTTGCGTGACTGGGGCATTTCCCGGCAGCGCTACTGGGGTTGTCCTATTCCATTGATCCACTGCAGCGATTGCGGCGTGGTGCCGGTACCCGACGATCAATTGCCGGTGGTGCTGCCGCAGGATCTGGTGCCGGACGGTTCCGGCAATCCACTGGCCAAAACACCGTCGTTTTACGAGTGCACCTGCCCGAAATGCGGCAAAGCGGCACGACGCGAGACCGATACCATGGATACTTTCGTCGATTCCTCGTGGTATTACGCCCGTTATACCTGCCCGGATCAGCATCAGGCCATGACTGACGAGCGCGCCAATTACTGGCTGCCAGCCGATCAGTACATCGGTGGTATCGAGCACGCCATTTTGCATCTGCTGTACTCGCGCTTCTGGAGCAAGATCATGCGCGATCTGGGTTTGCTAAAACTGGATGAGCCATTCACCAACCTGCTGACTCAGGGCATGGTGCTAAACGAGATTTTTTACCGCAAATCCGGCAGCGGACGCATCACGTATTACAATCCAGCGGAAATCAACTTGCAGTTAGACGATCAGGGCAAACGCTGTGGAGCGATACTGCAAGCCGACAATCAGCCAGTGGAATCCGGTGGCATCGGCACCATGTCGAAATCCAAGAACAACGGCGTCGATCCGCAGAAGCTGGTGGAAGAATATGGCGCCGATACTGCGCGCCTGTTCATGATGTTTGCCAGTCCGCCGACACAGACGCTGGAATGGGCGGATGCCGGCGTCGACGGCGCCTATCGTTTTCTCAAGCGCTTGTGGCGGCAAACCTTCATTCACCTGCAATCCGGCGTGGTCAAAGTCGATGCGGAGTTGCATGCGGCATTACCAACTGAACTCAAGGCTCTGCGCTGTCAGTTGCACCAAACCATCGCCAAGGCGACCGACGATCTGGAACGCCGCCATACTTTCAATACCGCCATCGCGGCGGTGATGGAACTGATGAACGGCCTGACCAAATGCCAGGACACCGATGCCGCCAGCCGCAACCTGATGCAGGAAGCACTGGAAAACATCGTACTGTTACTGTCACCGATCGTGCCGCACATCTGTCACGAACTGTGGCGCGAACTCCGTCCCGGCACTGTACTGTCCGATCAGCCTTGGCCGCAGGCCGATAGCGCTGCGATGGCACAGGATGAAGTCAAGCTGATCGTGCAGGTCAATGGTAAGTTACGCGGACAGATCAACATCGCCAAGGACGCCACAAAGGAAACCATCGAACAGGCAGCGCTGAACAATGAACATGTACAGAAATTTATCGAGGGACAGGCCATCAAGAAAATCATTGTCGTACCTGGCCGACTCGTCAACATCGTGGTGTAGCACAATGAAATCATTACCCTATCACCCGCTCCGACTCAATTCAGCCTTGCTGATACTGGCGCTGATGCTGCTCCTGTCCGCATGCGGTTTCAAGTTACGTGGTCAGGCTACATCACTGCCTTTCAAATCCATGTACGTCACTGCCCCCGACGGCCACACCATCGGCATGGATCTGGAACGCATGATCAGTACGTCACCGACAACCAAGATCGTCAGCTCGGCGACTGAAGCAGAAGCCACGCTTGAAATCATCAGTGCAGTCAATGAAAGAGCCATTCTGTCGCTATCCGGCGGCGGTCGGGTGCGTGACTTCAACCTGATCTATCGCGTCGCCTATCGTGTGATCGATCAGCAGGGAGTCGAAGTGGTACCTAAAACCGAAATTGCCATTACGCGCGTGCTGCCATTCCTGGATGCACAGATCCTGGCCAAGGAAGCAGAAGAAAAATTACTACAGAAAGACATGCAGTCCGATGTCGTGCAACAAATCATCTGGCGTCTGTCCGCGATCAAGTTACCAGCTTCCTGAGTGCTGGCGCTTATTTCCGTCGATTTTATCAGTCAGCATGCGAATCAAACTCGAACAGCTTTCCCAGCAACTGCGGCAACACCCCGCTGCGCTCTACGTCCTGTTTAGCAACGAGCCCTTGCTGATTCAGGAAGCCGCCGACTCGATTCGCACCCACGCCCAGCGCGAAGGCTATACCGAACGCGTGGTTTTGAGTGCTGACCAGCATTTTGACTGGTCTGCCCTGCTTACGACAGGCAGCAACCTGTCCCTGTTCAGCGAACGCAGAATCATCGATTTGCGTATTCCTTCCGGCAAACCTGGCAAGGAAGGTGGGAAAAGCATCGAAGCCTTCTGTACGGCTCTGCCAGCGGACACCCTCACGCTGGTGACCTTACCGCGCATCGACAAACAGGGACAAACCAGCAAATGGTTCAAAACGCTCGAAGCCTGCGGTGTCGTTATTCCAGTTTATGCCATTGAGCGACAACAGTTACCGCACTGGATAGAACAACGCCTGTCGCGACAACAACAAACGGCCGATCCTCCGGCATTGCAGTTTTTCGCCGATCGGGTTGAGGGGAATCTGCTCGCTGCACATCAGGAAATCCAGAAACTGGCATTGCTTTATCCCAGCGGTCACCTGACACTTGAACAGATCAAATCGGCAGTACTGGATGTCGCACGCTATGACGCCTACCAGTTGGCCGACGCCATGCTGGCGGCCGATGCAGCGCGTTATATCCGCATCCTGAATGGACTGCAAGGCGAAGGTACGCCTCCTCTGGTGATTCTGGCGACACTGAGCGAGCAAATCCGACAGTTGATTCACCTACAGCAAGGTTTGGCTAGAGGGCAAACTGCCGCCCAGTTATTACAATCCGGGCGAATCTGGGGCGACCGGCAGAAACTGGTGATGAACGCTGTTCGTTCCCAGTCTTTACCTCGATTATTTCAGGGGATAGCCAAAGCCGCAGCAATCGACCGTATCATCAAGGGTGTCGAGTTGGGAGATGCTTGGGAAGCCCTGCTGCAGTTAGGCTTATACTTGACCTTAAACTCCAGAAATTACTCCGGATTTACGCGATGAATGGACTGCTCAAAATCGCTCTGACTTCATGGATCTTCATGACCCTACTGGGTTGCTCGGCCCAGCAGATTTATGACACCGGGCAATCCTGGCAGCGCAATCAATGCAGCAACATCATCGATCAATCGCAGCGCGCGCAATGTTTATCGAGCACCGACACGCCCTACAACCGTTACAAACAACAATCCGGTTCCCGGGAAAATACAAAATAACAATTCAGATCGCCTTCATCCACACAAGGCATCGGTCAGTGATTTCACCTCTGCCGCCGAATCCTGCAGAATTTCGGACAATGTCAACTTATCGGTCATTATGTCGATTTGCGCCTTGATATCGTCGCCTGTTTGATGTGATGGCAATATGAATGGAGATTTGACCGGAGCGAGTTGATCGGCAAACAACAATGTATCTCCCAATGTCGTCGGTGGAAAAGCCAGATAACCTTCCCACATGCAAACGATGCCCTCGATCACAGGTTGAGGCACTGACAGTGCATTCAGTATTGCAGCACCAATCTTGATTTCACAATCCAGTTCACCACCATCCTCCAGGTCTTCATCGCTGGACCAGGACCTCGCCACATCGTCATCGACCAGCCCAGGATAGGAGTCTTCGCGAGCCAGCAAATAAAACCAGCTTATTTCGTGGATCATTCCGGCAAACAAGGCCGTATCCGGATCCTGGTGCGTGATACGCCGGGCGATGACCTGAGCCAGGGCGGCCACATGCGCCGAGTGCTTCCACAATTGCGTGACTTTTTCGCTCTTGGCATGGCGCCCGGACAATTGCTGCACTACAATCACCGTAGCCAGGTTGCGCACGGTACGAAAACCGATGAGCGTGATCGCGGATTTAACATCGGTTATTCTTTTTCCCGAGCGATTGAACACACTGGAATTGGCCACCGCTACAACCTTTGTCGACAATAGGGGATCAGCCTGAATCAGCTTGGTCACGGTTTCAATTCCACAATCTGGATCCTCAAGCATTCTTCGAGTACGAATGGCCGTATTCGCCGAGGTTGGAAAAATCAGCCTTCCTTGTTCTACTTCAGCCGCCAACGCACTCAAAATCGCACTTTTCTCCATCCACCACTCCTCTACTCTGACCTAAATCACAACGACATACGCCATCCCTGTGTGACAGGTTACGCCAAGTCAACCCCAGTGCATGTCTCAAAAAAAGCGGATATTGGAAGCTATTTCCAATTCTCAGGAGAATAATTCTGTGCAGTCACTGCTATGGTAGCAGCCTATAATGACTGACTTATCTGTACTATAATTTCATCCTCGATATTGATTGAACCGGTTTATTTATCCCACTCAACCCATGAACACCATCGACATCAAAAGTTACATGCAATCCGTAGGGCAGGAAGCACGCTCAGCCTCACGACAAATCGCCAAAGCCGACACGGCTTCCAAGAATCGGGCCCTCATAGCCATAGCTGACGCCATCCGCCGCGATGAATCCACGCTACTGTCGGCCAATGCCAAGGATCTCGACGCTGCACGCGCAAAAGGTTTGGAGTCTGCCATGATCGATCGGCTCACCCTTTCTCCCAAAGGCATAGCCACCATGGCCGAAGGTTTGCTGCAAATCGCCGCTCTGGCTGATCCCGTGGGTGAAATCAGTGGACTGAATTACCGGCCATCCGGCATTCAGGTTGGTAAGATGCGTGTGCCACTGGGTGTGATCGGCATCATTTACGAGGCTCGTCCCAATGTGACTGCCGATGCCGCAGGTCTGTGCCTCAAGGCTGGCAATGCAGCCATTCTGCGTGGAGGATCGGAAGCCATACACAGCAACCAAGCCATTGCTGCCTGCGTCAGGGAAGGGCTGCGCGTGGCCGGATTGCCCGAATCCGCTGTGCAGGTGATTGAAACCACCGATCGCGCAGCTGTAGGAGAACTGATCACCATGAAGGATTATGTCGACGTCATCGTGCCCCGTGGTGGTAAGGGACTGATCGAGCGCATTGCCAGCGAAGCGCGTATCCCAGTCATCAAGCATCTGGATGGTGTATGTCATGTCTACATCGACGAACAGGCCGACATCGACAAAGCGATCCGCATTGCGGATAACGCCAAAACACAGCGTTACGGCACCTGCAATACCATGGAAACGCTACTGGTTCATCACAACATTGCTGACCGGATTCTGCCGCCACTCTGCAAAATCTATCTCGACAAAGGTGTGGAATTGCGCGGCGACACCGAGGCCTGTCGTCTCATTTCACAAATGCATACCGCTACCGAGCAGGATTGGTACGAAGAATATCTGGCGCCCATTCTGAGCATACGCATCGTGTCCGGACTGGATCAGGCCATCGATCATATTACTCAGTACGGTTCTCAACACACCGACGCCATCGTCACCGAAAACTATACTCATGCCCGACGCTTCTTGCGAGAAGTCGACTCCAGTTCAGTCATGGTCAATACCACGACGCGTTTTGCGGATGGATTCGAATATGGCTTGGGTGCCGAAATCGGCATTTCAACTGACAAGATTCATGCGCGTGGCCCCGTGGGACTGGAAGGCTTGACCAGTCAGAAATTCATCGTGCTGGGCGACGGCCAGTTGCGGCAGTGAAGCACGCCAACACCCAACGTAGCTCTTTCACCATGGGTATGCCATGACACAGACAATTGAAATAAAAATTCCGGATATTGGCGATTTCAAGGATGTTCCGGTAATCGAAGTGCTGGTTACAACAGGCGATACGGTCGCCGTGGAAACGCCACTGATCACTCTGGAAACCGACAAGGCCTCGATGGAAGTCCCCTCGCCGCGAGCCGGAGTCATCAGGGATGTCAAGGTCAAGCCCGGTGATAAGGTATCCGAAGGTTCAATCATCCTAACACTGGAAATCGTAACGCAGGACACGACAAACATTCAGCCCAAATCGCCAGCGACTTCCGTCGATCAATCCACTATGGCTACGACCGACTCTGTCAAAGCTGCCATCCCGCTTACAGAGACAGCAAGTACACCGCATGCAGTACCACGAGGTGATGTGCATGCCGATGTGGTTGTACTTGGCGCGGGTCCCGGCGGATACACCGCAGCATTCCGGGCTGCCGATCTCGGCAAGAAAGTGGTGCTAATCGAACGTTATCCGACACTCGGAGGCGTATGCCTGAATGTCGGTTGCATTCCGTCGAAAACCTTGCTGCATGCCGCCAAAATCATCACCGAAGCACAGGATTTGTC
>WBZQ01002284.1_pt1 | contig 12418 bp, 15 predicted proteins | sample 5204251 | NCBI WGS metagenome assembly WBZQ01 (sample SAMN12412402, study PRJNA552823) | activated sludge metagenome | isolation source: activated sludge from nitrification reactor of wastewater treatment plant... | place: USA: Virginia | collected 2017-09 | reverse complement strand
GAGAACGTGAAAGAGGGCGAGCAACGTGGCCTCCAGTACCGATGTGCGGCCGAAGATCACTTTGGCCTGCGAGGTGTGCAAGCACCGCAACTACATCACCAAGAAGAACCGTCGCAACGACCCGGATCGGCTGGAACTGAAGAAGTTCTGCCCGAACTGCGGCAAGCATCAGGGTCACCGCGAATCCCGCTGATCCACGCCGGGCCCGTCGCCCGAGGGGTATCGGCAGGCCTGCTGACGACGAGTAGGTAGGTGTACATCCGTGTTGAGTGACGACCTGGTCGGCTATCACTTCCGCTATCCCGACCACTACGAGGTGGAGCGCGAGAAGATCCGCGAGTTCGCGGCCGCGGTCAAGGCCACCGACGCGCCCTTCCACGATGACGATGCGGCGGTCGGGCTCGGGTTCCCCGGGCTCCTCGCACCCCCGACCTTCGCCTCAATGCTCGGTTACCTGGCGCAGACGGGGATGTTCGACGCCGCCGGGATCGCACTCACCGACGCCCAGATCGTTCAGGTGGATCAAGAGTTCAAGTACCTGCGGCCCATCCACGTCGGCGACAGCCTGTACGCCGACGTGACGGTGCAGTCCATCCGGCACGCGCACGGAACGGACCTCATTGTGCTCAAGACCGTCATCACCGACGGTGACGGCGCCGCAGTTCAGGAGACCTACACCACCTTGGCGGGGCGTAGCGAGGAAAACGGAGAGAGTGGTTTCAGCGATGGCACTGCGTAGTTTCGATTCGGTCAAAGTCGGCGACCAGCTGCCGGAGAAGGTCTACCCGCTGACCCGGCAGGACCTGGTGAACTACGCCGGCGTGTCCGGTGACCTGAACCCGATCCACTGGGACGACGAGATCGCCCGGATGGTCGGGCTGGAAGACGGCGCGATCGCCCACGGCATGCTCACCATGGGCATCGGTGGCGGCTACGTCACCGAGTGGGTCGGCGACCCGGCCGCGGTCACCGAGTACAACGTGCGTTTCACCAGCTTCGTGACCGTCCCCAACGACGGCGTCGGCACCGAGCTCGTCTTCAACGGGCGGGTGAAGTCGGTCGACCCCGAGACCAAGACGGTCACCGTCGCGCTGTCTGCCACCACGGGCGGGAAGAAGATCTTCGGCCGCGCGGTCGCGTCGGCGAAGTTGGCGTAACCATGGCGCTGAACCTCGACGTCGTCGGCATGGAGCACAAGTACTCCCGCACCTTTGTGGTGGGGCGGGAGCAGATCCGTGAGTTCGCCAAGGCGATCAAGTGCGACAACCCGGTCAGCCACGATCTGGAGGCGGCCGCCGAGGCCGGACACGACGGGCTGATGGCGCCGGTCACCTTCTCCGCGGTGATGGCGTTGCTGGTGCAGAAGGAATTCTTCCGGGTGCAGGACTTCGGGGTCGAGACCATGCAGATCGTCCAGACCGACCAGCGCTTCGTGTTCCACAAGCCCCTCAAGGAGGGCGACGAACTGTCCTGCTGGTTCGTCATCGAGACGCACAAGGAGTCCTTCGGCGTCGACATCGTCACCAGCCGCAATGTGGTGCGCAATCAGGAGGGTGAGATGGTGCTGGAAGCATTCACCACCCTGATGGGCCGCGACTCCGAGGCGATGGCCGATATCAAGCTCAGCCTCTGACCGAGGATTTCGGTCTGAGGCTGCGATCGGGGTATACTCGGCCCTCGGGGTTCTCCCAGGACATGCGCGCTGTCCGGCGGTTCGAATTGTGGACCGATCGGAGAGCGCGCGAGTTTTGTGGGCAACCCCACGAGATCGACAGAGGGGCGTAGCTCAACTGGCAGAGCAGCGGTCTCCAAAACCGCAGGTTGCAGGTTCAAGTCCTGTCGCCCCTGCATAACGGAATATTGCCATTGGTGCACAGACGGTTCTGGACACCAGCCGACGGGGTTCGACGAAGGAGCGAGCGGGTGAGCGACGAGCGCGACGCGGCCGACGACGTCGGCGGTGCCGACGACACCGACGAGGCTCCGGTGTCGTCCTGGAAGCCCGGCGACGACGCACCGGCTGCGCCGGTCCGGCCCACCGGCAAGCGTTCCCGGCAGCGTGCCGCCACCGCGGTCGTCGACGAGTCCGAGGTCGAGGCCGATGACGACGAGGGTGCCGGCGCCACCAAGACGGTGACCAAGAAGCAGCCGAAGACGCGCGCCAAGAAGGCCAAGACCGGACCGTCGCGCAACCCGATCATGTTCGTCATCAACTACCTCAAGCAGGTGGTTGCCGAGTTGCGCAAGGTCATCTGGCCGAACCGCAACCAGATGGTCACCTACACCGTCGTGGTGCTGGTGTTCCTGGTGTTCATGACGGCGCTGATCAGCCTGTCCGATCTGGGCCTGGCGCAATTGGTGCTGAAGGTGTTCGGCTGACCGCCCGGCGGCGCCGACCACTGAGATGTTGAGAGAGGATTGACAACCGTGACGAGCTTCGAGGGCGACGAGCCCACGGTCGAGGACGGCGAGACCGCTGACACCGCGGTCGCCGAGTCCGCGGCGGAAAGCCCGGCCGAGGATCTGGACCCGGCCGTCGCGCTGAAGAAGGAGCTGCGCGCCAAGCCGGGCGACTGGTACGTCATCCACTCCTACGCCGGCTACGAGAACAAGGTGAAGGCCAACCTCGAGACCCGCGTGCAGAACCTCGACGTCGGCGACTACATCTTCCAGGTCGAGGTGCCGACCGAAGAGGTCACCGAGATCAAGAACGGCCAGCGCAAACAGGTCAACCGCAAGGTCCTGCCGGGCTACATCCTGGTTCGGATGGACCTGACCGACGACTCCTGGTCCGCCGTGCGCAACACCCCGGGTGTCACCGGGTTCGTCGGCGCGACGTCGCGGCCCACGGCGCTGTCGCTGGACGACGTGGTGAAGTTCCTGTTGCCGCAGGGCGCGGCGAAGAAGGCCGCCAAGTCGACCGCCGCGGCCGCCGGAGCGGGAACCGAGGCAACCCTGGAGCGGCCGGAAATCCTGGTCGACTACGAGGTGGGCGAGTCGGTCACCGTCATGGACGGCCCGTTCGCCACGCTGCCGGCGTCGATCAGCGAGGTCAACGCAGAACAGCAGAAGCTCAAGGTGCTGGTGTCCATTTTCGGTCGCGAGACACCCGTCGAGCTGGCTTTCACTCAGGTCGCCAAGATCTGACACAGGTCGCCCAGATCTGACATTTAGGAAAGGAAACACCCCCCAATGGCCCCGAAGAAGAAGGTCACCGGGCTGATCAAGCTGCAGATCCAGGCCGGGCAGGCCAACCCCGCCCCGCCCGTCGGCCCTGCGCTGGGTCAGCACGGCGTCAACATCATGGAGTTCTGCAAGGCGTACAACGCCGCGACCGAGTCGCAGCGCGGCAACGTCATCCCGGTGGAGATCACCGTCTACGAGGATCGCAGCTTCACCTTCGCCCTGAAGACCCCGCCCGCCGCCAGGCTGCTGCTCAAGGCCGCCGGTGTGCAGAAGGGCTCCGGCGAGCCGCACAAGACCAAGGTCGCCAAGGTGAGCTGGGATCAGGTGCGCGAGATCGCCGAGACCAAGAAGGAAGATCTCAACGCCAACGACATCGACGCCGCCGCCAAGATCATCGCCGGCACCGCGCGCTCGATGGGCATCACCGTCGAATAACCCGAGCGACGCTCGACACCGTCGAGTCAGAACTCACGCACGAAAAGTTCGAGTGGATGCCCGCGTGGCGTCTGACTCAACGCAACAGAAAGCAGTGGGAGGGCCCGCTTCGGCCCGCAAACCACGACCTTGAGAAATCAGGAGAACGCAATGAGCAAGAACAGCAAGGCATACCGCGAGGCCGCCGCCAAGATCGACAAGACCAAGCTGTACACCCCGCTGGAGGCCGCGAAGCTGGCCAAGGAGACCTCGTCGAAGAACCAGGACTCGACCGTTGAGGTCGCGATCCGGCTCGGCGTGGACCCCCGCAAGGCCGACCAGATGGTGCGCGGCACCGTCAACCTGCCGCACGGCACCGGTAAGACCGCCCGGGTCGCGGTGTTCGCGGTCGGCGAGAAGGCCGAGGCCGCGATCGCCGCCGGCGCCGATGTGGTCGGCAGCGACGACCTGATCGAGAAGATCCAGGGCGGATTCCTGGACTTCGACGCCGCGATCGCCACCCCGGACCAGATGGCCAAGGTCGGCCGGATCGCCCGCGTGCTGGGCCCGCGCGGCCTGATGCCCAACCCCAAGACCGGCACCGTCACCCCGGACGTCGCCAAGGCGGTTTCCGACATCAAGGGCGGCAAGATCAACTTCCGCGTCGACAAGCAGGCCAACCTGCACTTCGTCATCGGCAAGGCGTCGTTCGACGACACCAAGCTGGCCGAGAACTATGGCGCCGCGCTGGATGAGATCCTGCGCGCCAAGCCGTCGTCGTCCAAGGGCCGCTACCTGAAGAAGGTCGTCGTCTCGACGACCACCGGCCCCGGCATCCCGGTCGACCCGGCTGTCACCCGGAATTTCGTCGAAGAGGCATAGATCTACGCATGCCGATTGTGGACCTGTTGCGATTGACCCGCCGTTTGGCGCGCAACAGGTCCACATTCGTCTGCGCGGCGGCCGCTGCGGCGACGTTGAACCCGGCCGTGGCAACCGCCGAGCCGACCGCGGCCGAGGCCGGGTTTGTCGAGATCCACCGGGTGGTGCCGGACGCCGTCGTCGACCTGCGCTACGCCACCACCGACAATTTCACCGGCACGCAGCTTTACCCGACGGGCGCGCAGTGCCTGGTGCACGAATCCCTGGCCCCGGGCCTGACGACGGCGGCCGCGGCGCTGCGCGCACAGGGCGCCCGGTTGGTGTTCTGGGACTGCTACCGGCCGCATTCGGTCCAGGTGAAGATGTTCCAGGTGGTGCCCGACCCGAACTGGGTGGCCAAGCCCGGAACCAGTGCCCGCAGCCACACCGCGGGGCGCTCGGTGGACGTCACCCTGGTCGACGCCGCGGGCCGGCTGCTCGACATGGGTACCGGGTTCGACGACTTCAGCCCGCGCGCGCTGGCCTACGCCACCGACGGGGTGAGCGTGGCGGCGCAGACCAACCGGGCGCTGCTGCGCCAGGCGATGGCCGCCGGCGGGCTCAGCGTGTACTCGGGGGAGTGGTGGCACTTCGACGGGCCGGGCGCGGCGGTCGATCGGCCGATCCTCGAGGTGCCGCTCGTCTAGCGAGTCCTACTTCGTCAGGGTGAACTGGTGCACGCTGATGTGCCCGGACGCGAAGTACTTCTGGCAGCCGCTGAGGTATTTGTCGAACCGGTCGTAGACCACCTGCCCCTGCAGCGCGATCGCCTCGTCCCGGTGCGCGTGCAGGGCGTCCTCCCAGATAGCCAGGGTGCGCACGTAGTGCGGCCCGATCTCCTGCACGCGGGCGACGGTGAACCCGGCCGCCTCCGCGTTCTCCTGCACCTTGGGCACCGACGGCAGCCGGCCGCCGGGGAAGATCTCGTCGGCGATGAACTTGGCGAACCGGGCGTGCTCGAAGGTCATCGACAGGCCCAGCTCCTGGGCGCGGCGCAGGTCGAAGCCGGTGATGGTGTGCAGCAGCATCACGCCGTCGTCGGGCAGGGCGTCGTAGGCCATCCGGAAGAACGCCGGATACCGGTCGAAGCCGAAGTGCTCGAACGCGCCGATCGACACGATGCGGTCTACCTGCTCGTCGAACTCCTCCCAGCCCTGCAGCCGCACCTCGACCGTGCGGGTGGTCGGGATCTTCGAGAGTTTCTCGATCGCGTACTGCTGCTGTTCCCCCGACAGCGTCAGGCCGATGACGTTGACGTCGTACTTCTCGACGGCGCGCGCCATGCCGGCGCCCCAGCCGCAACCGATGTCGAGCAGCGTCATTCCCGGTTGCAGTCCGAGTTTGCCGAGGGCCAGGTCGAATTTGGCGATCTGCGCCTCGTCGCCGGAGGTGTCCTCGCGCTCGAAATAACCGCAGGTATAACCCATGGTGTCGCCGAGGAACAGTTCGTAGAACTCGTTGGAGATGTCGTAAATCGAGGACAGCTCTTCGTATTTGGGCTTCAGATTCGATTCGTGCCTCATCGGGGGACTCCTGCCCATTGCGTTTCGTAGCCAGAGCCTCAGGATACGACGCAGGGAGGTCGCCGCGGGGGTGCCGAACCGCGCCGAACGACCCCGGATGGGGTGACAGAAGTCAGTTCGACGCGGTGCGGAAAGTGGTATCGAGCTCGGTGACGATGGGATCCCACAGCGGTTCGGGCAGGTCGTGGCCCATCCCGTCGAACAGCACCAGGGGGGCGCCGGGGATGTTCTTGGCGATCGCCTTGCCGCCGGCCGGCCGCATCAGCTTGTCGGAACGGCCGTGGATGACGACGGTCGGCACGGACACCGAACGGTTGTAGCGGCGCAGGCTGCCACTACCCAGGATGGCGCCGAAATGCCGGGCCACACCGACCGGGTAGAAGCTGCGGTCGTAGCTCTCGGCGGCCTCGGCGCGCAGCTTCTCCTCGGGCGCCGGATAGCCGGGGCTGCCGATGATCCGGCTCACCCGCACCGAGTTGTCGAGGATGATGTCGCGCGGTGAATCCGGCGCGGGGCCCTTGAGCAGGGAGAACAGTGCCTTCGGGTGCGGCGGCGGTAACGCGGGCTGGTTGTTCGAGGAGAAAATGACCCCGAGGGAGCGGGTCCGTTCGGCGTGCCGGGCCGCCACGACCTGGGCGATCATGCCGCCCATCGAGCCGCCGACGACGTGCGCCCGCTCGATGTCGAGGTGATCCAGCAGGGCGGCCGCGTCGTCGGACATGTCCTCCAGCGTGTACACCGCGGGACTGGGCCGGCCCACCTGCGACCGCAACATCCCCGCGTACTGGGAACCCGGTGCGCGCTGCCCGTCGAGCTTGCTGGACAACCCGACGTCGCGGTTGTCGAACCGGATCACCCGGTAGCCGCGGTCGACGATCTTCTCGCAGAAACCGGTGCGCCACAACAGAAGCTGCGCACCGAGACCCATGATCAGCAGCACCGCGGGGTCGTCGGGATTACCCATGTCCTCGTAGAAGATGTCCAGGTCGCCGGAACGGGCGAAACCGGTGCGTGCCGGGGTGCTCACTGGGCCTCCTCCGCGGACGGTTCGGCATCGTCTCCGGGGTGTGCTTCCTGGTATTCCCGGCCGGCCTCCACCATGAAGTTGGCGAAATAGCCGGAGAACTGCGGATCGTTCATCATCTGCCACTTCGGCGCCAGCAGCTTCATGTACCGCTCGACGTAGAGGAACTGCTTGCCGATCAGCACCAGTTCTCGGGGCAGTTTGACGTCGTAGGCGTCGGCCAGCGTGGACAGCTGCTTGCCGATCTCCGCGTAGGACATGTCGCCGAGGGTCTTGAGCGTCAGCGGCTGGGCGAACGCCTCCAGATCCTTGGCGGCTTCGGCCTCGGGCTTGGTGCGGCCGACGGCGCCCAGCAGCACGACGATCTTGCCGGCGGCGGCGTGGTCCTTCTTCACCAGCAGTGCGTAGATCAGCTCGCGCAGCAGCCAGCGGGTCCGCGGGTCGATGCGGCCCATGATGCCGAAGTCCAGGAAGACGATCCGGCCCTGGTCATCGACCAGCAGGTTCCCGGCGTGCAGGTCGCCGTGGAACAGTCCGTGCCGCAGGCCGCCCTCGAACGTCGAGAACAGCAGCGCCTTGACCAGGTCGGTGCCGTCGAATCCCTGCTTGCGGATCGCGGCGACGTCGTCGATGCGCACGCCCTGTACCCGCTCCATGGTCAGCACGCGCTCGGAGGTCAGATCCCAATGCACCTCGGGCACCTTGATATTCGCGCCGAGCGGGGAGTCCTTCAGGCCGGCCACCCAGGTCTCCATGGACCCTCCCTCGATGCGGAAGTCGAGTTCCTCGGCCAGGTTGTCGGCGAAGTCGGCGACGACGTCGCGCGCCGAGAGCCGGCGCCCCACCTTGGCCAGTTCGACGAGCTGGGCGAACCGCTGCAGGATCTGCAGATCGGCGGCCACCCGCTGGCGGATGCCCGGGCGCTGGATCTTGACGACGACCTCTTCGCCGGTGTGCAGGGTGGCGAAGTGCACCTGGGCGATGGAGGCCGACGCGAACGGCTTCTCCTCGAAGTGTGCGAACAGGTTCTGCGGTTCGTCGCCGAGTTCCTCGGCGAACAGCCGGTGCACGGCCTCGGTGTCCGCGGGCGGTACCGCGTCGAGCAGGCTGCGGAACTCCCGCGACAGCGGCTCGCCGAAGGCTCCGGGGCTGGAGGCGATGATCTGGCCGAACTTCACGTAGGTCGGGCCGAGGTCGGCGAAGGTCTGCGGGATCGCCCGGACGACCTTGTCCGGCAGTGCGCCGCCGGCGGGCAGTTTGGTGACGACGCGGGCCAGGGTGCGCAGCAGTTGCCAACCCGTCATGCCGATCCGGATCGCCTCGACCGGCAGGGGCACCCGGTCCAGTTTGGCGACCTCCCGGCGATGTTTGGTCGTACTCATTGTTGTAGTGTGCCAAACCCGCCCGAGGCGGCTCCACTCCCGTGACCCGGGTCACGGTGCGTCGATCAGGAAGTCCGGGCGTCCCGGACCAGATAGCGCTGGGCGGATTCGTGCCAGCGCAGCCGCAGGAGCAGCAGGCCGCGGTGGGCCTGCCAGCCCAGCGTCAGAGGGTCCCGCCAGCCGGTGGAGGGCTTGTCGGTCACGGTTGCTCCTTGCCTGCGGTGGCCGCTTCGTATTCCAGCGTGCCACGGTTCGGCGGTGTCGGCATCCGATGCGCGGCGGCCCCGGCGCCCCGCCGCGTTGCAGCTATATAACGACGGTGATATAACTCCACTCATGCAGTCGTCGGACGCCGCGGCTCGTCACGACGAGCTCGGGGAAGCCTTCGACCTCGGCGTCGACCTCAGCGTGCGGCACCTCAGTGACCGCACCAACCTCAGCGGCTCGGCCGCACTGCTGCTCAACCGCGTCTACCGCGAGGGCCCGACCCGGCTGACCACCCTGGCCACGCTGGAAGGCGTCAGTCAGCCGTCGATGACCCAGCTGATCCAGCGGATGGAACGCCAGGGCCTGCTGGAGCGTCATCGCGACCCCGACGACGGCCGCGCGGTGCTGATCGGCGTCACCGAGGAGGGTCAGGAGTTGTTCCGGGCCCGCAAACGCCACCGCCGCGCTCGCCTGGACGAGCTGATGGCGGGCCTGCCCGCCGAGGATCGGGAAACGCTGCTGCGGTGCGCCCGCGACGTCGAGCCGATTCTGGGGCGGCTGATGGAGCGTGCCGAATCGGCGCGGCGGGACGAGTGCGAGGGACACCAGGCCGGAGGTGCGCGGTGAAACGATTGATCGGGGCCATCGGCGCCGGGGCCAAGAAGGCGTGGATCCCGCTGGTGCTGATCGTGGTGCTGTCCTTCGCCGGGCTGGTGGTCAACCGGCTGCACGGGCAGTTCGCCTCCGAGGACCTCAACGCCAACGCCGGCGCGGGCATCGAGATCGTGCAGTTCAACCCGAAGGTCGTGGTCTACGACGTGCTGGGGCCGCCGGGGACGACGGCACGGATCAGCTACTTCGACGACGTCGCGAACCTGCACAACGTGGAGCACGCTCCGCTGCCGTGGTCGGCCACCGTGACCACGACACTGCCGACGGTCAGCGCCAACATCATGGTGCAGGCCGACGGCGCCGGCGTCACCTGCCGAATCACCGTCGACGATGTGGTCAAGGACGAACGAACCTCTGACGGGGTCAACCCGCAGACCTACTGCCTGGTGAAGTCCGCATGAGCGCACCTGCCCCCGTTCTGGGCGGCGGCTCGAACGCCCCGCACCGAATCAAGCGCGGCAAGGCCGCCCACGCCATGCGCATCCTCGCGGTGCCCATCATCGGTTTCTGGATCGTCTTCACCGTCGTGGTCAACGTGATCGCGCCGCAGCTGGAGATCGTCGGCGAAGAGCACGCCGCGCCGATGGCACCCAAGGACGCGCCGTCGATGATCGCCATGAAGCGGATGGGCGGGAACTTCCAGGAGTTCGACTCCAACAGCACGGTCATGATCGTCATCGACAGTGACCAGGAGTTGGGCCCGCCGGCGCACGCGTACTACGACGAGATCATCGCCAAGCTGGAGAAGGACCCCGAGCACGTCCAGCACATCCAGAACTTCTGGGGCCAGCGGCTGACCGCCGCCGGAGCCCAGGGCGCCGACGCCAAGGGTGCCTACGTGATGCTCAACCTCGCCGGTGAGCAGGGCCTGACCCTGGCCAACGAGTCGGTGCAGGCGGTCCGCAAGGTCATCGCGGACACCCCGGCGCCCGACGGCGTGCACGCCTACGTGACCGGCCCGGCCGCGCTCAGCAACGACATGCACATCATCGGCAACGCCAGCCTGGCCAAGATCACCCTGATCACCCTGATCGCCATCGCGTTCATGCTGCTGGTGGTCTACCGGTCGATCATCACCACGATCGTCCAGCTGATCCTGACCTTCACCGGCCTGCTGGCCGCCCGCGGCGTGGTCTCCGTGCTGGCGATGCACGGTGCCTTCGAGCTGACCACCTTCGCCGGCAACATCCTGACGATGCTGGCCATCGCGGCCGCGACGGACTACGGCATCTTCCTGTTCGGGCGCTACCGCGAGGCCCGGCAGTCCGGGCTGGAGAAGGACGACGCGTACTACGTCACCTTCCACTCGGTCAGCCACGTCATCATCGGATCCGGGCTGACCATCGCCGGCGCCGTGTACTGCCTGTCCTTCGCCCGGCTGACCTGGTTCAAGACCATGGGCGAACCGGTCGCGATCGGCATGCTGGTGGTGATCGCCTCGGCCGTCACCATGGGGCCGGCGGCACTGTTCCTGGGCAGCAAGGTGGGTCTGTTCGATCCGAAGCCCGGCCGGCCCGGCCGGTTCTGGTACAAGGTCGGCACCGCCGTGGTGCGGTGGCCGGCGCCGATCTTCGTCGTCAGCCTGGCCATCGTGCTGATCGGCATGCTCGGGCTGCCCGGCTACAGGACGGACTACAACGACAAGCACTTCCTGCCGTCGGCCGCCCCGTCCAACCTCGGTTATCAGGCCGCCGCGCGGCATTTCACCGAGGCCCGGATGAACCCGCACATCCTGATGGTCGAATCCGACCACGACATGCGCAACACCGCGGACATCCTGGTGCTGGACAAGGTCGCCCGCAACCTGCTGGGCGTCGAGGGCATCGCGATGGTGCAGAGCATCTCCCGGCCGCTGGGTATTCCCATCCAGCACAGCTCGATCCCGTTCCAGAACGCCGTCGGCAGCCAGGTGCAGAACCAGAGCCTGCCGTACCTCAAGGAGCGGATGGGCGACATCAAGAAGATGTCCGACGAGATGGGCGTGATGATCACGACCATGACGCAGATGTACTCCGTCATGCAGAAGCTCGTCGACAACACCCACGACATGAAGAAGACCACCGACGAGCTGGTCGACGTGGTCTCCGACCTGCGTGATCACATGGCCGACTTCGACGACTTCTTCCGGCCGCTGCGCAACTACCTGTACTGGGAGCCGCACTGCTACGACATCCCGATGTGCTGGTCGATCCGGTCGCTGTTCGACGGCCTGGACGGATTCGACCAGATGTCGGACAAGTTCGGGCAGATGTCGCAGAGCATCACCGAGATGGATCGGCTGATGCCGCAGATGCTGGCGCTGGTGCCGCCGATGATCGCCTCGATGAAGACCACGCAGGCGTTGACGCTGACCACCTACAGCACCTTCCAGGCGATGATCGACCAGCTCGGGGCACTCAACGACACCGCCATCGTGATGGGCCAGACCTTCGACGACGCCAAGAACGGCGACCTGTTCTACCTGCCGCCGGAGGCCTTCGGCAACCCGGACTTCCAGGTCGGCCTCAAGCAGTTCCTGTCGCCCGACGGCAAGTCGGCCCGCTTCTTCATCACCCACGAGGGCGACCCGGCCACCCCGGAGGGCATCGACCGGGTGGCAGGCGAGCGCAAGGCCGGACAGGACGCGCTGAAGATGTCGTCGCTGTCGGGTTCGCGGGTGTTCATCGGTGGCACCGCGGCGACCTACAAGGACATGCACGACGGCGCCAAGTACGACCTGATGATCTCGGTGGTGGCGTCGCTGACCCTGATCTTCATGATCATGCTGATCCTGGTGCGCAGCGCGGTGGCCGCCCTGGTCATCGTCGCGACGGCGGCCAGCTCGATCGCGGCGTCGTTCGGCCTGTCGGTGCTGATCTGGCAGGACCTGTTCGGCTTCCGGCTGCACTGGCTGGTGGCGGTGATGTCGGTGATCATCCTGCTGGCCGTCGGCTCGGACTACAACCTGCTGCTGGTGTCCCGGGTCAAGGAGGAGATCCACGCCGGGCTCAAGACCGGCATCATCCGGGCGATGGGCGGCACCGGCGGTGTGGTGACCTCGGCGGGCATGGTGTTCGCCGCGACCATGGCCGGCATGCTGATGAGCGATC
>WBZQ01002283.1_pt1 | contig 12420 bp, 10 predicted proteins | sample 5204251 | NCBI WGS metagenome assembly WBZQ01 (sample SAMN12412402, study PRJNA552823) | activated sludge metagenome | isolation source: activated sludge from nitrification reactor of wastewater treatment plant... | place: USA: Virginia | collected 2017-09 | reverse complement strand
CTGGGCCAGCAGGTCGGCCGCCACGTGCCCGGCGTCGGCGCTGTCGTCGGCCAGGATGGCGACCTCGCTGGGACCGGCCTCGTGATCGATCTCCACGCGCCCGCGCACCTGGCGCTTGGCCTCGGCCACGTAGGCGTTGCCCGGGCCGACGATCTTCGCCACCGGCGCCAGGCGTCGCGTGCCGAAGGCCAGCGCGCCCACCGCCTGCGCGCCGCCCACGCGCAGCACGTGCTCGTCGACGCCGGCCACGACCAGCGCGGCGGCCACCGCCGGGTTCTCGTCGAGCGCGCGCGGCGGGGTCGCGACCACGATGCGCGGCACGCCGGCCACGCGCGCGGGGATGGCGTTCATGAGCACCGACGACGGGTAGGCCGCCGCCCCGCCGGGCACGTACAACCCGACCGCGTCGAGCGCGCAGACGCGCTCTTCGAGCCACGAGCCGTCGGGCAGACGCAGGCGGAACCCGCGTTCGCGCTGGCGCCGGTGGAAGGTCTCGATACGCCGCGCCATGCGACGCAACGACCCGAGCAGCGCCGGATCGACGCGCGCGGCGCGCGCGCGCACCTCGTCCCGCTCCAGCAGCAGCTCGGCAGGCCGCAGGGTCACGCGGTCGAAGCGCCGCGTCAGGCGCGCCAGGGCCACGTCGCCGTCGCGCCGCACCTCGGCCAGGATGGCGCTCACGGCGCGTTCGAGCACGGCGCGGCGCGTGGCGGCGCGCGGCAGCCCGGCGACGTAGCGCTCGAAGGCCGGGCCATAGCGCAACCTGCGCAGCCTCACGACTGCACCGCCTCGGGGGCGCACGACTCGGCGGTGGCGCGCGCCAGCAGCTCGACGAGCTCCGCCACCTGCGCGCGGCGCGCGTGGTACGAGGCGCGGTTGACGATCAGCCGCGCCGACGAACGCGCCACCTCCTCGACCACCTCGAGCTCGTTCTCGCGCAGCGTGCGGCCGCTCTCGGCCACGTCCACGATGCAGTCCGAGAGGCCCAGGCCGGGCGCGATCTCGACCGAGCCCGACAGACGCACGACCTCGGGCGACAGGCCACGCTCCAGGAAATGGGCCGTCGCCACGCGCGCGTACTTGCTCGCCACGCGCACGGTGGAGGCACGCAAGAGGCCGTCGCGCGCGGCCGGCAGACAGGCCACCACGATGCGGCAGCGGCCGAATCCCAGGTCGAGCGGCTCGTAGACGTCGCTCTGCGATTCGAGCAGCACGTCGCGCCCTGCCACGCCCACGTCGGCCACGCCGTACTCGACGTAGACGGGCACGTCCATATCCTTCACGAACAGGAAGCGCAGCGCGCCGCACTCGACCACCAGCCGGCGCGTCTCGCCCGGCGGGAACGGCAGGCCGGCGCGCGCGAAGAGCGCCGCGGTGCCGGCGAACAGGCGGCCCTTGGAGAGAGCCAACGTCAGCGGCGCGCTCACGGGGCCTCCGTGCCGAAGCGCACGCGCAACCCGCGCGCGCGTTGTTCGCGCGCGGCGCGCAGGCCGAGGCCCACGTCGAGCGCCGCCACGGGCCGCGCGGACTCCGGCGCGGCCACGAGCGCCGCGTCCTGGCGCTCGAGCAGCAGCGCCAGGCGGTCGAGTCCGAGCATGAAGCCGACCGCGGGCAGCGGCCGGCCGAAACGCCCGAGCAGGGCGTCGTAGCGCCCGCCGCCGCCGACCTCGAAGCCCAATCCGGGCGCGTAGGCGCGGAACACCAGGCCCGTGTAGTAGTCGAAGCCGCGCACTTCCCCCAGGTCGATCGACACGTGCCGGCCCAGCCCGGCCTGCGTCAACGCCGCGACCAGAGCGGCCAACTCGTCGAGCGCGGCCACGGCCTCCTGACAGCCCGAGAAGGCGCGACGCGCCTCGTCGAGCACGGCCTGGTCTCCGTCGAGCGTCACCAGCCGCACCAACGCCTCGACCGCCGCGCGCGGCGCGCGCGCGCGTTCCAGCACCTCGCGCACGCCCTCGGCGCTCTTGCTCTCCACGCGCTCGCGCAGCGTCTCGAGGGCAGGCGCGTCCAGCCCGCTGCCGCGCGTCAGCCCGGCGAACACGCCGACGTGGCCCAGCGCCAACAGGTATCCGCGCACGCCGACGCGCTCCAGGCACTCGGCCGCCACGGCCACGGCCTCGGCGTCGGCCGCCTGACGTTCGCCGCCCAGGTGTTCGAGCCCCATCTGGTGCAGCTCGCTCTGGCGACCGGCCTTGGGCGGCTCGTAGCGCAGCACCTCGCCCGAGTAGTAGAGCCGCAACGGCGGACGGCGCGCGGCAAGGCGGCCGGCCGTGAGCTTGGCCACCAGGCTCGTGAAGTCGGAGCGCAGCGCGAGCAGGCTGCCGTCGCGGCCCACGAAGGAGTAGGTGCGCGGCTGCAGCGCGCGCGAGGCGAACACGTCGGCGTAGTCGTAGAGCGGTGGGATGATCTCTTCGTAGTCCCAGCCCTCGAACACGCTCACCACGCGCTCCTCGATGCGCCGGCGGCGGCGGGCCTCGTCGCCCACGAAGCACTGCACCCCGGGCGGCACCTGCACCAGCGTGTGGATCGCGCCGTTGGCCACGTCAGTTGCCCACGTAGCGCGCGTAGAGCGAGCGCGCCTGCGCCGCCTCCGACACGCCCTTGATCAGCGCCCGCCCGTCGGCGAAGACCAGCAGCTCGCCGTCCGGGCCGTCGAAGCGCAGCAGGTGCTCGTTGCGCGCCACGCGTCCGAGGGACGCCAGGCGCCGCGCCAGCTCGTCCAGGTCGACGCGCTGTCCGCGCGGCGCGCGCACCTGCACGGCGTCGCGCCCGCACAGCACGGCAGGCGCCGGCTGGGCGTCGGCGGCCAGGTAGTCGTAGCGCGCCTGCGTGCAGGCCGGACACGACGGGGCGCGTCCGCGCAGGTCGAGCACGTCGAACTCGCCGCTCCACAGGTCGACCGTGAAGAGCCCGGGCAGGAGCGCCTCTTCGCGGCCGGCGAGCAGCTTGAGCGCCTCGGCGCCCTGCACGCCCGCGACCACCTGGACGATGGGCGCGATCACGCCCGCGGTGTCGCAGGTGGCCAGGCTGCCGGGCGCGGGCCGCTCGCCGAGCAGGCAGCGCAGACAGGGCGTGCGGCCCGGTCGCACCAGCAGGGCGAGACCGTACGAGCCGACGCAGGCGCCATAGATCCAAGGCACGCCCGCGCGCAGGCAGGCCTCGTTGAGGGCGAAGCGCAGCTCGAAGTTGTCGCTGCCGTCGAGCACCAGCGTGCGCCCGTCGACCAACTCGCCCACGTTGTCGGCCGCCACGTCGAGCACCAGGCCGCTCACCTGCACGTCGGAGTTCAGTCGGCGCAGACGCGCCTCGGCGGCCACGGCCTTGGGCAGGCCACGTCGCGCGTCGTCCTCGTCGAACAGCGTCTGGCGCTGCAGGTTCGACTCTTCGACCACGTCGCGGTCGACCAGCGTCAGCGCGCCGACGCCCGCCCGCACCAGCGTCTCGCACAGCGCCGAACCGAGCGCGCCGCAGCCCACCACCAGCACGCGCGCGGCGCGCAGGCGTGCCTGCCCTTGCGGGCCGAGCCCGGCGAACGACTCCTGACGCGAGTAACGCGAGGCAGGCCTCACCGCGCCCCCCCGCCGCGCGCCAGGAAGTCGACGGCCGCGCGGCGCATGACTTCGACTGGCGCCTCGATCCCCGTCCAGGCCTCGAACTGCGGCGCGGCCTGCGCGATCAGCATCTCGAGACCGTCGATGGTGGCGCAGCCGGCCGCGCGTGCCTCGCGCAACAGGCGCGTCTCGAGCGGGGCGTAGACGAGGTCGAAGACCAGGCTGTCGCGGCGATGCGCGTCGGCCGGCACCAGCGTCTGCTCGGGCAGTTCGTGCGAGCCGACCGGCGTGGCGTTGATGAGCACGTCCCAGGGGTGCTCGCGCAGCGCGTGCAGCGCGCCGTGCACGCAGCCGAACGAGAGGCCACGCGTGGCTGCCGCCGCGGCTTCGGCCGCCTGTTCCGGACGGCGCGCCAGCAGCGTGACGACGGCGCCGCGCTGGATCAGGGCGCGCGCCACCGCGCGCGCCGCGCCGCCGCCGCCCAGCACCACGACGCGCCGCTCGCGCACGTCCAGGCGCCGACGCAGCGGGCCCAGCAGGCCCACGCCGTCGGTCGACGAGCCGCGCAGCAGCCCGTCGTGGACCCAGACCGTGTTGGCCCCGCCCGCCAGCGCCGCCGACTCCTCGACCTCGTGCAGGTGTTCGAGGATCTGCGTCTTGAACGGGCGTGTGACGCTGAATCCCGCCAGGCCGAGCACCGGCAGCGCCGCGAGGAAGGGTTCGAGCGCCTCGGCCTGCAGCGGCACGTAGAGCGCGTCGAGGTCGCGGTCGGCGAAGGCGGCGTTGTGCAGGACGGGCGACAGGCTGTGTTCGACGTGCGTGCCGAGCACGCCGTACAGGCGCGTCGCGCGGCTCACGCGCCGCACGCGGTAGACCTCGTGCATGAAGGCCGCCGGCACTTGCCCCGGCGCGCTCTCCTCGCCGGGCGCGGCGCTCGCGAACGTGAAGAGCGCGCCGTAACGTCCGGCCCACAGCCGCGTCACCACGCCCAGCGGCCCCATGGCGATGGCCACCAGCGGCACGTCGTCGCGCCGCGCCGCCTCGCCCTGCAACTCCAGCACGCGCGCCACGTCGCTGAACGAGCGCGGCGTGACGGCGATCTTCACGATGTCGGCGCCCAGCAGGCACATGCGCTCGTAGAGCCCGAGCAGGTCGTCGGGCGTGCGCTCGAAGTCGTGGTGCGACAGGATCAACCCGCGGCCCGCCTTCTCGACCATCACCTCGCCGAAACCCGCGTCGTGCTCGATGTCGACGTAGTCGAAGCCGCGCTTGACGCCTTCCAGCAGCAACAGGCGGCGCTCCTCTTCGCTCCTCGTCCAGCGCCCGCCGTGCGCCGCCGAACGACAGCAGAGCAGCAACGGCCGCGGCCGCGTGCGCAGCAGCGTGAGCAGGTCGAGTTCGTCCGCGAGGTCGGCGCGGATCTCGAACAGGTCGGCCACCGGCGCCAGGTCGACCATGCGGTCGACCAGCGCGGTCGTGGTCGTCTCGGTCAGGCTGACGCAGACCTGTGTCATCTCGGCCCACCGGCTCCAGAAAAGCGAAAAGCCCCTTCAGGTTCGTCCCTGAAGAGGCTTGCTGCGCTGCACGCCTGTGCTCCAGGAACCCCGTCCGCATCCGCGGGCGGACCTCCTGGCCCGCCCGCTAGCCGTGAGGCCAGCGGTGATGGAAGCGCGCGCGCCAATGAGCCTGAAGATGCATGTCGTCAGTCCGAGTCAGGATGGTAGGCGCCGCGCCGCACGCGTGTCAAGCCTGGCGCGGGGCGCGCGGGCGCGGCTGCCGCGGGCGCGGTCTCGAAACTCAGCCAGCCTGATCCAAACGCCGCGGGCCGTGTCGAGGCATATGACACACGCGCTTTTGACAGCGCTCCGGGACGTCTCGATAATTTGGCCGTTGGACGCCGTCCTTCCGAAAAGGAGCCCCCCGCCATGTCCCGTCTCGCCCGTCCCGCCGCGTTGTGCGCCCTTGTCTTGGCCGTGGTCCTGTCGGCGGACGCGCGCTCGCCGCGGCGCGCGAGCGCCAAGGACCCGGAGATCTGGGTCACACTCGACGCCGCTGACCTGGCCGCGCTGCAGGCCACGTTCGGCGAGAAGCACATGGCGCGCATCGTGACGGTCTACGAGAGCCGCGGCGGGCTGGCCGTGGGATTGGTGCGCGAGAGCCGCTTGGGGGATCTGTCGGCAGCCATGCACGAGCGTTTCCGGCGCTGCGCCGGCTTCATCGCCCACGCCTCGCGCGAAGCCGCGCTCGACGCGCTCGACGTGGCCGACGTCGTGCGCGAGGCGCCGGCCGTCACGTACACGATCGACAACGGCGCCGTCGTGAACGCGCTCAAGGCCCAGGTCGCGCCGGCCAACGTGGCCGCCACCATCGCCATGCTCTCCGGCCATCGCAACCGCTACTACAACGAGTCGAAGATGGGCGTGGTCGCGGTCAATCGGCTGAAGCAGCAGTGGGAGGGCTACGCCGCGGGCCGCAGCGACGTCAGCATCGCGCTCTTTCCCCACACGCAGTGGTCGCAGCCGTCGCTGGTCGCGACCATCACCGGGACGGCCTTCCCGAACGAGATCGTCGTCATCGGCGGCCACGTCGATTCGATCAACACCGGCGTGACGAGCGCGCAGCGCCCCGCGGCACTGGCTCCGGGAGCCGACGACGACGCTTCGGGCGTGGCTTCGCTGACCGAGACCTTCCGCGCCGCCATGGCCGCCGGCTTCCGCCCGCAGCGCACGGTCAAGTTCATGGCCTACGCCGGTGAGGAGGTGGGCCTGCGCGGCTCGGCCGAGATCGCCCAGGCGCACCTGAACGCGAGCGCGCAGGTCATCGGCGTCTTGCAGCTCGACATGACCAACTACAAGCGCACGTCGCCGCCGGCCACCGTCGACATGGGCGTGCTGACCGACACGAACTGGACGGACGCCCCGCAGAACCAGTTCCTGCGCGACCTGATCACGACCTACCTCGTGCCCGACGGCATCAGCTTCCAGAACACCACCTGCGGCTATGCCTGCTCCGACCACGCCTCGTGGAAGCAGCGCGGCTATCCGGCCTCGCTGGTGTTCGAAGCGGTCTTCGGCCAGCACAGCCAGAACCTGCACACGGTCAACGACACGTTGGCCAACGCCGATGCCGGCGGCACGCACGGCGCCAAGTTCAGCCGTCTGGCGGCCGCCTACATGGCCGAGCTGGCCAAGGGCGTGCTGGCCCCGTAGGCGGCGCCCGCTAGTTGCGCTTGTTCCGGCGACGCGCGGGCCGCACGCCGAGCGCTTCGTCGTGGGCGCGTTCGAGACTCTGGGCGTAGCGTCGCCACTGGCGCTTGGCCTTCAGCACCGCCACGGGATCGCTGGTCTCGTAGTTGGCGAAGAGCGCCAGGCGCCCTGGCGCGACGCCCTGCACCAGGCTGCGCGCGCTCAGCACCGTAGCCGGCAGGTAGCGATACGTGCGCACGTGTCGCATGCCCGTGGCTCGGCCGACGTGCCACTCGCGCTCGTCGAGCAGCAGCAGATACGGCACCTCGGCGGCGACGGTCGCCCACAGGTCGCAGCGCTCCTCGGCCGGCACGCGCAGTTCGAAGAGCACGTCGCGTTGCACGCGCACCGGGTCGTCGCAGAAGACGAGCCGCACCTCGGGCTCGTAGCGCCGCTCGCGCATCACGTCGGCCAGGATGGCGTCGTTCGGCTGCGCCGCGCGGTAGGACGGCAACAGCAGCGCGACGAGCGCCAGGAAGACGCCGGCTGCCAGCGCGCCCAGTGCTCCGAGCACGCGCGACGGCGTGAGGCGCCAGGCGACGACGGCCAGGCCGACCACGGCCACGCCCACGCCCACTTCGAGCGCGCGCAGCACCACCGGCGCCGGTAGCCAGGCGGCCGGCAACTGGCCCGGGAAGCGCGCGGCAGCCAGCGCCGCCGCGCCCAGAAGCAGCAGCGCCAGACGCGCCCAGACCCGCTCCAGGCGGCCCCATCGCAGCTCCGTGAAGAAGTGCCCGACCACCAGCGACGCGGCGGGGTAGAGCGGCAGCAGGTAGTAGTCGATCTTGCCGCGCGAGAGACTGAGCGGCACGAGCATCAGGGCCAGCCAGCCGAGCAGCAGGCGTAGAGCGGCGCGCTCGTGCGCGCGCGCCGCGTCCGCGTCCGCAGGCGGGCGACGCAGCGCATGCCAGGCCGCGATCGGCAGGAAGAGCGACCAGGGCGCGCCCTGCACGAGGTAAGTCGGCAGATAGAACCAGGCCTCGCGACCCGAGTCGTAGGTCGCCCCGGCGAAACGTTCCAGGTTCTCGCGCAGGAAGAAATACTCGAGCGGCCAGGCACCCAAGCGCAGGAAGACCGCGAGCCACCAGCCGCAACCCGCGATCAGGAACAGAGCGACGGCCGCGACGGCCCGCGGCGGCGTGAACGGCCAAGGCTCGCGGCGGCGCTGCCAGGCCAGCAGGGACAAGCCGAGCCCCGGAAGCAGCAGCGCGATGGGACCCTTCGTGAGGAAGCCGAGGCCGAGCGTCGCGCCCAGCGCCGGCACAGCCCAACGCGCCCGCTCCGGGCGCCAGCAGGCGACCCCCAGCGCCAGCGCCGCGTTGGTGAGCAGCGCCAGCGGCATGTCCGACATGGCCACGCGCCCGAAGCCGATGAACGCCAGCGTCGTGCCGAGCACGAGGCCGCCGGCCAGGGCCGCGCGCCAGCCGAGGAGCTGCGCGCCCAGGGCCAGCGTGGCGAGCAACGCCAGCAGCGTGGCCACGACCGGCACCACGCGCGCGGGTCCGGTGCCGTAGCCGAACAGCTCGAACGCGCCCGCGATCAGCCAGTAGGTCAGCGGCGGCTTGTCGAAGAAGGGCTCGCCGCGATAGTGCGGCACCAGCCAGTCGCCGCGCTCCACCATCGCGCGCGCGCCGTCGGCGAAATAGATCTCCGCGCGCTCGAACGGCATGCGGCCGAGCGACGGCGCGAGCAGCAACGCGACGCCCAGTAGCAGCAGGAGCACGCGCGGCGCCAACGGGCGCTCCGTGGCGGCGTCCATGGGCGCGCTCAGGAGGCGCGCACGGCGAGGGCCGGGGCCTCGCGCTGGAAGTGAAGTTGGCCGCAAGCGGCGAGCACGTCCTGTCCGCGCGCGCGACGCACCGAGACGGTCACGTGAGCCTCGGCCAGCACCGCGCAGAAGGCCGAGACCGCCGCGCGATCGGGCGCCTCGAAGGGCACCTCTGGCGCGGGATTGAGCGGGATCAGGTTGACCTTGCCCGGGAAGCCGCGCAGCAGGCGCGCCAGCTCCGAGGCATGAGCGCGCGTGTCGTTGACGCCGCGCAGCAGCACGTACTCGAAGGTCACCCGGCCGCCGCTGGGCGGCACGTAGCGGCGCGCCGCGGCCAGCACGTCGCCGAGCGCGTACTTGGCTTCGATCGGCATCAACGTGCGCCGCAAGGTCGGGTTCGAGGCGTGCAGACTCACGGCCAGGTTGGGGCGCACGGGCTCTTGCGCCAGCCGCTCGAGCGCCGGGAGGATGCCCACCGTCGACAGCGTCACGCGACGCGGCGCCAGCGCGAAGCCCTGCGGATCGAGCATCAGGCGCAGCGCGGCCAGGGTCGCGTCGACGTTGAGCAGCGGCTCGCCCATGCCCATGAAGACGACGTTCCAGGGACGCTCGTCGGGCTCGCCCTCGGCCGCTTCGGCCTGGATGACGCTGACCTGACCGACGATCTCCCACGGCTTCAGGTTGCGGCGGTAACCGCCGATGCCGGTCAGGCAGAAGACGCAGGCCAGCGGACAGCCGGCCTGGGTCGAGACGCAGATCGTCCGTCGACGGGCCTCGGGGATGAAGACGCTCTCGATGGTCGCGCCGTCGTCGAGCTCGAACAGGTACTTGAGCGTTCCGTCGCTCGAGCGCCGGCGCTCGGCCACGCGCGGCCAGCGCAACTCGCAGGTCTCGGCCAACTGCCCGCGCAGCTCGCGCCCCAGATCGCTCATGACGTCGAACGAGCGGGCGCGCCGGGCATACAGCCAGGCGTAGAGCTGGCGGGCGCGGTAGGCCGGCTGGCCGCGCTCGGCCAACACTGCTTGCAGAGCGCTCGCATCGAGTCCGAACAGGTTCAACATGACCGCCGGCCATCATAGCAGCCGCCCGCCCGAGCTATGATCCGCGCGTGTCCCATCAGGTGCCCGTGGCGGGTCCCGGCGCGCTGCCCGAATACGCTTCGGCCTCGGCGGCGGGCGCCGACCTGCGCGCCAGCCAGGCCGTCACGCTCGCGCCCGGCGAGCGCGCGCTCGTGCCGACCGGCGTGCGCGTCGCGCTGCCCGACGGTCACGTCGGCTTGATCTGGCCGCGCAGCGGCTTGGCCGTGCGTCACGGTCTCGACACGCTGGCCGGCGTGATCGACGCCGACTATCGCGGCGAGGTGCGCGTGGCGCTCGTCAACCACGGCTCCGAACCGCTCACGCTGGCGGCTGGCGAGCGCATCGCGCAGCTCCTGGTTCAGCCCATCGCGCGCGTGGCTTTCGTGCGCGTGGACGCGCTCGACGAGACGGCCCGCGGAGCCGCCGGCTTCGGTTCGACGGGCACCACCTGAGCGCGTCCGTCCGAGGCTCAGGCGGCGTCGTGCGCGCGTGGAAGCAGAAGCAGAAGCAGAACTGAACGATGCCGCAGGAACACGAGAGTTCGCATCGGTTCGGGAGGCAGCGCGTCTAGGTGCGATTCACGCTTGCCCCGAGGATCGCGCCCACGGCGTGGACGCCGAGAGCCTCTGGGCCGAGATCGTGAGCGACGGACGATACCGAATCGACAACATTCCTTTCGACGTGTACGCCGTCAGCCTGGGCGACACGGTGGGCGGAGACCTGGTCGACGACCGGATTGCCTGTCCCGAGGTGCTGGCGCGGGGTGGTCACTCGACGTATCGCGTCCTTGTCGAGGACGACGCCGGTTTCGAAAGCAAGTCGTTCACCGAGTTCTGGCGCGAGTTGGAGCGCCTCGGCGGCAGCTACGAGGTCGCGAAGCGGCGCTGGATCGCGATCGACGTGCCGCCCGACGAACGTCTTTGCGGTCTACCACATTCTCGCGGCTGGCGAGAACGACGGCACGTGGTCCTTCGAGGAGGGTTACTGTGGGCACGTCCCGTGAGCGAGGTTGTGGACGCCGCGTCGGATGACGGGCGGAGAGCGCCTCAGATGAAGAGCGGCTCTTCGTCGTCGCCCGCCATGCGGCCACGTCCGCGCCGCTGGCGATCGAAGCCGCGCAGGGTCTGGTAGACCTCGACGCCGCGCCGGATGCCCTTGGCGAACGCGGCCAGGTCGAACAACGGGCCGAGCGATTCGCTGGCGCTGCGGCGGATCGCGCGCACCGTCCCGTCGAGCGCGTGCAGAACCTCGCTGATGGCGTCGTCGACGCGGCGCGCCTGAAGCACGGCGCGATCGGAGATCTCGCCCAGGTTGCGCGAGACGCGCGTGACGTGCTCGAGGGCGGGGCGGATGTCGGTGTCGATCTGGCGCTGGATCTCGTCGACGCGCCGGGCGACGCGCCGCCCGGCGACGGCCAACGCGATGACGAAGGCGGCCTGCACCAGGGACGCCAGCGCGATGACCCCGAGGAAGAAGACGCCCCAGCTCTGCATGCTCGTCCGCGGGACCCGAAGCGTATTCGAGCCCCGCTCCTCCGCGGGGGAAAGCCCCCGAACCCCCGGACACACACCGCGCGGCGCCTGAAGTGATCCGGCGCCGCCCTTCGAAGCGGGGACGCCGCCCCGCGTCGTCTACGACTTGGCCTTCTCCTCGCGATACGCCTGACGGCCGGCTTCGACCGCGGCCGCGAGACGCTCCCGCTGCTTCTCGATGCTCTCGCGCTGCTCCTGCACGAAGTCGCCCGCGTCGTCGAGGATCTCGCGCCCGCGGCTGACGACGCGTTCGCGCAGGTCGCGCCCGCGCTCGGCCGTGTCACGCAGGCGCTCGCCCAGCAGCTCGCGCGTCTCGCGCCCCGAACGCGGCGCGAACAGGATCGCGAGCGCGGCGCCGGTCAGGCCGCCGAGCAGGAAGGACAGGATCACGCCCGAGGAATTGGCGCCACGATCATCGCTCATTGAGTCGACCTCCCGCGTGCGTGTCTTCGAGTCCGTGTGCTGAAGCCACGGCGCAAGCGAATTGACCTGCAAGTTTAGCCCGGATCATGCGGCGATGCACCCGCTCCGGCGTGCTCGCGCGTCATGCTGGCCGATCAGCGACGCGGTCAGAACAGGCTGACCTTGACGCGCAGATACTTGCGCGGGTCGCGGCGCACGTCCGACACGAGGCTGCGCAGCTCGCCCAGCGAAGCGTTCAGGTTCTCGTACAGCTCCTTGTCGCGCAGCAGACGCGCGGCGCTGCCGTCGCCTTCGTCGAGACGCGCGAGCACGCGGTCGAGGCGCGTGGTGACGCCGTCCAGCCGCGTGTAGAGCCCGTCGTCGCGCAGCAACCGGCCGGCCGTGCCCTGGCCCTGCTGAAGCGCCTCGCTGACGTCGCCGAGGCGCGTCACCAGGGCGCGCAGATCCGCGGCCAGTCGTTCGTCGCGCGTCAGCACGCCGAGCGCGCCCTGGCCTGCGTCGACGCGGGCGACGACGCTCTCGAGACCGGCCATGGAGCGCGACAGGCGCTCCGACATGGCCGCGTCGTTCATCAAGCGACCGAGCGGGCCGGCGGGCGACTCGAGCTTGGTCATGACTGCTTGCAGGCGCACGCTCACGTCCAACATGCGCTCGTACAGCTCCTCGTCGCGCAGGGCCTTGCCGATCAGCCCCTGACCGGCGTCGAGTCGCGCCAGTATGCGCTTGATGTGGCGCGTGGAGTCCGAGGCGTCGGACAACAAGCCCTTGAACGGATCTTCGGCGTCGGAGGCCACGTAGCCGCCGTCTTCGAGGGCGGCGCCG
>WBZQ01002282.1_pt1 | contig 12423 bp, 12 predicted proteins | sample 5204251 | NCBI WGS metagenome assembly WBZQ01 (sample SAMN12412402, study PRJNA552823) | activated sludge metagenome | isolation source: activated sludge from nitrification reactor of wastewater treatment plant... | place: USA: Virginia | collected 2017-09 | reverse complement strand
GGGCTGGATCAATTGAACGTTGGTCCGCTGCCGCGTCGGCTGGCAGGCGATGGCGTGCAGGACGTGATTGTGAGCGCTGACAGTCGCACGGCGAATCTGGTGCAAATCACGTTCAAATAGTTTCTCTCTCACCCACACTGACTCGGGCGCGGGCTTCCTTGCGAAGCACGCGCCCTTTTTTTACTGTTGGCTTTCCGCGTTGTCTGACGTACACCAAATCAGATTGAAATAGATCACAGCTTCGTTCCTGACGGGAGGGTTTGTGCACGATTCGGTCAGCAGTTTGTTGGACGATCACCTGACACAAAGTGGCGACCTTGCGTTTGCGCAAATGCGTGGGCTGCGCACGGTGCGTTGGTCTTATGCCGCGCTGGCGCAAACAGCGTATCGCTTTGCTCGTGAGCTGGAAGCACGTCAGATCGGTCGTGGTGACCGTGTATTGCTGTGGGCGGAAAACAGCGCCGAATGGGTGGCGGCATTTTTCGGTTGTGTATTGCGCGGCGCAGTAATCGTGCCGCTGGATGAACAAAGCGCGCCGGATTTCGCTACACGCGTGCAACAACAGGTAACCGCCAGATTGTTGCTTTGCGGCGCAGAACAGCAACGACAATTTCAGGCTGACTTGCCCCAGCTTCGTTTGGCTGATTTGCCCGAGGCCATCGCGCACCACTCTGCCGCGCGTTACGACGCGCAAAGCAGCAACGATGACCTGGTCGAAATCATTTTTACGTCAGGCACCACGGCAGAGCCGAAAGGCGTTTGTTTGACGCATCGCAACCTGTTGGCGAACCTGAACCCGCTGGCCGAAGAAATCGAACAATATCGTCGCTATGAACGCTGGGTGCATCCGTTACGGTTTTTATGCCTGTTGCCGCTCAGCCATGTGTTCGGCCAATTCATGGGGATGTTTGTGCCGCGCTTGTTGGGCGGCGAAGTCTTTTTTCAAGCTTCGCACAATCCGTCTGACATTATCGCGACGATCAAACGCGAACGGATTTCAGTGGCTTCGGTAGTGCCGCGCCAGCTCGAAACCTTGCGCGACAAACTCGAGCGCGATTTTGCCGCGCGCGGAGCGCTGCCAGATTTTCAACAACGCTTTGCCAGGGCTGAGGGAAAACACTTTTTGCATCGTTGGTGGATGTTCCGCGATTTGCATCGGCAATTTGGCTGGAAGTTCTGGGCGTTTGTTTCTGGCGGCGCGACACTCAACACCGAAGTCGAAACGTTCTGGCAACGATTGAGTTTCGCTGTGGTGCAGGGATATGGCATGACCGAAACGGCTTCGCTGGTCAGCGTCAATCATCCGTTCAAACTCAGTCGCGGTTCGATTGGCAAAACGTTGCCGGGGCAGGAAGTGAAGTTGAACGAGCAGGGCGAGATTCTGGTGCGCGGAGCCAACGTTGCGGCTGGATATTGGCGTGACGGGGTACAGCCTTTGCCCGGTGCAGAAGGCTGGTTGCGGACAGGTGATGTCGGTGCGCTTGATGCCGAAGGCAACCTGTTTTTCAAAGGGCGTCAAAAAGACGTCATCGTCACTGCCGCCGGATTGAATTTGTATCCGGAAGACCTGGAAGCCGCGCTCAACCAACAACCCGAAGTGCGTGCCAGTTGCGTCGTCGGCATTGAAGGCGCACAAGGGCCGGAACCTGTCGCCGTGCTGATCTTGCGCGACGTTTCACCTGAAGCGCAGCGCGATGCGACAAACATCCTTGCTCGCGCGAACGCCTTGCTTAACGAATCGCAACGCCTGCGCCGCTGTTTTGTCTGGCCAGAAGCTGACTTTCCGCGCACGGCCACGCAAAAAGTGCGCAAGCCGCTGGTGAAAGAATTCGTGCTGGCACAAACAACCGCGACAGCTTCCTCCACAGCGCCAGCCAGTCCGTTGGCGCACATTCTCGCTTCGTTGGGGAGTTCGGATTTGCGCCAACTGGATTCATTGGGGCGCGTGGCGTTGCTCAGCGCGCTTGAAGATCGCTATCAAATCGAACTCGACGAAGCCGCCTTGACGCCTGCTACGACGGTGAACGAACTCGAAGCGATGATTCGTTCACGTGCCGATGCCAGCGCGACGGTCAGCGAAACGTCCGTGCCATATCCTTATCCGAAATGGGCGTTGCGCTGGCCGGTGACCTGGTTGCGTGTGCTCGCATATCACTTGCTGATTGTGCCGTTTGTTTCTGTGATGTGTTGGCCGCGTGTGCGTGGTCAGCAGCGGTTGCGTGATTTGCGCAGCCCGGTGCTTTTTATCGCCAATCATATTTCGATGGTAGACCCGGCGATGATCCTGTTTGCTTTGCCCGGTCATTATCGTCGGCATCTGGCTGTGGCAATGGCAGGCGAACGCTTGCGCGCATTGCAGCAACGAAAAGACGGCGCGAATTGGCTTAGCCGTCTTTTTGACCCGCTCAAATATTTGCTGGTCGTCACGGTGTTCAACGTGTTTCCGTTGCCGCAAAAGAGCGGGTTTCGTCGCAGCTTTGCGTATGCTGGCGAGGCCGTCGAACGCGGATACAGCGTGCTGGTATTTCCCGAAGGGCGCACGACCGACGATGGCGAGATGAAACCGTTTATGTCCGGGATTGGTTTGCTGGCGGAAAATTTAGGACTGACGGTGGTGCCAATGAAAATTGCAGGCTTGTTCGATTTGACGGCGCAACGGCGCTATTTCTCTCGTCCCGGAACGGTGACGATCACCTTTGGCGCGCCGGTGTCGTTTGTACCTGATAGCGCGCCCGGGCAGATTACCGCGGAACTGGAGCGGCTTGTGCGAGAGCTTTGACAACGCTTTTGGCGCAGCGCGTCATCCGTCTTGAGGGATATCAGCGCACGGCTTCTTGGGGAGAGGGAACAGACGTGGTTTGAACTGTGGTTACCGGGCTCAGGCCGTAAAACTCGTTCACGGGTTGCGCAACGATGGCTTGCACGCGCTGGCGCAACGGCTCGACCTCGTTTTTGCCCAGACCGGCAGTTTCGATCGTGTCGTGCATATAGACCGTGATTTTGGCGGGGAACAGCTTCCAGTCCTTCTTTTTGCTGAATTCGTATGCGCCCACGATGCTCATCGGCGCAATCGGATAGCCATATTGAATCGCCATGCGAAATGCGCCCGGATTGAATTCGCCCACCAGGCCGTTGAGCGTGCGCGAACCTTCAGCAAAGACAATCAAACTGACGCCGGAATCCAGGCGCTCTTTGGTCAGCTTCATCATTTGTTTGTATTTGGCCAGATTGCCTTCGGGCGGGACGGGCACATTACCAAACCGTTTCATCATCCAGCCATACGCCGGAATCTTGAAATGAGATTCGTGTTCCAGGCCGCGCACGAATTGCGGAATGGCCGAATAGATGATGAAGGCATCCCACAGATCAATATGATTGCAAATGAACAAACTGGTGCGCGTGCGATCAAACCCGGGCGCAAACTTCACTTCGAAATCCACACCCGCCAACCGCAGGATGTTGCGGAACAACCAGCGTTGTGGCCCGTCGTTTTTGCGCGGATCAATGAACACGCCCATCAACACCAACGCCGAACACACCGGGAAAAAGTGCAGAATGCTGGCGATCCAAACCAGAACCGAACGAATGCTGTAATAGGCTTTCTGGAAAAAATTCAGTGACGCCCAGGCGTGAGTAGGATGATTACGAATGTCAGAGCGGATGTTCATAAGCGGGTGTCAGATGTCATGTGTCAGGTGTCAAAGCCATTGCGAAGCGCTGCGGTTCTTACGGCTCACGCAAAACTGAAACCTGGCCGCAGACAACTGGTTCAAACCATAACGTTCAATGCGGACGGCAACACTTCCAACGATTCCATCTGTACGGTCATCACTTCGCCGTCAATCATGATGTCCATCGGTTCACTGAAATTCAGCTCAATGCGTCTGGCCTGTCCTGTCCAGATCAGCGGGTGATGAATGTGCGAACCGTCATAGCATTTGGGAAAGTTGCGAATGAAATCGAAGCGGTCTGCTGACCAACGCACAATTTCGATTTGTCCGTCGCCGGTGTCGGCATTGGGGGCCAGCATCATGTTGCCGCCCGTAAATTTGCTGTTGTTGAAAATCAGCAGCGCCGTGCTGGGCGAATCCTCAAGCGGAGTCCCATCCAGCTTGAGCGGGAAGACTCGCTTTTGAAACCTGGCCAGCGTCAACACCACTGCCAGGCCATAACTTGCCGCGCCCAGCCGTTTGAACTTACCGGCTAGAGTGCAAACGTCTGCGACAAAACCCAAACTCAGAATGTTGATGTAATACACCGTGCCGGTTTTGTGTTTCAGTCGAATGACATCGCACGGTCGCGAGCGGTTTTCGATGATCGCTTGCAGCGCGTAATTCGCGCCGCCATCTTTGGTAGAAGCCGTGAAGTCGCGCAGAAACGAATTGCCCGTGCCTAGCGGCAAAAAGCCAAGTGTTGGCGGAGCGTCGTCGAGCGCTTCAGGAAACAATCCGTTGACCGTCTCAAACGAAGTTCCGTCGCCTCCAACCGCGATGAATCGCCGATAGCCATTTTTGTAAGCTTCGCGCGCCAGTTCAGTCGCGTGGCCTGCGCGCTTGGTTTCAGCCACATCAAAGCTGACGCCAGCCGCGCGCAAACGATCCATCGTCGGCCCCAGCAGCTTTGCCGCTTTGCCGAACCCTGCCGCCGGATTGACGATTGCCAGAGTTGCGTTGGTCATCTTTAGTCTCAGGCGGTGTAATGCGCGAAAGCCTTTTCCACCTTGCCCTCCGCGTTGAAATGAAACACTTCAGCGGCGAACTGCCCGCGATGATTTTTGTAATAAAGCGTGATGCTGCTCACGCCGGTTAACACCGAAATCAGTTCGAAATGCAGATTGGGCATCAATGCCAAACCTTTTGCCCAATACGCGCCAACCTGCTCTTTGCCTTTCAACCTGCCGGAGGCTTCGCCCGCGATGTCGGCAATGCGCGGCGAAGTCATTTCAAAATCATCCGTGTAATGCGACAGAATGCGATCAAGATCGTGTGCATTCCACGACTCAATCCAATCAGCGGCGAAGTGTTCGGCAAAAGCGCGTTGGATCATCTGAATACCTGAAACGGCGGATTGGCTTTCTGCCAACTCTGAACGGAAGCATAAAGCTGAGTCGAACAAAAATGGATAAACTCGTAAGCCAATCTCAAAGCGCGACTGACGACTTCCTGCTCAACTTTTTTGGTGTCATTGGAGCCGAGCGTTTTTCGTAAGCCAATCGAAAGCAAACCGACAAGGTCGTGTCCGCAACAAGCTTGCCATAAGTCGTGGCTTTCGTTTTTGAGTTCTTGCGCTTGTTGGCGAATTTCGGCTTCGTTCAAATGATGCGCGCTTGAATGATCCTTTGCTGTTTTGACTAGCTTGGCTTCATCAATCATCAGAGTGTCATGGTCAACAAACTTGCCGAAGGCCAAACCTTCAAACTTCAAGTTGAGTTGTTGTCGCAAAGAAGCCCAACGCAGATAGCCAAGATGGCTTCCGCTTTTCAGCAGGATTATGCGAATGTCATCGCCCTGACGTGCTACGAAACTCGCCAGTTTGTTTTCAGAGCCAAGCTCTGCCAGAACTTTTTCAAGCGCAGGCGATTGGATGATGAGTGTTTCAAGGTCGTGAGTGTCAGTGAAGTAGAGGTTGGGGCTGGCTGGTTGTTGGCCTTCAAGCCTGTCGAAGTCGGCATCAACGATTGCCAGAATGCCCACGAAGCTGTCTCTTTCTAAAATTTCCAACACTTGGATGACATTGATCTTGTTGTTGGCAATGACAATCCGGCAATCAGTGTCTCTGATGAAATTTCGGTAAACACGGGCATCTGTGGAGCCTTCAACCAAAAGAAAAGCTCCAAAGTGCTGTGACCGGTCCATTCTTATCTCATTAGCAATGTCTACAGGGTCAAGAAGTTCTCTCATTGAATCGGCCCTTTCAACTCAACAGTCAAATCCCATCTGTCATGGATAATTTGTGGGGAGTGTGTAGACAGCAATACATCAAAAGAGGAAAGCTCAGTAATTTGCTGAAGGTCACCGAGAAATTGTTTTTGCCAGGCAACATGAAGCGATAGCTCTGGTTCATCTATCAAAATCAATGCTTCGGCTGGCATTTTGAACAACATTTCATACAGCAAGACTAACTCATGCTGTTCACCTGACGATAAGCCACTGGGCGGTAGCGGCTGTCCATTTGATGTTGTAAAAACAAATCCCGCGTCCTTGCTAATATCCATTTGCTTATAACGAAATCTCTGATTCACAACTTTTTTCAACAAATCTACTTTGTTCAGAAGATCGTCGAATACACCTAGCTTTTGCTCTACGTCTTTAACGTAAACAGAGAACACCCCCTTAGTCTGATCGTCCATTTGCTCTGAGACCTGGAAATCGTCTTTATTTTCTTTATCTAAAAAACCAGCAACAGTTAAGCGGGATCGCTTTTCCTCCAGAGCTTCAAAGCGATTTCTGAGTTCTGTATCAGCCAAGCGATCAAGTGAATTTTCACGTACCAGTCTGGCCGGGAAAGTACGGTCGAGAGATTGTGAAAGCTCTGCATACTCCGTAAGCTTGAGACGTATTTGTCCAGCTAGGTCTTTAGAGTAGTTTTCGACAGCGGGGGCGGGAGGCAATGGGGGATCGTATCTTCGAGAACGTGACGTGTCTGAAAAGCTCAATAATCGTTGCGTCTGAATAAAACGAACCTGAACATCTTTTTTAAGATTTCTTAGCCATTGCGGATCTTTCTCTTGTTTTAGTCTTATAGATGGTAAGAGAGAGGAATAACGGTCAAAAATATCTTCAAGATAGAGTGTTTCATTTGAACCAATAAGCCTCCAAGTAGAAGGGCCAATTCTTTCAAGCCCAGGTATTACCTGCTCTATCATTCCTAGTGGAAATGCTTCTTCTAAATTTTTGTTTGATAACTTGGGAAGGATGAATGGTTTAGATGCACCGTTAATAGAAATCGGGATGAATTTCAAACTTGATTGCTCATCACCCTCATTCTCTTTGCTTACTTTTATGCTGCTTCGGTTGTCGAAATCTACCTGGAACCAATTAAATGGGATCGCTCGCAATTCTGAGGTATGAGAATTAAACAAGCCATTTAATAGTCGAAGCAAGGCTGTTTTTCCTGACCCATTTGGGCCATGGATAATCGTAATCCGATCTTCTAAGTTAAATGGGATGGCGTAGTTGAATACGCCGAATAGCCCGTCAATTGAAATTTGTGTGATTCTCATATCTCTTTTAGACCCTTTCCTGGGAGCTTAGGCCACGGAAACTATCATAATTCTTTCAAGGCCGCCTGCCGATCAAACTTCGCGCGAATCTCTTCTGCCAGGACAAACCGTTTGATCTTCATTGAAGCCGTGCGCGGGAAGTCCGCATCCCAAATCACATAGCCGCTGATGCGTTTGAAGTTCAGCAGCTTGGCATTGCGGCGGATCAAGTCCTGTTTCAGTTCTTCGGTGAATTGCTGGCCTTCGTTCAGGCGCAACGCGATGATCAACTTTTCGCCTAGCATAGACCGTTCCGGCCAGACGTAATTCGCCGCAAAGACGCAGAACTCTTTGACCGGCAGGCCTTCAAAAGCGGATTCGATGTCTTCGGGGTAAACGTTTTTGCCTTCTTCGGTGACGATCATGTTTTTGGCGCGACCGAAAAGCTGCAAATGTCCCATCGCATCGAAACGCCCCAAATCGCCTGTTATCAGCCAGCCATCCACGATGGTTTCGTTTGTTAGCTCGGGATCGTCCAGGTAATGCGACATCACCGTCTTGCTGCGGACGGCAACCTGACCGATGCCGTCTTCGCCGGCATTGATGATTTTGGCTTCGACGCCGGGCAGCGGTTTGCCTACGGTGTCACAGCGAAACGGCTTGAAGTCGTTCAACGTCAGCGCAGTGCCTGCTTCGGTCAGGCCGTAGCCGTTGCCGACCTGAATGCCCAGGTCATAAAAGAATTGCAGCATCTGCGGATCGCTAAACGCGCCGCCGGTGAAAATCGCGCGCAATTCGCCGCCGAAAGCTTCGTGAACCTGTTTCAGCAACTTGCGGCTCAGGTTCAGATTCGGCTGCTGTTTGGTCATTGCTTTGTTCAGCGCGCGCAGTTGGTTGAACACAAAACGTTTCAGCGGCGGCAACTCGGCGAAGCGCTGTTCCAATCCGGCTTGCAGGTTTTTCAGAATCAGCGGCACCAGCGCGACGTAGGTAATTTTGAAGCGCGTGAAGGCTTCGCGGACGAATTCCGGGCGCAAGGTACGCAGGTGAACGACCGTCGCGCCGCACACGAACGGCCCGATGAAGCCGACCATGAAATCAATCGCGTGGTTAGTTGGCAGAATGCTCAGATAACGAACGCCCGGCCAGAACGGATAAAGCGCTGTCAGTGAAGCGCATTGCTCCAGATAGTTCTCATGGGTCAGCACACAGCCTTTGGCGCGGCCTCCGGTGCCAGAGGAATACACGATGCAGGCCCAATCCTGGCGTGTGCGGGGAACGAACGCCGGTTCGCCTTCGGCCTTGGCCTCGTCCCAGCGAATCGCGCCCATCAAGTCGGCGTTTTTCGGCACGTCTGTGACGATGACGGTTGGCGGCAAATGCGCCGGATCAGGATTTTGCTGTTTGATCGAACGCCAGAAGTGATATTCGGTGATCAGGATTTCGGCTTTGCTGTGCGCCAACAGCGGAATGTGTTCGTAGGCGTTGAGCTTGTAATCCAGCGGCACCAACACGCCGCCAGCATGAAAGATGGCATATGCCGACGCCAGCCAGCGCGACTGATTGGTCATGATGATGGCTGCACGCGAATCGGCTTTGAAGCCGCGCGCTTGCATAAACGCAGCCAGCGGCAAAGCCATTTCCTTGAATTGGCGATACGTCAGCCGATGATTTTCACGCTCGCGGTCGGCTTCGATCAGGCAGGTTTCGTCGGCAAATCTATCCAGCGCTTCACGCAACGCAGAGCCGAGCGATTGTTGCTGGCTCAGATCAACCATCACGACTTGGGGCTGTGAGTTGTTGGGCATTTTCTCTGATGAAATGCCACTGAGGCGCAGAGACGCAGAGAAGAATCTCCAAGTTGGTTTTGTGTCTCTGTGTCTCTGTGTCTCTGTGGCGGTCTGCTATTTACAGTCTTGCTTCAATTCGTTCGGCCAGCGTGCGGAAATCGCTGACGCCTTGCACTTCGTAATCGGGCAATTCGACGCTGAAATGGTTTTCCAGCCGCGTCAGCAAGCTGAGCGCTTGCAGGCTGTCAATGCCGAGCGTTTTGAAAAAATCGTCGTCGGGCGACAGCGACGCGCGGTCAACGTTGAAATGCGTCGAAGCCAGATTGAGAATTTCGTCAATGATCTGTTCGATTGTTTTCATCTCAAAGTCCTTCTCCTGAAATCAATAAGCCCAGCGCATCAGCACGGAACCAGACGTGAAGCCCGCGCCGACGGCGGCAAACAGCACCAGATCGCCTTTTTTGAGTTTGCCTTCTTCGATGGCGTCGCCGATGGCCAGCGGAATCGTCGCGGCTGTGGTGTTACCGTATTTGTGAATGTTCTTAATGACTTTTTCGGGCGCAAGTCCGGCCTTTTTGGCGGTCGCGTCGATGATGCGCAAATTGGCCTGGTGCGCGATGAAACAGGCGATGTCTTCGCCCGTCAGATTGTGCTTTTGCAGCATGCCGGTGCTCAGCTCTTCCATTTTGCGCACGGCAAATTTGAAGACGGCCTGTCCGTTCTGATGAACGTAGTGCATTTTTTGGTCTACGGTTTCGTGCGAAGGCGGATGCAAACTGCCGCCGCCGGGCATGTACAGATGCTCGCCGCCACTGCCATCAATTTCGTGGTGATAATCCAGAATGCCAAAATCTTCGCCGTCTTCGCAGGGTTCGAGCAACACGGCACCCGCGCCGTCGCCAAAAAGCACCAACGTCGTGCGGTCTTCGGGGTTCAGAATGCTGGTCATGACGTCTGCGCCGATGACCAGCACTTTTTTGTGTTTGCCGCTTTCGATGAATTGCGCGCCGGTGGTCAACGCGTACAGAAACGAAGAGCAGGCGGCGGAAATATCAAAGCCCCAGGCTTTGGTCGCGCGGATTTTGTTTTGAATCACGCACGCCGTCGAAGGGAAAAACATATCGGGCGTAACCGTGGCGACAATGATCAGTTCGATTTCGTCGGCCTCGATGCCGCGCTGTTTCAGGCATTCGGCGGCGGCGTTGGCGCCGAGTTCAGAACTGGGCGTGCCTTTTTCGACCCAGTGACGTTCGTAAATGCCGGTGCGTTCGACAATCCAGTCATGATTGGTTTCGACCAGTTTGGACAAATCCTCATTGGTGACAACACGGGGAGGAACGTATCGCCCCAGAGACGTGATTTTGGCTCTTCTTTTTTCAGCCATTCAGCAAACTCCTTTGAATGAATGCGTGGCGCGTTATTTTCCGCCTTGGGAATTTTGTTTGCCAGAAGCGGTGTTCGCAAGCCTTGTCCGATGTCGGGTCACGACGCTGCCGCGAGTAAACGGGTATTTGGGCGAGGGCGTGACCTGGATTTCGCAAGTGACGGCGGCCAGCGCGGGGTATTTTTCCAGCAGCAGGGCGGTCAATTGCTTGTTTAAGATTTCCCAGAACGTCATTTCGTTCGGGTACTCGGTCAGGAATTTATCCACGTCTTTCCTGATGGGAATGAAATCCGGATATTGATTGTCAGCGATGCCCACATTGTATTCATAGCTCACCTTGATGTTGAGGGTGTTGACTTCGCCTTGATGATCCAACTTGTAATCGTGCATCAGGAAGTAAAAACCTTCGGTCGGCAAGGCAGCTTGTCTGGCTTTCGCGTGGCGGCCCGGTTTCACCGATTGGGTGGATTGGGCCAGGGCGAAAGATTCCAGACAAATTAAAAAGAAGCCCGCCAGCAGCAAGCAATGAAACGTTATTTTCATTCTTGTTCCGGCAAGATCAGGGAAGATAGGGTTGGGCATCGGTGCTCTCGACAAATTTGCGCAAACCGGCTTCGACCGCCGGTTGGGTGAATAGCTCGCAAAAGGTTTCGATTTCCTGTCGCAATTCAGCATAGGGAATCGGTTTGAGAAAACGTTTGGCAACAGTGCTGGTGGCGCGGTCGAACTTTTTGACCTGCGCGGCGGTAAAGCGGGCGACTTTCAAGGCATCGCCTTCGCCGACCAACTGACTGGCCAGTCCGATTGCCTGGGCTTTGTTGGCGTTGATGCTGCGTCCGGTCAGCAGCAAATCACGCACAATGCCGTTGCCCAGATCGCGTTTCAAACGCGGAATGCCGCCAAAGCCGGGAATCAAGCCCAGGCGCAATTCGGGAAAACAGAAACGCGCCATTTTATCCGCGATGATCAAATCCGAAACCAACGCGAGTTCAAAACCGCCGCCAAAACAAACGCCGTGGACTGCCGCGATGGTGGTCAGCGGCGAGGCGTCCAGCATATTCAGCACGGCGTGAATGCGCGTGAGAAAGTCGCGCACGCGCGGCGCGGCATTGGCAAAGCCCATTTCTTTGGCCTGGCCATACAGATCGCGCAAATCAGCGCCCGCACTGAAACCGGCCTTGACCGTGCTGTACATGATCAAGGCGTGCGCCTGATCTTTCAGCGTTTCGTGCGCGGCGGCGAACAGTTCCAATTCCGCCAACGTTTGCAGACCGATTTCGTTGGCTGGTTCGCGATGCAGCGCCAGTTCCAGACAACCATCGTTTAATTCCCAGGAGAGCGTTTCTCCGACAAAGCTTTGTGTCATGCGTTTTAAGAGTGCTTGGAGTCGTCATTTTGTTCCTGTTGCGCGCGGGCCGCTTCGTCTTCCGCTTTGGAATGCCCAGCGACGGCGAACATGAACATGATGAACAGGATAAAGCCCAAAAAGAGACAAACAAATCCCAACGTGAACATACAGCCTCCGTTACGTCTGATATAGCGCTTCGATTTCCTGCGCGAACTGTTGGGCAATCGCGTCTCGTTTTAATTTGCCGTTGGCGGTCAACAACCCGCTTTCGATCGTCAGCGGTTCTTTGCTGATGTGAAATGCCAATACGCGTTTGTAGTGCGGAACGTTCGCATTGACGGCGTCCACGGCTTGTTGCACCTGTTCGCGGTTGAGGTCGCCGGTGATCAGCGCCGTCAAAAAGCTGCGGTCGTTGCCCAACACGACGACTTGTTGTGCGGTGGGCAGGTTGAACGCCAGTTTTTCTTCGATCGGTTCGGGCGCGACGTTGTGGCCGGATTTGAGGATCAACAGGTTTTTGAGCCGACCCGTAATCGCCCAATTGCCTTTCTCATCGGTTGCGCCCTGGTCACCGGTGCGGAACCAATCGCCGAGCATGGTTTTCTGCGTCGCTTCGGGGCGATTCCAGTAGCCGGCGAAAATGTTCGGGCCGCGCACCAGAATTTCGTCTTCTTCGCCGAGTTTCATTTCGATGCCAGGG
>WBZQ01002281.1_pt1 | contig 12428 bp, 14 predicted proteins | sample 5204251 | NCBI WGS metagenome assembly WBZQ01 (sample SAMN12412402, study PRJNA552823) | activated sludge metagenome | isolation source: activated sludge from nitrification reactor of wastewater treatment plant... | place: USA: Virginia | collected 2017-09 | reverse complement strand
GTGGATGGCCGGCCTTCGCCGACCATGACGGGGGGGAGACGACCGCTCCGCGATCACCACCAACCCCGTCCCCCTACAGCCGTTGCGCGGACCCGCCGGTCCCGGGCGACAACTGTGTCAGACGTTCCAGCACCGCCTCCACCCCAGGCAGGAATTCATACAGCCTGGCGGTCGCGGCGTCGGCGAAGCCCATGCGGATGGTCGCCTCCAGCGCCAGGCGCAGCGGTTCAGCCGATCCGTGCACGTCGCAGATCAGGATGGGCTTGTCATGCAGCCGCAATTGCCGCCAGGAAATGATCTCGATCGTTTCGTCCAGCGTGCCGATGCCGCCGGGCAAGGTGACAAACGCGTCCGCCGCCTCGAACATCCCATGCTTGCGCACATGCATGCTCGGCGTGACGATCATGGTCTTGACCCGCTCATGCGCCACCTCGCGCTGCTGCAGAAACTCGGGGATCACGCCCAGGACCTCACCGCCCGCGTCCAGCGCGGCGTCGGCGGCGACGCCCATCAGCCCGACCCGCCCCCCGCCATACACCAGGCGGATGCCGGCCCGGGCCAGGCCGGCGCCAAGCGCGCGAGCGGCCTGGGCATAGGCGGGATCGGAACCTGTTCGTGATCCGCAAAAAACCGCCACGGAATGAAGGATGGGCATGAGCGCCTTCCCAGAGTATAATCGTTTCGTGTTGCCGTGTTCGACGCGCAATCACGCGAGCCGGGCGAAGCAACATCCGTAGAAACGACATCCCGCGCAATGCAAAAGGGGAGTGCTTATTCGATGAAGACGTTCGTTCTGGCGGCTGCTGTCGCCGTCGCCGCCAGTGGCTTTGTGCCCGGCGTGGCCCAGGCCCAATCCGGCCCCAACCTGATCGACATGCGGCAGGTCGGGTTTGCGCTGCTGGCCGGTGATTTCGCGGGCATCCGCGCGGTCGCGGCGGCAAAGGGGGATGTCAAGACGCTGGAAAACCCCGCCAAGGCGATGGGCCGGTATGCAGCGCTGATCCCCGCGCTGTTCCCGCAGGGCACCGCCGCCGGCAACAACACCAAGGCGCTGCCCGAGGTGTGGTCGGACGCCGCCGGGTTCAAGAAGGCCGCGGACGGGCTGGGTGAGGCGTCCGCCATGCTGGTCAAGGCCGCCGCCGCGGGCGACGCGGCCGGCGTCGACGCCGCGATCAAGGCGGTCGGTGATGCCTGCGGGGCCTGCCATCGCGGCTACCGCGCCCGCTGAGACGAGCCGACTCGAGACCGAGAACGGGGGCCTGGCGGTCCCCGTTTTCTGTTACAAAACGCGTCAGCCCAGCAGCTTGACGACCAGAAGGACCAGCACCGCGACCGCGACCCAGATCACCAGCGCCAGCTTGGACGATACCATTCGCGGGGCCGCCATCGCGCCGGGCATGCGCTTCTTCCCGGTGATCATCGGGCGGACCAGGTCATGCCGCTTCAGCACCGCATAGGCGATAATGGCCAGCACGTGCAGCGCGACCGCGATCTGGATCAGCCTGAACAGGCGATGATGCTGGCCCGTCATCCAGTCGCTCCAGGACTTGCCGACCAGCCCCGCCAGTGGTCCCTCGATCGAAATGTCGTCATTCGACGCCATGCCCGTGACCACCTGGGCCAGCAGCAGCGCCAGCAGGCCCAGCACCATCCAGCCGCCGGCGGCGTTGTGCCCGATCTCGGTATCCGGTTCCCGTTTGGTGATATGGGACAGATGCCGCAGCGCCTCGATCGGTGATTTCAGGAAGTGCAGGAACCGCGCCGTGTCGCTGCCCACGAAGCCCCAGATCACACGGAAGACCAGCAGGCTGAGGATCGCGTAGCCGGACCACATATGCCATTCCAGCCAGCCCTTCTCGCCGGACAGCCACATGAACCCGATCAGCAGGACCAGCAGCCAGTGGAACAGGCGGATCGGCAGGTCCCAGATCGGCATGGGCAGGTTGATCTGGCGCATCGGGCTCCCCTTCCGGTTGTTATTGGGTTGGCCTAGCCCATCGGGCGGCCCAGTGCCAAGCTGGGCGGCCGGACGGATGATACGCGCCGCCAAAAAACCATGATTAATCAAGCCTGTTGAGGGTAACACAGGGCAACAATGATTGACTGGCCAGTGCCTGGAAGACGGGGATAATCGCAGTCCAGGGCCCGCGTATGCATGCGGTGCTCCCCAGGGACTCGCAGAACTTCGACTCGCAGAACCTCGACTTGTTGAACCTCAGGGACTCGTGGAACCATGGACGCCGTGACCCGACTGCCTTCCCGTGCAGCCAGCCCGATGGTGATCGAACCGTCGGCGGCGTCGGTCGTGGCCGGTCATGGCGCGTCGCAATCCTGGCGCCAGCATACGCTGAAATCCTCGATCGGCTGCGTGGGCGTGGGCGTGCATTCCGGCCGCCGGGTTGTCCTGACCCTGCATCCCGCCGCCGCCGGCCATGGCATCGCCTTTCGCCGCACCGACCTGTCCCGCACCATCGCGGCCCGCTACGACAACGTGGTCGACACCAGGCTGTCGACGGTGATCGCCGATCCCGACTGGGCCTCGGCCCGCGTCGGCATGATCGAGCATTTGATGGCCGCCTTCGCCGCCAAGGGTGTCGACAACGCCCTGGTCGAACTGGACGGCCCGGAATTGCCGATCCTGGATGGCTCCGCCGCGCCCTATCTGTTCCTGCTGGACTGCGCTGGCATCGCCGAACAGGACGCCGCCCGCCCGATCATCGAGGTGACGCGTCCGGTCCGCGTGACCGACGGGGCGGCCTTCGCCGAACTGGCCCCGCTGCGTGGCCATGCGATGCGCCCCACGCTGGAGCTTGAGGTTTCGATCGACTTCGCCGCCGCCGCGATCGGCCAGCAGTCCCACACGCTGCGGCTGAACACGGACAGTTTCCGCGCCGAGGTCGCCCGCGCCCGCACCTTCGCCCTGGCGCAGGAAATCGAGCAGTTGCGCGCCGCCGGCTTCGCCCAGGGCGGCTCGCTGGACAACGCCATCGTGGTGGATGGCGCGACGGTGCTGAACCCCGACGGGTTGCGCATGGACAGCGAATTCGCCCGCCACAAGCTGGTCGACGCCGTGGGCGATTTGTCCCTGGCGGGCGCTGCGCTGCATGGCCGGTTCGTCGCCCATCGCACCGGGCACGGCCTGAATAACCGGCTGCTGCGGGCGCTGTTCGCCAATCCTGCCTGCTGGCGCCAGGTGACGGCCCGGTCGTTCGACGCGGTCGCGGCATAAAGCGCTTGCAGGCTGACCGTGAACGGTCGGTGCGCTTTGGTCACGCGCTGTCACGGCCCGCTCAGTGCGATCACGCTCCAGGCAGGCTTCGCGTGCGGACGCGGCATGATATAAGCGCCGCGATGACCCAGATTCGCTCGCTGATCCCGTGTATCCTGGCCGGCGCGCTGCTGCTCAGCGGCTGCGGCTCCAAGGATGACGATGTTGAGGAACTCGGCCCGGTTCTGCCGGTCGAGGTGCTGTACAATAACGGCCTCGACGCGCTGAATGCCCGCCGCTTCGTGTCGGCGACCAACCAGTTCCAGTCGGTCGAGCAGAATTACCCGTACTCGCCCTGGGCGGTGAACGCGCAGTTGATGCAGGCCTACGCGCTGTATCTGCAGAACAAGTACACCGATGCGTTGGGCACGATCGACCGCTTCATCCAGTTGCATCCCGCGCACCGCGACATCGCCTATGCCTATTACCTGCGGGCGCTCTGCTATTACGAGCAGATCGCCGATACCCAGCGCGACCAGCGCGGCACGGAACAGGCGATCAACGCCCTGCAGGACGTGATCAATCGCTTCCCGGAAACCGCCTATGCCCGCGACGCTCGGCTGAAGATGGATCTGGGCCGCGACCATCTGGCCGGCAAGGAAATGGAGGTCGGGCGCTGGTATCAAAGCCAGAACCAATTCCAGGCCGCGATCGGACGGTTCCAGCGCGTGGTGGACGAATTCCAGACCACCAACCACACCCCCGAAGCCCTGCACCGCCTCACCGAACTCTACCTCGCGCTCGGCCTCAAGGATCAGGCGCGCAAGACAGCCGCTGTCCTGGGCTACAATTTCCCGGGTAGTGAGTGGTACCAGGACAGCTATTCCCAGCTCGTCGACGACGGTCTGGTCGCATCGCCCGAGCAGCGGGGCCGCACCAGCGGCTGGTTCAACCGCGCCTGGCGTTCGATCTTCTAGGCGCGCGGACCGGACGGATGCTCACCGCGCTCTCGATCCGGGACGTGGTGTTGATTGAGCGGCTGGACCTCGCATTCGATCGGGGTCTGACCGTGCTGACCGGCGAAACCGGGGCCGGAAAGTCGATCCTGCTGGACAGTCTGGGCCTTGCCCTGGGCGCGCGGGCCGAGGCCGGGCTGGTGCGGGCCGGTGCCGAACAGGCCGTGGTCACCGCCTGCTTCGCCCCGCCGGCGGATCACGCCGCCTTTGCCTTGTTGCGCGATCAGGGGCTGGACACCGAAGACGAGCTGGTGCTGCGCCGCGTGCTGACGCGGGATGGCCGCTCGCGGGCCTTCGTCAACGACCAGCCGGTCGGCGTCGCGTTGCTGCGGCGGTTGGGCGAAACGATCGTCGAAGTGCAGGGCCAGCACGAGCAGATGGGCCTGGCCGATCCCGCCAGCCATGCCGGGTTCCTCGACGCACATGGCGTCCCAAGGCAAGTCGTCGGGGCGGTTGGCGCCGCCTGGCGGGCCTGGCAGGACGGCGTCGCCGCGTTACGGGCGGCACGGTCCGCCATCGAGGCGGCGCAGCGGGACGAGGAATGGTTGCGCCACGCCGTGGACGAGCTGGCCACCCTGGCCCCAAGGATCGGCGAGGAAGACGAACTCGCCGCCGAACGCCTGCGGCTGCAACAGGGGGAACGCAGGGCCGAGGCGATTGCCGCGGCGATGGCCGAACTCGCCCCGCGCGACCGCCGCAACGCCGGCCCCGCCGCCGCGCTACGTGCCGCGTCCCGGTCCTTGCAGCGGCTGATCCCCGCGGGCCAGGCCGATGCCACCCACCCCGTCGCCGGCGCGCTGACCGCGCTGGAACGCGCCGAGGAAGCGTTGGCCGAGGCGGAAACCGCCTTGACCCGCCTGGCCGTCGAGGCGGAAACCGACCCGCGGCTGCTGGAACAGGCCGAGGAACGCCTCTTCGCCTTGCGCGCCGCGGCCCGCAAGCACGCGGTCCAGGTGGCGGATCTGCCCACGCTGCTGGACAGCCTGGCCGATCGGTTGGGCAAGCTTGAAACCGGAACGGCGGAACTTGAGGCGCTGGAACGCGCTGAACAGGCCCAGCGCGCCGCCTATGCCGACGCCGCCGTCGCGCTGACCGAGGCGCGAACCCAGGCAGCCGACAGCCTGGAGCGTGCGGTCGCCGCCGAACTGCCGCCGTTGCGCCTGGACAAGGCCCGGTTCTTCGTCGAGGTCACGCCCCTGCCGGAACCGGCCTGGGGCGCGAACGGGACGGACTCGGTCCGATTCCTGATCGCCACCAATCCCGGCCAGGCGCCCGGCCCGCTGGCCCGCGTGGCCTCGGGCGGGGAGCTATCGCGGCTGATGCTGGCCCTGAAAGTGGTGCTGGCCGCCGGCTCGACCGTCCCGACCTTGGTGTTCGACGAGGTCGATTCGGGCATCGGCGGGGCGACGGCCGCGGCCGTGGGGGAACGCCTGGCGCGCGTGGCCGACCGGGTCCAGGTGCTGGTCGTGACACACAGCCCGCAGGTCGCCGCGCGTGGCAAATGCCATCTGCGGGTGGCCAAGGCTACCCTGGCGGAGCGCACCGCGACCTCGGTCGAGACCTTGGACAAGGACGCTCGTCTGGAGGAAATCGCCCGCATGCTGGCCGGGGAGACGATCACGCCCGCGGCGCGGGCCGCCGCGCTCGATCTGCTGGCCGGGGACGGCGATCGCAGGCCGGCGCCACGCGTCCGCCGGGCGGAACGCTCGGGTGCTTGAACCGGACTGACGTTGTCCGGTATCGGGTCCTGGCACGCTTGCGCCCTTCTGGAACCCGCCATGCCCCGCACTGACATCGGACGCTCGGAACGCCTGTTGTCGGAGCTCGCATACTGGGTGCGGACGGAGACGCCGACGACCGACGCGACCGCGGTGAACCGGCTGATGGACCACGCCCAGGCCGAACTGCACGAGGCGGGCGCGGCGTTGGAGCGGATCCCGGGCCGGGACGGGTTCGGGGACCACCTGGTCGCGCGCACGGCCGGCCTGGGTCAGCCGATCCTGGTGGCCGGGCACCTCGACACTGTCTGGTCGCATGGCACGCTGGATCGGATGCCCTACCACGTGAATGGGGAAAAGGCCGGCGGGCCGGGCATCTATGACATGAAGGCCGGCAGCTTCCTGGCGTTTCACGTGGTCTGCTCGATCCTGCGCCAGCAGGTGCCGACGCGGCGGCCGATCGTGCTGCTGCTGACCTCGGACGAGGAAGTGGGCAGCCCGACCAGCCGCTGGTTGATCGAGCGGGAAGCGGCACAGGCCGCCTACGCGTTGATCCCGGAACCGGCGGGCCAGACCGGCGCCTGCGTGACATCGCGCAAGGGTGTTGGCCGTTTCACCCTGCGCGTCGAGGGCAAGGGCGCGCATGCGGGCGGATCGTTCGAAAGCGGGGCCTCGGCCGTCGTGGAGCTGGCGCATCAGGTCCTCGCGCTGCACCGGATGGTCGATCTGGACAGCGGGATCACGCTGAACGCGGCCCCGATCTGGGGTGGATCGCGCCCGAATGTGATTTCGCCCGAGGCGGGCTGCGAGATCGATCTGCGGGTCAACTCGGCCCGCGACGGGGTGGCGATGGAACAGCGCATCCTGGCGTTGGAAGCGCACACGGCGGGCTGTCGGCTGACGGTCACGGGCGGGATGAACCGCCCGCCCTATGCGGAAACCCCGGCGATCCGGTCGCTATATGAGAAAGCGCGGGCCATCGCGCGCGATGTCGGTATCCGGCTGCCATCCCAGCATCGCGGCGGTGGGTCGGACGGCAATTTCACCGCCGCGCTGGGCGTGCCGACCCTGGACGGACTCGGCTGCCCCGGCGCCGGCGCGCATGCCAGCCACGAACATATTCTGTGGCAGCATCTGGCGCCCCGGGCGGCGCTGATGGCGGGGCTGCTGGAAACGCTGGATTGATGCCGTCCGCCACGACGTGACAGGTGGTCGGGGTCGGGATAGACACGATTTCTCGATACAGGAAAGCATCAGCACATGACGGATATCAAGGTCGGCACGGGCACCGAGGCCGTGGCGGGCACCAACGTCACCGTCCATTACACGGGCTGGCTGTTCGACGCCGCGGCCCAGGACAACAAGGGGCGCAAGTTCGACAGTTCCCGCGACCGAAACGATCCGTTCGAGTTCACGCTGGGCGTGGGCCAGGTCATTCCCGGCTGGGACAAGGGTGTCGCCGGCATGAAGGTCGGCGGCCAGCGCGTGCTGACCATCCCGCCCGAGGACGGGTATGGCGCGCGCGGCGCGGGCGGCGTGATCCCGCCGAACGCCACCCTGATCTTCGACGTGGAGCTTTTGGCGGTCGGGTAGCCCGACGGCGGCTTTCCGGATCGATCCCTTTGACGAAAGGGGGCGACTCGGGCCATGCTGCCGGTCCCTCTGGGTCTGGAAGTGGGTTCGGAGCGATGCAAGCGATCCTGGATGTAGTCCTGCGCCGTTTCATCACGGTCGGCCGCCTGACGGTTCGGTGGCCGGACGGCGCCCTGAGTAGCTATGTCGGAGAGGACGGGCCGTCGGCCGCGGTCCAGATCAAGGACATGCGAACGATCCACCGGCTGATGTTCAAGCCGTCGGTTGGGCTTGGTGAGGCCTATATGGATGGCGGCCTCGTTCCCGACGGTTGCGGGATTCACGACGTGCTCGACGTCATGATGAGCAATAGCTGGAAGAACGCGGCTAATCACCCGCTATTGGGCTTGCGGGACGCCATCCAGCGGCTGACGCGCCGGCTGGAACAGTTCAATCCCGTGTCCCGTTCGCAGCGTAACGTTGCCCATCATTACGATCTGAACGGAAGGCTTTACAGCCTGTTCCTGGATCGTGACCGGCAATATTCCTGCGCCTATTTCCAGCGTGGCGACGAAACCCTGGAGGAGGCGCAGCAGGCCAAGAAGCGGCATATCGCGGCCAAGCTGCATCTGGATCGTCCGGACCTGGAGGTTCTGGACATCGGCTCAGGGTGGGGTGGCCTGGCGCTGACCCTGGCGCGTGATTACGGCGCGCGGGTGACCGGGATCACCCTGTCCCAGGAACAGTTGACCGAGGCACGCGCGCGCGCCGCGGCCGACGGTCTGTCGGATCGTGTCCGGTTCGAGCTGATGGATTACCGCGCGATGGATCGCACATTCGACCGGATCGTTTCGGTCGGCATGTTCGAACATGTGGGCATCAGCCATTACCAGGCCTTCTTCGACAAGGTCGCGGGCTGCCTGCGGCCGGACGGCGTGGCGTTGCTGCACTCCATTGGGCGGTTCGAGGGGCCGAGCGGAACGGCGCCTTGGATACAGAAATATATCTTTCCGGGTGGGTATTGCCCGGCCCTGTCGGAGGTCATTCCGGCCGTTGAGCGCAGCGGCCTGCTGACCACCGATGTCGAGGTCCTGCGCCTGCACTATGCGGAAACGCTGCGGCATTGGCGTCGCCGATTCGCCGCCAACCGCGACGCCATCGCGGCGCTGTATGACCAACGCTTCTGCCGGATGTTCGAGTTCTATCTGTCGGGATCCGAGCTGGCCTTCCGCCTGCAGGGGCACATGGTGTTCCAGATTCAGTTGACGCGGCACCGGGCGGCCGCGCCTTTGACCCGCGACTACATGTACGGGGCGGACAGTCCGGTCATCGCGCCCGCGCGGGGCAGGGCCAGGGTGTGATCGTCCGGCCGCGACCGGCCGGGATCAGTCCATTTCCTGTTCCAGCGCCTCGATGTCGTCGTCGCTGAAGCCGAAATGGTGGGCGATTTCGTGGATCACGACGTTGCGCACCAGCCGGTACAGATCCTCCCCGGTTTCGATCCATTCCAGCAGGATCGGCTGGCGGTACAGGAAGATCAGGTCGGGGTGCTGGATCGGGTCCGAGATGCTGCGTTCGGTCAGGGGTGTCCCGCGATACAGGCCCGTCAGCTCCCACGCGGTTTCGATCTCCAGCTCCTCGAGCGTGTCGTCGTCGGGCATCTCCTCGACCGTGATGCCGACATTCTCGACATGACGGGCGATTCGAAGGGGGATCGTGCCCAACGCGCGTTCGGCCATCGAGGCGATGTCCTCGATGCTGGGGGGCAGGCTGAAGGACGGAATTGGATTGCGCAGGTCGCTCATGCTTCTATTCGGTGGCCCGGGCAGCCCGCCCGGTCAAGCACGAATGCAGGGAGCGGTCATCATGGCCAAGGGTTTGACGGCGACGGAACGCGCGAGCCTGGGCAATATCCTGCCCCACTGGTCGATGGTGGACGGGCGGGACGCGATCCGGCGGGAATTCCGGTTCCGGGATTTCAACGAAGCCTGGGGCTTCATGTCCCGGGTGGCATTGCTGGCGGAACAGCAGAACCATCATCCCGAATGGTTCAATGTCTGGGCGACGGTCCGGATCGACCTTACCACCCATGATGCGGGGGGCCTGAGCCTGCACGATATCCGGCTGGCGCAGGCGATCGACGCCCTTGTCCCATGATGCTGCCGCCTGAACGCTCCTTGCTCATCCGGCGTGCCTCGGCCCGATTGTGTCTGCGCCTGGGCTGGGCGCCGCTGCATGAGGTGCCGCTGCCGAACGGGCGGCGCGCCGACATATTGGCCCTGCGTCCCGACGGGGACTTCGTCTGCATCGAGGTGAAATCGGGCCTGCGCGATTTCCAGACCGACCAGAAATGGCCTGAGTATCGGGATTTCGCCGACGCGTTGTATTTCGCGGTCGATACGGATTTCCCGCAGGACGTGCTGCCGGCCGATACCGGCCTGATCGTGGCGGCGGGGCTGGAGGCGGATGTGCTGCGCGATGCCCCAACCCATCGCCTGGTCGGCGCTCGTCGCCGGGCGTTGATGCAGCGTTTCGCGCTGCTGGCCGCCGGGCGGCTTGCCTTCGTGGAAGATCCGGCTGGGACCGCGGATCTGCGGGCGGCGCTACGCGTGGAGTAGCGCCACCCGATCCGGTCAGTCGGCGATGGCGGCGTAGACCAGGTCGCGGAACAGCAGACGATAATACTCCCGCTGGATCGGCGCCTGGATCATCATCACGGCGAACAGGCGTTCGGACGGATCAACCCAGAACGTCGTCCCGGCGGCGCCGCCCCAGTAGTAGTTCCCAACCGAGCCGGGGAATGGCGCCATGCCGGCGCTGGTGCGCACGGCGAAACCAAGACCGAAGCCGTGCCCGGCCGGCAGCAGATCCGCCGGGCCGGTCACGGTGCCCAGGTGATCGGCCGTCATCAGTTCGATCGTCTTGCGGCCGAGCAGCCGCGTCTGGCCCAGGCGCCCATTGCCCAGCAGCATGGCGAGGAAGCGCGCGTAGTCCATCGTGGTGGCGACCAGCCCGCCGCCACCCGATTCGAAGAAGGCGGTGCGCTTCACGTCCAGCAGCGAGACGATGGATTTCAGTTCCGGGTCTTTGGCGAAGGGTTCGGCGATGCGGCCATGATCCTTTTCCGGGACCGAGAAGGCGGTATCCACCATGCCCAGCGGCCCGAGAATCCGTTCGCCGAGGAACTGGCCCAGGGTCTGGCCGGCGATCACCTCGATCAAGCGGCCGAGAACGTCGGTGGAGCGGCTGTATTCCCAGCGCGTGCCGGGCTGGTGCAGCAGCGGCAGCTTGCCCAGCATCGCGGCCTGATCGGCATTGTTCTGCTTCAGCCGCATCACCTTGGCCTCGTTATAGGCCTTGTGAACCAGCGTGTTGCCGCGGAATTCATAGGTCAAACCGGACGTGTGGCGCAGCAGGTCCTGGACGGTGATGGACCGGTTGGCGGGCACGGTTTCCAGCGTGTCGCCCTTGACGACCCCGACCTTCACGCCGGCGAAATCGGGAATGTATTTCTCGATCGGATCGCCCAGCAGCAGCCGGCCTTCTTCCCACAGCATCATCACGCCGACCGAAACGATCGCCTTGGTCATCGAGTAGATGCGGAAGATCGAGTCCTGTTCCATCGGCGCGCCGGAAACGGGATCGCGCTGGCCGAAGGATTCCAGATAGGCGACCTTGCCGTGGCGAGCGACCAGGGCGACCGCGCCGGGAATATGGCCGCTGGCGACGCGGTCCTTGATGACCGACGACAGCCGATCCAACGCGGCGGAGGACAGCCCGACCTCTTCCGGGCGAGCGGTGGGCAAGGGTGTTGTCATGCTGGTTTTCCCCTAAGCTCAGACGGTGAATTGTTCGGCGATGATGCGTTCGGACAGGCCCTGGTCGGGGTCGAACAACACGATCACGCTGATGGACCGGTCTTCCGAGACCTGCACCTTCACGACATCGCGCACCTCGGTGAAGTCGGCCACGGCCGCGGTGGGACGCTTGTCGACCTCCAGCGCTTCGAACAGCACCTCGGCCGAGGATGGCAGCAGGGCGCCGCGCCAGCGCCGGGGCCGGAACGAACTGATCGGCGTGAGCGGCAGCAGATTGGCTGAGAGCGGCACGATCGGCCCGTGTGCCGACAGATTGTACGCGGTTGATCCGGCCGGGGTGGAAATCAGGATGCCGTCGCAGGACAGCTCCGCGAGCCGGACGCGGCCATCGACGGTCACGCGAATCTTCGACGCCTGCCGCAACTGGCGCAGCAGGGAGACCTCGTTGAACGCCAGGGCTTCCTCGACATGGCCGGTGACGGTGATCGCGGTCATGCGCAGCGGGTGCAGTTCGGCGGCCTGTGCGCGGGCCAGGCGGCCCAGCAGGTCGTCAGGGCTGTAGGCGTTCATCAGGAACCCAACCGAGCCCCGGTTCATGCCATAGACCGGCAGCTTGCGTTCCAGCACCCGGTGGATCGTTTCGAGCATGAAGCCATCACCGCCCAGGGCGATGACGCATTTGGCGCTCTCGAACGCGCATTCGCCATAGCGGCTGATCAGGTCGGCGCGGGCATCCTGCGCCATGGGCGACGGTGAGGCGAGAAACGCGATTTCCCCCGCGGCGAAGGACCGGATCGGTGACGAGGCGCTCATGCCGCTTCGGTCAGGGGACGCACCGGGTCACGCGCCGATCCGCCGGCGGTGTTCCAGCACCGGCATGTCGCGCCTGACGCGTGCGGTGACCGATTGATCCAGGCGCGCGGTGGCCCAGCCGACGCCGTCGGGCACCTTGGCGGTCACGTGGCCCCAGGGATCGACGACCAGGGAGTGACCATAGGTGAAGCGCGCTTCCCCCTTGCCTTCCAGGTGCTTGCCCCAGGTCGCGGGGGCGGCGAGCCAGCACTGGGTTTCGATCGCGCGGGGCTTCAGCAGGGTT
>WBZQ01002280.1_pt1 | contig 12429 bp, 7 predicted proteins | sample 5204251 | NCBI WGS metagenome assembly WBZQ01 (sample SAMN12412402, study PRJNA552823) | activated sludge metagenome | isolation source: activated sludge from nitrification reactor of wastewater treatment plant... | place: USA: Virginia | collected 2017-09 | reverse complement strand
CGCCGGTCGACGGAAGCGGCGCGACCGCAGACGCGCCGGACAGTCCCATGAAGATCGACGCTGCATCATAGCCCATCGCCACCGACCTCACTGCCCGTGCCCGTCGAGTGCGCTCGTCTCAGCCGCGCTGCGTATCGTCCTCGCGCGGGCCGCCGCCCTCGTTGCCCGTCCAGGTGCCTTCGGTGTTGGCGATCGGGTTCCACTGGCCGAGCACCCGATTGCGGTCGGTCGGCTGCACCGCGGGCATGGGGGACATCAGAAGCGTGTTGGCTGCGGCCGTCCCGGTCAGCTCGTCGCCCTCGCACTTGAAGCCAGGCCATGAGCCCAGGTTCACGCCGCGCGGGCTCCAGACCTCGACCGTGAAGGTCTCGCCGTCGGCCACGATGACCACGTTGTTCGGTGCCACGAAGGGCTCGATCACGCGGCCGGTCGTCGCCGCGATCCACCACGGGCTCTTGCTTTCGATGTAGGTGCAGGACATGCTCGACCCCCAAAGCGCCTGGCCGGACGACCACACGCCGCGCACGCCCTTGGCGGACATGCGCGAGCGCGGCGGCCGGCTGCGCGGAAGAGCGGCCATCATACATCTCGCGCGCGTGGTGTCCGCCCATGGCGCTGGGCAGGGCCCGCTCAGGCGTTGACGTGCGCGGCGTGCGCCCGGCGGTCCTCCTCCGACCCACCGCCGCCCTCGTTGCCCGTCCAGGTGCCCTTCGTGCCCGGTTGCTCGGCCTGGCTCCAGAACCCGTCCAGCAGGCGGCGATCCGGCTCGAGCGTGGCGACGCGCATGACGAGCGTGTTCAGCGTGGCGCCGTGTTCGACGCGCTCGATGGTGGCGCTGTCGGTGGTCGGGTCGTAGGTGGCTTCGTAGGTTCCGCGCCAGCCGCCCTCCGGGGCCGACACCACCACCAGCAGCAGGTTCATTTCCTCGGTTGCGGAGACGTCCAGCAGGCTCCCGACTTGGAACGGCCAGATGACCTCGCCGTGAACGCGTGCGATCGTCCAGCCGCCCAGGAATGCGCTCTCGTTCATGGTCTCCCCCCCTCGGACCTGCGCCCGCAGCGCGCTCAGGCCGCGTGCGGGGCCGCCAACTCGGCCAGCATCCTGGCGCTCCAGCCGCCCCCCACGTCCGGCGTGCCGTTGGCGGCCGCGTGGTCGGGCTCGAAGCTGCCGACCAACAGGGCGTCGGAGGCCGATCCGTCCCGCGCCACGCGCAGGCGCAGCGCGCAGTTCTGGCCGCGCGCCTCGAGACCCGTGACGCGCAGGCCCTGCGCGTCGTCGTGGCCCGCGAAGCTGCGCAGCAGCGCGCCACCGGCAGTGGAGACGCGCACCAGCACGCCCGCCGGGCCCGCGCTGCGCACCTCGACCACGGCGTCGCGCAGAAATGGCCAGACGGGCGCATGGTCGACCGCGCAGATCCTGAAGCGCCCGAGCAAGTCGGCGTGTCGCGTGCTCATTCCTGCCTCCAACGGCCTTGGGATCATCCGGGGAGATCGCGCCCGCGCTGCGTGGGCCAGCGATTCGCCTACGTACTGTCGAGGTCAGACCCAGGATCTCACCTCAGGGGGCGAGATTTTCGCGGCCGGCGTGTTCAGCGCCAGTCGCCCTGCAGGACGAAGGCGGCCCAGAAGTAGGGGTCGGCGAAGCGCCGTTCGGCGCGCAGTTCCAACTGCGCGCGGCGCAGCGCGGCCGCCGGCGTCAGGCCGTCGCGCAGGAGGGCCGCGTAGAAGCGCGTCATCAGCTCGGACGTGGCCCGGTCGGGCACGCGCCACAGGCTGGCCGCGACGCGCGGCACGCCCGCGTACATGAAGCCGCGCGTCAGGCCCACCAGGCCTTCGCCGCGCACCTCGCGTCCCAGCGCCGTCTGGCAGCCGCTCAGCACGACCAGGTCGGACGGCAGACGCAGGCCGTACACGTCTTGCAGGCGCACGAAGCCGTCGCGGGCCTGGCCGTCCGCGGCGAAGCGCGACAGCACCAGGCCGGACAGCTCGGGACTGCGCGCGTCGAAGACGCCGTGCGTGGCCAGGTGCAGCAGGCGCGCGGAGCCGAACGCGCCCTCGAGCAGGGCGGCACGCGTGGCGTCGAAGCCCAGAGCGAGACGCACCTGGGCCGGCGGCAGCAGGCGCGCGATGGCTTCGGCCTCGAAGCGGCTGGCTTCGAGGCGTCCGAGGCTGGCCGCGTCGGCCGCGCCCGGGGCGTGCGCAGCACGCGACTCGGCCGCGCGCGCGCGCCGCCTGCCGCTCGCCAGGCGCGGGTCGTCCGCGTCGAAGACCGGGTCGGCCATCAGCGCCAGCACCTGCTGCGGGGCCACGCGGCGGCTGCTGCCCTCGCGCAGCGCCGCCAGCGCGCCCAGTGACGGCAGACTGACGATCTCGTGAGCCGCCAACAGCGCCGTCGCGCGCGCGCCGGTCGCCCCGGGCTCGGGCAGCGCCGCGAAGGGCACGTAGTGCAGCGCGCCGTCGGGCACGATCACCAGGCGTTCGTGGCCCATGCGCCCGACCAGCGGGCCGAGCAGCAATTGTGAGAGCCGCGCCAGGGCGCCGCGGTCGTCGCCGCCGGTCACGTCGCGCGCCGCCAGGGCCTCGTAGGCCGCGCGCGCCGCTTCCTCGAGCTGCGCCCGCGGGCCGAGGTCGAAGGCCTCCAGCCCGACGCGCGTCACGCGCCACAGGAAGCTGCGCGTGTCGCCCAGCGCGTACTCGAGCAGCACCGTGTCGTCGTCGAGCAGGGCCTGGACGTCGCCGAGCGTTAGGGCCGGCGGGGCCGTGAGGGCCGCATAGTGTGGGTCGCGCCGACGCGCGTCCGCTTCGGCGTCGTCCAGTTCGGCGCGCACGGCGTTGATCTCGGCGTCGAGCGCCAGGACGCGCGCGTCGCTGGGATTGCGCGCCGCCAGCTCGAGCCGCCGGGCAGCCTTGGCCGAGAGGCGCCGCAGCAGCGCGGCCCGGCGCGCGGCCTGCTCGGGGGCCTCGCGTGCCAAGGGATCGCTGTCGGTGGCGCGCAACAGGTCGACCAGCGTGCGGGCGCGCGCCGCCTCGCTGGCCAGGAGCGCCTCGCGCGCATGGCCGGCGGCCGGCTCGGCGCGATGCAGGTCCATCAGCAACTCGATCTGCAGGTCGTAGGTGGGCCGACGCGCGCCGAAGAAGGTGGCGCGCAGCTCGGGGCTCACCACGCGCAGGCGTAGCTCCTCGAGCAGCGACAGGGCGGCGCGCACATGCCGCAGGGCCTCGGCGGGCCGGCCCAGGTCGCGCTCCACGCGCGCCAGCCAGTACAGACTGGCGGCCTCGCTCTCCTTGGCTCGCGCGCCGCGCCGCAACTCCAGCGCGCTCGTGAGCGCGTCGCGAGCCGTCTCCAGCCGGCCCAGGCTGACGAGCAACTCGCCGCGCGCCTGTTGGACTTCGCCCTCTTGCGTGCGGCTGCCGACCTCGCGGGCCAGCGCCAGGGCGCGCTCGAGCGTCGCTGCCGCCGCGTCGCGGCGGTCGCTGGCGGCCTGTGCCCGCGCCAGGTTGACGAGGGCCGCGGCCTGACCTAGCCGGTTGCCCACCTCGCGCGTGAGCGCCACGGCCTGCTCGCCCAGCACGCTGGCCTGCTCGGGCTGGCCGAGCTCCAGTTGCGCGCCGGCCAGCGCGTTGAGCGTGGCGGCCTCGCCCTCGCGGTCGCCGGCGGCCCGGCGCAGCGGCAGGGCCTGCTCATAGAAGGAGCGCGCGCGCTCCGGCTCGCCCAGCACCTGGTAGGCGAAGGCCATGTTGCTGAGGGTGCGGCCCTCCGCGCGCGGGTCGGCGCTGGCACGCGCGATCTCGAGCGCCGCCGCGTAGCGCTGCAGCGCCGCCTGGGGCTCGCCGATGCCGCGCGCCACGAGCGCCAGGTTGTTGAGCACCTCGGCCTGTCCTTTGCGGTCGCCGAGCTCGACGCGCAGGGCCAGCGCGCGCTCGAAGTGGGCGCTGGCTGGGTCGGGCTCGCCGCGCTGGAAGTGCACGCCGCCCAGGTTGTTGAGCAGTGTGGCCTCCTGGCGCAGTTCACCCCGTGCGCGGGCCATGGCGAGCGCGCGGGTGTACAAGGCCGCGGCCGTGTCGAGCTCGCCGGCCGCGTGCCAGGTCAGGCCGAGGTTGGCGAGGGTCTCCGCCTGGCCATGTACGTCGCCCGCGATCTCGCGCAACTTCAAGGCTTGTTCGAGCCGCTCGCGCGCGGGCAGAGCCTGGCCGATCGCCCACAGGGCCACGCCCTGCTCGTTGAGCGCCACGGCTTCGCGCTCGGCGTCGTGCAGCTCGCGCCAGAGCGGCAATGCGGCGGCGTAGCCCGCGTCGGCCGCGCGCCACTCGCCGAGCAGCACGTACAACGCCGCGCGCGCGTCGAGCGCGAGCGCCTCCTCGCGTCTCGCGCCAATCCGTCGCAAGGTGTCCAGCGCCTTTTCGATCTCGGCCAGGGCCGTGCGGCGCGCCTCGGGCGTGGCCTCGCGCGTCGATCGTCCGGCGCGTGTCAGGGCCTCTTCGGCGGCCAGGCGCGCGCGACCCGAGGCCGTGCCGACGTCGAGCGCGTCGAGGCGCAGCTCGTAGCGACCCGGACCGACGCCGCGCTCGGGGGCGCGCACCTCCAGGCGCCAGGCGCGCGCGCCCGCCGGCAGCACGAGCCACTCCGGCCCGCGGCGCGCGAACGGGCCGTCGACGGTCAGGTCGAACGCGCCGTTCGTGTCGCGTGCCTGCAGCGTGACGTCGATGCCGCGCTGTTCGACGAGCACGCGCCAGCGTCCCTCGGGCAGCTCACAGGTGTAGACGTGCACGCCTCCCGCGCTCAACTCGCGTGCCAGCGACTCGCCGGGGCGCAGCGGCGTGGGCGCCTCGGCCGCCGTTCGAGAGCAGAGCACGGCCGCCAAGCCGAGGGCGCAGAGGCGTCGCATGTCGAGAGCATCGCACGACGGCGGCCTCGCTGAACAACGCAACCAAAGTGTGGCGCAACGGGAGCGGTCATGCCCGTTCAGGTCCCGAAAACCGCGCAAGAGGCGGCACTTCCGCGCGTCCGCGTCACAACATTGGCGTTGACGTTGCCGCGGCCGGTCCGCTACGCTTCTGGCCGTCCAAGATCACATGCGCCTCGACGAAGACAGGCACGGCTCCCACGGTTCGCGTGTGCTTGCGGCGCGCGCTCCAAACTCCTGCGAGCGCCAGACGCCGAGAAGAGAGACACGAGAGGTTCCACGATGAAACTGTTCGACCGCCATTCCCTGGCCGCGCTGGTGTTGTGCGCCGGCACACTGCCGAGCGCCGCCCAGGTCGGCATCCCGGCACTCGGCACGCCGGTGAGCGAGAACTTCGACACGCTGGCATCCACGGGCACGTCCAGCGCGGTGCCGAGCGGCTGGGCTTTCGCCGAGGCCGGCACCAACGCCAACACGACCTACACTGCGGGCACGGGTAGCGGCACGGGCGGCGACACCTACAGCTTCGGCGCGGCGGCCAGCGCTGAGCGCGCTTTCGGCGGACTGCAGAGCGGCAGCCTGATCCCGACCATCGGCGCCGCCTTCACGAACGCCAGCGGCGCGACCATCACGCGCCTCGACCTGTCGTACGTCGGCGAGCAGTGGCGGCTTGGCGCGCTGGCGCGCGTCGATCGCCTCGACTTCCAGTTGAGCCTCAATGCGACCAGTCTGACGACGGGCACCTGGGTCGACGTGGACGCGCTCGACTTCACGGCGCCGGTGACGGGTCCCGCCGTGGGCGCGCTGGACGGCAACGCCACGGCCAACCGCACGGCCAAGAGCGGCGCCATCACGGCCCTCAGCATCCCGGCCGGCGCCACGTTCTGGGTGCGTTTCACGGACCTGAACGCGGCCGGCTCGGACGACGGGCTGGCCATCGACGACTTCTCGCTCACGGCCAGCGCGCCCCTGGCACCGACTCCACCGACTGGCATGGGTGCGTCGAACCCGTCGCTGGTCCAGGTCGGCGGTACGTCCCTGCTGAGCGTGGCGGTCGGGCCCGGCACGAACCCGGTCAGCACGGGCCTCGCGGTCAGCGCCGACCTGACGGCCATCGGCGGCTCGGCCACGCAGACGTTGTTCGACGACGGCAGCCACGGCGACGTCACGCCGGGCGACCTCGTGTTCACGTATCTCGCGACCATCGGCGCCGGCGCCACGCCCGGCGCGCTCAGCCTGCCCGCCACCATCACCGACGCCGAGGCGCGCACGGGCAGCGCCAGCATCGCGCTGGGCGTGCAGACGCCCGCCAGCACGACGCTCGTCGTCAGCCAGATCTACGGCGGCGGCGGCAACGCTGGCGCGACGTACACGCACGACTTCATCGAGCTCTACAACCTGGGCGGCGTGGCCGTGAACCTGAGCGGCTACTCGGTCCAGTACGCCTCGTCGACGGGCACGGCCTGGCAGGTGACGCCGCTCTCGGGCACGTTGCTGCCGGGACGCTACTACCTCGTCCAGGAGGCGGCGGGGGCCGGCGGCACGACGCCCCTGCCCACGCCCGAAGCCGTCGGCGCCATCGCCATGGCGGCGGCCAGCGGCAAGGTGGCGCTGGTGGCGAGCACGACGGCGCTCTCCGGGGCCTGTCCGGTCTCGGCCGCGATCCTCGACTTCGTGGGCTATGGCAGCGCCAACTGCTCGGAGACGGCGCCCACGCCCGCGCTCGGCAACGCCGCCGCCGCGCTGCGCAACGGCGATGGATCGATGGATACGAACAACAACCTGGCCGACTTCACGGTGGGTGTGCCGACGCCGCGCAATGCCTCGGGCACGCCGCCTGGCGGCGTGGGCAACGCCACGCCGGCCTCCGGCGCCGCAGGCGACACGACGCTGCTCAGCGTGGCCGTGACGCCGGGCCAGAGCCCGCCCAGCAGCAGCTTCAGCGTGAGCGCGGACCTGACGCCCATCGGTGGCGCCGCGGCGCAGCCGTTGTACGACGACGGCACGAACGGCGACGCGGCGCCGGGTGACGGCGTGTTCTCGTACCTCGCCACGGTCGGCGCGGTGAGCGTCGGACCGAAGACGCTGACCGCTGCCATCACCGACGACCTCACGCGCACGGGCTTCGTCAACGTGGCCTTCGGCGTCGAGCCGCCGCTCTCGGCCATCCACGCCATCCAGGGCGCGGGCCTGTCGTCGCCGCTCGTGGGCCAGTTCGTGGCCACGCGCGGCGTGGTCACCGGGGTGAAGTTCAACGGCTTCTTCATCCAGGCGCCCGACGCGGAGGCCGACGCCGATCCCGCCACCTCCGAGGGCGTGTTCGTCTTCACGAGCAGCACGCCCAGCCTGACGCCCGGCGACCTGGTGAAGGTCACGGCGACGGTGCAGGAGTTCGTGCCCTCTCAGGACCCGGTCAGCCCGCCGACGACGGAGCTCGTCTCGCCGGCCTTCACCGTGCTGGCCAACGGCGTCGCGCTGCCCACGGCGGCGCTGCTGAGCGCCACGGACACGGACCCGAGCGGCAGCATCGAACAGCTCGAGCGCTTCGAGGGCATGCGCGTGAGCGTGCCCGCCCTGCGCGTCGTGGCGCCCACGCAGCGCGCCTTCCTGGACGAGAACAACGCCAGCTCCACGTCCAACGGCACGTTCTACGGCGTGATCGACGGCGTGGCGCGGCCGTTCCGCGAAGCGGGCATCGAAGTGCCCGACCCGTTGCCCGGCGGCGCGCCGTGCTGCGTGCCGCGCTTCGACGCCAACCCCGAGCGCCTGCGCGTGGACAGCGACGCGCTGGTGGGCGGCGTGGCGCTCGAGGTCACGGCCGGCGCGCTGCTCAGCAACGTCACGGGGCCGCTCGACTACGGCTTCCGCACGTACACCGTGCTGCCCGAGCCTGCCAACCCGCCCAGCCTCTCGGGCAACGTGGCGGCCACGCCGGTGCCGGAGCCCTCCGAACACGAGTTCACGGTCGGCTCGTACAACCTGGAGCGCTTCTTCGACACCGTCGACGATCCCGGCGTGGGCGACCCGGTGCTCACGCCCAGCGCCTTCGAGGCGCGCCTCGGCAAGGCGTCGCTCGGCATCCGCAACGTGCTGCGCTCGCCCGACGTGCTGGGCCTCGTCGAGGTCGAGAACCTCGCGGCCGCGCAGGCCCTGGCGGCGCGCGTCAACGCCGACGCCGTGGCGGCCGGCGACGCCGACCCGGCCTACGTCGCCTACCTCGAAGAGGGCAACGACGTGGGCGGCATCGATTCGGGCTTCCTGGTCAAGAGCGCGCGCGTGACCGTCGTCGACGTGACGCAGCTCGGCAAGACGGCCACCTACGTCAACCCGAGCACGGGCCTGCCCGAGACGCTCAACGACCGGCCGCCGCTGGTGTTGCGCGCGCTGGTGCAGGCGCCGGCCGGCGCCCCCTACCCGATCACGGTGATCGTCAACCACCTGCGTTCGCTCAACGGCGTCGACGGCACCGACGGCGTGCGCATCCGTGCCAAGCGCGCGGCGCAGGCTGAATACCTGGCGAACCTCGTGCAGGCGCGTCAGACGGCCGGCGAACGCGTGATCTCGGTCGGCGACTACAACGCCTTCCAGTTCAACGACGGCTACGTCGACAGCCTGGGCACGATTCGCGGCAATCCCGCGCCGGCCAGCGAAGTCGTGCAGGCCAGTCCCGACCTGGTCGACCCCGACCTGCTCGAGCTGGTCGACAGCGCGGTGCCGGCCGAGCGCTACTCGTACTCCTTCGACGGCAACGCCCAGGTGCTCGACCACGTGCTCATCGACACTCTGATCCAGCCGCGCTTCAGCCGCTTCCACACGGCGCGCATGAACGCGGACTTCCCGGAGAGCTATCGCAACGACGCGCTGCGCCCGGAGCGGCTCTCCGACCACGACGCGCCGCTGGCCTACTTCACGTTCCCGGGCGCGCCCGTGCTCACGCTGCTGGGCGCCAACCCGCTCACGATCGAGTGCCACGAGGCGTTCGTCGATCCGGGCGCGACGGCCTTCGACGACGAACTGGGCGACCTGAGCGCGTCGATCGTGGTCACGGGCAGCGTCGACCCGCACACGCTCGGCGTCTACACGCTGACCTACAGCGTCAGCAACGGTTTCCTGACCAGCACTGCAACGCGCACGGTCAACGTGGTCGACACGACGCCGCCCGTCATCACGCTGCTGGGGCCGAACCCGTTGACGCTCGAAGCCGGCTCGCCGTTCGTCGATCCGGGCGCGACCGCCGTCGACACGTGTGCGGGCGACCTGACCGCCCAGATCGTGGCCGGAGGCGCGGTCAACGCCTCGGTTCCCGGCAGCTACACGCGCACGTACACGGTCAGCGACGGCTTCAACACGACGACGGTGACGCGTCTCGTCCAAGTGGTCGACACGACGCCGCCGACGCTGGCGGGCGTCAGCGCCAGCCCGAGCTCGCTCTGGCCGCCCAATCACCTGCTGCGCGACGTGGCCGTGAGCTACGCCGTGAGCGACGCGGGCGACCCGGCGCCGAGCTGCGCGCTGCACGTCACGAGCGACGAGCCGACCATCTGCCTGGGAGGCTTGTTCTTCCCCGACTGGCTGGTGCCGAACCCGCACCAGGCGCGCCTGCGCGCCGAACGCTGCCTGTTCGGCAACGGGCGCGTCTACACCCTGACGGTGACCTGCCACGACGCCGCGGGCAACAGCGCCTCAGGCACGGCGACGGTCAGCGTGCCCAGGCACCCGTAGGGCGCCGCAAGCGGGGGAGCGCGGGCGCATCCGCGCTCTCCCGTCCGGCCTGCGCCCGAGCTACTCGACGTCGCTCGGGTCGTTGAACAACACGGTCAGCGCGATGCTGCCGTGGCCCTTCTGCGGGAAGAGCGGGTGGCTGCGGTCGCCCGGGTTCAGGTTCGACGCGGTATCGTCGGGCGGGAACAGCACCAGCGACGAGATCGCGTCGGTGATCAGCAGGCGCGAGCCCGTCGGCAGGTTGGCGTAGCGGTTGCGTGCGACCTGCGCCTCGCCGCCGTGACGCAGGATCACCTCGTTCAGGTTGATGCTGCGGCCGTCGTGGCCGTAGGGCGCCGTGGTGCCCGCGCCCCACAGCGGCTCGGTCACGAACTGCTTGGTGAGAGTGCCGTTGAAGTTGCGTTCCCAGAAATTCGGACCCAGGTCGTGGCGCTTCAGATCGCTGAAGAAGTTGCGCACCACGAACGCTCCGCCAGCGGGGAGCTTCTGCGGCGGATGGCCCGAACCGTCGGGCACCACCTGGAGCAGCGCGGTGGCCGTCGAGAACAGCCGGTTGAAGATGCCCTTGACCGGGTCGAGCACGGTCTCCACGTCGGCCACGCGCCGGTCGTGCTGGATGGTGAGCTGGCGCACGTGGCAGCTCGTGCACCCGATCTGCTGCATCAGCGCGAAGCCCGTCTCCATGCCGTTCGTGGTGGGCGAGACGCCGGCCTTGAAGTAGTTGAGCAGATAGAACTCCATGTGGTCGAGCAGCGCCGGCGTGATCTCGTTCGACACGCCGTCGGCGTCGGGGTCTTGATTCTCGGCCGCGGCCGGACCCGGGATGGCGTCCTTCGCGCCGTCCAGGACCAGACCGGCGGGCGTCGTCACGCTGCCGCCCGCATGGGCCGTGGCGAGGTCCGGATCGAAGGGCTGCAGGCCCATCTCGTCCTTGAAGGCGCCGGCGGCGAAGGCGCGGATCGAGAACTCGCGGCCGTCGTGGAAGAACGGGCGCACGCGCAGGTCGGCGTTGACGCCCACCACGTTGGCGGTGTTGACCAGGCCGTTGGGATGCGCGACGAGCGACCCGAAGTGGACGCCTTTGGCCAGCAGCGGCGCGCTGATCGGATGGCCGCTCGCCACGGCGGCGGCCACGGCGGCGGCGCGCCGCGCGCGCAGCTCGCTGGTCATCTCGTCGGCCAACATCTCGACCAGACCCAAGCCGAAGAGGTGCGGGGCGTCGCGGCTGTCGGGCCGTGTGAAGACGTCGCCGCCCGCGCCCGCCGAGCCGCGCGGTCGACCGTGGCAGGCGGCGCAACTGTCGGCCAGGCCGGCGCCGTGGCTGACGTCGTTCTCGATGTCGCCCACGCCGTCGTTGGTGCGAGGTCCGAGGCCCTGGCCCAGCGTGAACTTGCGCTGGAAGAGCTGGCGACCGCGGCGGATCGAGCGGAACGGATCGCGCTTGACGATGAACAGCGACGACCCGGGCGTGACGAGGTCGCCGCGGCCCGCGCCGGTCTGGTCGGCCAGGCTCTTGCGGATGCCTTCGTTCTCGGCGTTCGGCGTCTGGGTCAGGTCGTTGAGCTGCGCCTGGGCGCCGGCGGCCAACATCAGGCTGGCGGCCGCGAGCGCGAGGCGCGTCCGTCGAGTCGCCTGCGTCGTGCGTCGTGCGTGCCTTGCTGCCATCATGGATCCCACCTCCCGGTGGTAGAGGGTTCACGGCTACGGGAGAAGCGGGCCCTAGAGTCGCCGTCCCGACTGGGCGGCCCAGTGCGCGACGTCACTGTGCGGCGCCTCGTGAACTGCGAGCCGGGCCGCGCAAGGCGCGCGCTCGCATGTCAGGCCAGGTTTCACGAGTCGGCGCCTTGACGCGCGCGCAAGGCGCGTCGAGAATCCAATGTTCTCCGTTCGACCGCGCGCGAAGCGAGGGGGGCATGGGCTTCTCGACCAGGAAACTGCTGCCGTGGTCCGGCCTGCTCCTGGTCGTGCTCTGGGACCTGGCGTTGAGATTCGACGCGTCGTCCATCGTGCCGCGCCCCTGGGCGGTGCTCATGGGGCTCGGCGAACTGCTCGCCAAGGGCGTGCTCCACAAACACGTCGTGGCTTCGCTGTTCCGCGTGACCTGGGGCTATCTCCTCGCGGCGGTCCTGGCCGTGCCGTTGGGCCTGCTGCTCGGCTCCAGCCGGCGCGGCGAACGCGCCCTCGGCCCACTGCTCCAGATCCTGCGGCCGATCTCGCCGCTGGCCTGGATCCCGATCGCGATCCTGTGGTTCGGCGTGGGCGACGCACCGGCCATCTTCATCATCTTCGTGGCCTGTTTCCTGCCGCTGGCGCTGTCAGCGATGAACGCCGTGCAGAGCGTGCCCGAAGTGCATCTGCGGGCGGGCCGCAATTTCGGCTTGCAGGGCCGCGAGCTGTTGCGGCGGGTCGTCCTGCCGGCCGCGTTGCCGCAGCTCTTCGTCGGGCTGCGCCTGACGCTCGGCATCGCCTGGCTGGTGGTGGTGGCGGCCGAGATGATCGCGGTGAACTCCGGATTGGGCTTCCTGATAGTCGATGCGCGGAACGCGGGCAACCGCTATGACCTCGTGGTGGCGGGCATGGCGCTCATCGGCACCATCGGCCTGGGACTCGACGGTCTGGTGCGGCGTGCCGACGCGCGCCTGCTGCGCGGCATGGGGCGGGCGTGAGCGCGCCGGCCGCCAAGCTGCGCGTCGAGGCGCTCGACGTCACCTTCGGGCTCGACACGCCCACGCCCGTGCACGTGCTGGACGACGTCGATCTCGAATTGTGCGAGGGCGAGTTCGTCTGCCTGCTGGGTCCTTCCG
>WBZQ01002279.1_pt1 | contig 12430 bp, 12 predicted proteins | sample 5204251 | NCBI WGS metagenome assembly WBZQ01 (sample SAMN12412402, study PRJNA552823) | activated sludge metagenome | isolation source: activated sludge from nitrification reactor of wastewater treatment plant... | place: USA: Virginia | collected 2017-09 | reverse complement strand
TTCCACATCAATCACGGCACCTATACACTGAACAATTTTTCCTTGACTCATTATTGTTTCCTAAAATTACAAAAATATTTTTAAACAGCGGCAGCGCCACCAACAATTTCGGACAATTCTTTTGTAATGGCTGCCTGTCGAGACTTGTTATAAATTAATGTCAACTCATCTATAACGTTTCCGGCGTTATCCGAAGCAGCCTTCATAGCTACCATTCTCGCAGATTGCTCTGAAGCCATATTTTCAGTGACTGCTTGGTAAACGAGAGCTTCAATATATCGGATCATAAGATCATCAATAACTGGCTTTGCTTCAGGCTCATAAAGATAATCCCATGTAGCCCTCCTTGATGCATCATCTTCTTTTTTATCGCCATGAATACGTTCGTCAGTCAAAGGAAGAAGCTGCTCCATAACAGGCTCTTGCTTCATAGTATTAATAAAGCGATTATAATAAATGAAAACACGATCAAAACGATCTTGTGTATAACCATCCAGCATTACTTTAATTGCTCCAATAAGCCTTGCCATATCAGGCGTATCGCCCAGACCAACAACCTGGGAGATAACAGTCGCATTGATACGACTCATAAACCCAAATCCCTTATTACCTATACAACAGACCTCGATTTGCTCGCCCTCTGATTGCCAAATTTTCATTTGGCTTAGTACCTTACGCAAAACATTAGTATTCAAGCCACCACAAAGCCCTTTATCCGAGGTCACAACAATAATCCCGATTCGCTTAACTGTATCTCTTTCTATTAAGAACGGATGGCGATATTCGGTATTAGCGCCGCTCATATGTGCAGCAACATTGCGAATTTTTTCTCCATAAGGCCTAGCCTTCTTCATACGATCTTGAGCCTTTCGCATTTTTGATGCTGCTACCATTTCCATAGCGCGCGTAATCTTTTGCGTATTCTTTACGCTCTTAATCTTATTGCGTATTTCTCTACTACCAGCCATGACTTAGTAAGTTCCGTTTTGCTTAAATTCTTGAATTGCTGCACTTAATTGCTTTTCTGTGTCTGCATCCAGTTCTTTACTTTTTTCAATTTTTTCTAAAATTGCACCGTGTTGATTACGAATATAGCTTTTCAGTGCAGACTCAAAAGCCAAAGCACGCTTCACTTCAACATCATCATAATAGCCATTATTAATAGTAAACAATGTCAGTGCCATTTCCGATACACTCAAAGTAGCATACTGCGGCTGTTTCATAAGCTCGGTTGCCATTTTTCCACGCTCAAGTTGTTTTCTAGTGGCCTCATCCAAATCCGAAGCAAATTGTGCAAACGCCGCCAATTCTCTATATTGCGCCAATGCCAAGCGAATACCTCCACCGAGCTTTTTAATAACCTTAGTCTGCGCAGCACCACCCACGCGAGAAACCGATACTCCAGCATTAATTGCAGGACGTATACCTGCATTAAATAAATCTGTCTCTAAAAATATTTGTCCATCGGTAATCGAAATTACATTAGTAGGTACAAATGCAGTTACGTCCCCGGCTTGCGTTTCAATAATAGGTAAAGCTGTAAGCGATCCTGTTTTACCTTGTATTTTGCCATTCGTCGCCTTTTCAACATAATCGGCGCTTACACGCGCAGCCCTTTCAAGCAAGCGCGAGTGCAAATAGAAAACATCACCAGGATAAGCCTCCCGTCCAGGTGGGCGTCTTAATAATAATGAAATTTGACGATAGGCCCAGGCTTGTTTAGTTAAATCATCATAAACAATCAGAGCATCTTGACCTATATCGCGAAAATATTCACCCATCGTACAACCCGAATAAGGTGCTATAAATTGCATCGCAGCAGACTCAGACGCTGTTGCTGCTACTACAATGGTATATTCCATAGCGCCATGCTCTTCAAGCTTACGAACCACATTCGCAATTGATGAAGCTTTTTGACCGACCGCAACATAGATACATAACATGTTTTGGCCTTTTTGATTAATAATCGCATCAATCGCTACCGCAGTTTTTCCTGTTTGCCGATCACCAATAATTAATTCCCGTTGTCCACGTCCGACCGGTACCATCGAATCGACAGACTTCAAGCCTGTTTGCACAGGTTGATCAACTGATTTTCTCCATATTACACCGGGAGCAATTTTTTCAATCGGCTCGGATTTTACTGCTGTTATCGGACCTTTTCCATCTATAGGTTGCCCTAAAGCGTTAACAACTCGCCCCAACAAACCTTCTCCTACTGGAACCTCTAATATACGCCCAGTACATTTAACAACATCACCTTCACGTATATGCTCATAGGCACCCATGATAACTGCACCTACTGAATCACGTTCAAGGTTAAGAGCCAAGCCATAAGTATTTCCTGGGAACTCTATCATCTCTCCTTGCATCACGTCAGAAAGACCATGAATTCTGACGATACCATCTGTAACAGATACTACCGTTCCCTGCGTGCGGATCTCTGCTGTATCGGCAAGTCCTTCAATCCTTTTTTTAATCAGTTCACTGATTTCGGATGGGTTTAACTGCATTTCATTAACTCCTAGCTTTTAAGGGCAACAGTCATAGCTTCAAGTTTACCTCGAACAGATGCATCAAAAATTTCATCCCCAATTTCAACCTTGATACCACCAATTAACTCTGGATCAATACTTACTTTCGGTTCAATCTTACAATTAAATTTCTGCTCAAGATCATCGATTAATTTTTTTAACTGCTTCGCATCTATCTCAAAGGCACTGGCAATTTTAGCTTCTAAAACACCTTCATACTGCGCCTTTAATTGTTCATATAATTGACTAATTTGTGGCAATATCATTATTCGCTTGTTTTCGGCCAGCAACATAAGGAAATTACGCGCTTCGTTATCAAAATTGCTTTTACCGATATCGAAGAATAATTGACTAATTTGCTCTGCTGATACTTTGGGATTATCAATAAGTATCTTAATTTGCCTTTCTTCAGCAATATCTGCAGCCAATTGCAACATTTTAGACCATTGCGATAGATTTTTACTTTTCAGTGACAGTTTATAAATTGCTTCTGCGTATGGTCGCGCAACTGTAATCGCTTCAGCCATTATTTTCTCAAATCTTTTTCTAGCGAACTAAGCATATCAGCATGAGCCCTAATATCCACCTCGCGACGAAGTATTTTAGCAGCACCTGCAACAGCCAATTCTGCGACATGCTTGCGTAAGGCTTCTTTAGCGCTATAAACCTCATGCTCTATATCTGCCTTCGCTCCAACAATTATTCGATCACCTTCTTCTTTCGCAATTTTCTTCGCATCTTCAACAATTTCTGTAGCGCGTTTTTCAGCTTGCAATATTATTTCTGTAGCACGTTGTTTTGCATCTTTCAAAACATCCGAAGAACGCTGATTCGCCAATTCCAATTCATGTCGTCCACGCTCTCCTGCCGCCAATCCATCAGCAATCGTTTTTTGACGCTCCTCAATAGCGCGCAGCAATGGCGGCCACACATACTTAACCGTAAACCAGATAAATATTGCGAAGGCTATTGCTTGCGAAATCAAAGTAAAATTAATATTCATAACAAGCCTTTATGATATCTAATACCTGTAGCAAACAATACACAACTACTGAGCAACAGACTGAATGACTGCCAATAATGGATTACCAAATGCAAAAAGCATTGCCAAACCCACAGCGATAATGAAAGACGCGTCAGTCAAGCCTAGCAATAGAAAAACCTTTCCTTGTAATGTCGGTATCATTTCAGGTTGACGTGCTGCCCCTTCTAAAAATCGACTACACATCACTCCCACTCCGATACAAGCGCCTGCCGCCCCGAGTCCGATCATCAAACCAATACCTATACCTGTATATGCCTGAATCATTGCCAAATACTGCAAATTCTCCATTTTAATTTCCTTTAGTAATTAAGTTAATAATAATTTGTAACGATTGAACTTTAAAAATTAATGTGATTCATGCGCCATGGATATATACACAACAGTTAGCATCATGAAGATAAATGCTTGCAGGGTAACAATTAAAATGTGGAATATCGCCCAACCAGCTCCAAGCAAAGTGCCGAAGATTGTTCCACTTATTCCAGTCGCAGCCCACATACCAAGCAATAAGAAAATGATTTCACCCGCATAAATGTTGCCAAACAAACGCAATGAATGCGACAAAGGTTTGGACACATATTCAATGAAATTAAATAATAAATTCAATATCCAAAGAAGTGGATTCTTTCCAAATGGTGTGCAAAATAACTCATGCAACCATCCGCCAAGTCCCTTTACCTTGACATTAAAGAAAATCATCAGAAACCAAACTGATAATGCCAGCGCAAAAGTTGTATTGACATCAGTTGTCGGCACCGTCCGCCAGTTATGCAACCCAAACACATGCTCGTAAATCCATGCCATGATATCGATAGGCAAAATATCCATGGCATTCATCATTAATACCCAAATAAATATTGTCAAAGCAGTGGGCGCAACAAATGCATTACGATCTCCATGAAAAGTATTCTTGACTTCATTATCAATAAATTCAACCGCAAGCTCAACAAACGCTTGTCGTTTAGAAGGAACTCCTGGGGTCGCTTTACGCACGATTAACCACATGAATCCCAAACTTATAACACCTAATATTACCGATGTAACCAACGTATCAACATGCAATACCCAAAAGCCCCCTTCCTTAATTTGAAAGGTAAGATTAGTAAGGTGATGATCTATGTACGATGTTGGAGTGAGTTCTGTATTTGATGCCATAAAAACAATTTGCTCGATACTAAATTTTAGAAAAATTATTTCTCATTAACTATAAATAATGCCACGCTATGCAACAGTACCGTCAGCACAAAAACCCCTATGAATACAGTTGGAATAACGCTCAAGTAGAATTTAAATACTAACCACAACAATATTACAATAACACTAATTTTGAGTACTTCTGCTTTTAGGGCTGTTTTAATTACTTCATCTGGTAAAAATCCCTGATGACGAGAGACGATTAAACCAAATACCACACCCGATACAAAATTAACTCCACCACCCAAAATTGCAGATATTGCTCCATGCATCCCAAGCCAATATCCAAAAATAATTGCTGTTACCAGGATGAAAAGAAATTGTATTCTTAATACAGCTGCAAGAGGTTTATTCTCAATCTTAAGCATATTCTATTTCATAGCTTAATAGAAATAGCTCAGTCATACTTTCGTGTCTTTTTTGTTGCTTAAAATATGGAGCGCGATGTTAGCCTAATTTAATAAACCCGTCAATCGAACTGTTCAAATCTTAAATTGAAGCTTTACATAAAATAGTCTGCAAACGATTACAAAACATTCAATCTTTAGCACCTAGTTGCAATGCAAGCTTGCGCGATGATTGTAACGATTCCTGCAATGTCTCCAAACTATCCCAACCTGCTAAATGTTGGCGCGTTATATCGAACAACGCTTGAATCCAATCCGCGCGTTCATTGAGGCAAGGAATATAGTGAAACTCTTGTCCGCCAGCCCGAATAAAAAGATCCTTGCCTTCCATCGCAATTTCCTCAAGTGTTTCCAGGCAATCCGAAACAAATCCAGGGCACACCACATCAACTCGCTCGACCCCATGCTTCCCAAGCGCAATTAAAGTGTCAGACGTGTAAGGCATCAACCATTGTGCTTTGCCAAAGCGCGATTGAAAGCAGACCTGATATTGATCGTCCGCTAGTTCCAATGCTTCGGCTAATAACCGCCCCGTCTTTTGACAATAACAATGATAGGGATCACCTTTATCTAAATTGGCACGGGGTGTGCCATGAAAACTGATAATCAGTTTATCAGGACGATCATATGAGGCCCAATAATCGCGAATATTTTTCGCCAAAGCAGCAATATAGCCTGAATGATCATGGTAATGCTTAATTGTACGAAGAGCAGGTTGATTGCGCATACGCGCCAATACAGCGAAGACGCCATCCATCGCTGCAGCCGTACTACTAGCAGCGTATTGGGGAAATAACGGTAAAACCAGTATACGGTCACAACCTTGCTGCTGCATTTTCTCCAATACCATTGCAATCGAAGGCTCACCAATATTCATGGCATATTCAACCAAAGGAGCTCTTTTGTAATGCGCTTGCAGTGCTTCGCGCAAAAGTTTGGCTTGACGTTCCGTATGCACTTTCAATGGCGAACCTTCGGGCAACCAGATTTTGGCATACTTTTCAGCAGATTTTTTAGGTCTAAATGGCAGAATGAATCCATACAATATCGGCCACCAAATTGCCTTAGGCACTTCAATCACGCGTGGATTACTGAGAAACTCTTTTAAATAAGGCCGCAATGCCTCTGCGGTTGGTGCATTCGGTGTTCCCAAATTGATCAACAAAACACCTATTTGGGAAGCATCACCGTGACTGTAAATCGATTTTGAGTTCATGGATAAATATAGGTTAATCATATTAAAAAACGATCATCGTCGAACAACCAAGCATTCGTTTTAGAACAACCTGCCAAAAGCAGATTTAATGTTGCGATAATCCACTCGATAGAAGCTTCGCAGTAATATCAACGATCGGAATAACGCGCTCATAGGCCATACGCCGTGGACCAATGACACCAACAGTACCAACAATTTCCCCATCGATTTCATAGGGAGCAGCGATCACACTGAACTCTTCCAGAGACGCAACATCCGACTCACCGCCGATAAATACTTTTACACCATGAGCTTTTCTGCTTAATTCGAGTAATTGCAATAACTTTGTCTTACGTTCGAATAATTCAAACAACTTCTGTAATCCTAATAAGTTTTCTGCCAAATCATTTACTTGGAGTAGATTCCGTTCACCAGCAACTACGACAACCTCGCTATTTTCACTCACTGCGCTACCACTCACCTCAATTGCTGCACTCATTAAACTAAACAACTCACCACGCAATTGTTTGAGTTCAGTATCTAAACGACCACGAATTTCATCCAACGTACAACCCGCATAATGTTGATTGATAAAATTTCCAGCCTCGATCAAATCAGCCTGACTATAAGGTGTCTGAGTAAAGATAATTTTGTTTTGTACATCCCCCTCCGGGGTGACAATAATCAATAATATGCGTTTCTCAGACAGCGCCATAAATTCGACATAACGAAATACCGCGCCTTTATGCTTAGGCGTAATCACCAAGCCAGCAAATTGTGTCAACTCGGAAAGCAGATGCGATGCAGCATTGATGAGACGAGACGGATTATCAGGATGCAAATGACTTTCCAAATGATTCAATTCAGTTCTATCTAGAGTCTGCACGACTAGCAACGTATCCACAAAAAAACGATAACCTTGGACTGTTGGAATACGGCCGGCTGAAGTATGCGGACTAGCAACCAGGCCCATTTCCTCAAGATCAGCCATGACATTCCGGATTGTTGCAGAACTCAGATCTAAGCCGGAAAATTTAGACAAGGTGCGCGAACCCACCGGTTGCCCCTCGTGGATATATCGCTCGATCAATGTTTTTAGTAGTATTTGCGCACGTTCATTTAACATATGGCTATTTTACACCAACAAGTCTGTTTTATTACTCCGATATAGTCTATGGATACAGGCTTTTAATCTTTCTATGTTAGACTTTTAAAAATAAAATCATCTATTTGATGGAATCACTGATATGGGCGTCTATATCCAAAAAACAATCCTATATTCTAATTTCGTAATTACGACCGAGTCTACGAGTTTCATGATAACGGCAAATTCATTAAAGCCAGTAAAAACAAACCTGTATCTGATACAGTGCTCAGTACATGAACTCCACATTTGAAACCATTGCGTTAATCGGAAAGTTTAAGAAACCGGAAATCACAGTTCCGCTGCTAAGGCTCGCTGAATATTTAACGAAAAAAGGGCATCAAATTCTCATCGATCAACTAACTGCCTCGCAGATTGTTGCCGAAACCTATACAACTTTACCGCTCGAAGAAATCGCTCAACGGGCTGATCTCGCCATTGTAATAGGTGGCGATGGCACCATGTTAAATATCGCTCGCAAGCTGGTCTCATACGATGTGCCTTTAATTGGAATTAACCAGGGAAGATTGGGGTTTCTTACCGACTTATCGTTAGACAATATGTTTGAGATGTTAAATGAAATACTAGCAGGTCAATTTGAAACAGAAGAACGCATGTTACTTTCAGCACAAGTCACTCGTACAGAAATTAGTAAATTCAATAGTCTTGCTTTTAACGATGTAGTGCTGCATCGTGGTGTTAGTAGCGGTATGATTGAGCTTGAGGTCAGAATCAACGGCGAATACATGAATACTTTACGCTCAGATGGCCTGATTATCGCAACACCAACCGGCTCCACTGCATATGCATTGTCTGCAGGCGGCCCGATTTTGTTTCCGAGCCTGAATCTCATCGCATTGGTACCAGTGTGCCCACATACGCTAAGTAATCGCCCGATTGTAGTTGGTGCTGATGCTAATATAGAAATCAACATGCGCAGTTCGGTGAACGTGGGAATCAATTGCGATAGCCATGCCTATTTCGATTTAGAACAAACTGATCACATCATAATTAAGCGCCATCCTCAAACAGCCCGATTGCTACATTCGATCAATCATAGTTACTATCGCATGCTCAGAGAAAAACTCGGCTGGGGCGAATTCCCTTGATCTATTTTTGATCACAACCGTATGCTTAAACATCTCAGCATTCGTGACTTCGTTATTGTCGATCACATCGAACTGGAATTTTTACCAGGCTTCACCGTACTAACCGGTGAGACCGGTGCTGGCAAATCTATTCTGATGGATGCATTGATGCTCGCGCTTGGCGAGCGCAGTGACATTCAACAAATACGCCCAGGTTGCGAGCGTTCAGAAATCAATGCAGCTTTTGATATTCAGTTACAACAGAATCTCATCGACTGGCTCAACAACAATGACTTACAAGGTGATCCAGGAGTATGCCTAATACGGCGAATTATTGATGTCAATGGACGTTCTCGCAACTATATCAATGGACATAGTGTTACCCAGCAACAATTACGTGTAGCCGGAAATTTTCTTGTCGCCATCCACAGTCAACATGCGCATCAATCACTGTTGCAACGTGACACACAACGTGAGTTATTGGATGCTTATGCGCAATGCGAAAATCTACCAAAAACTGTTCGAGATACTTACCAAAACTGGCAAACCATTTTGCAGCAAAGAATATCTGCGGAGCAATCAATTACAGAATCTCAAGCCATACGTGAACAAATCGAATGGCAATTGCAAGAATTATCTGTATTAAGCCTGACTGTCGAAGAGTGGCAGAACTTACAATCTGATCATACACGGCTTTCTCATGCCGCCGCTTTACTGGCAGCCGCTGAAAACGGTATCGAACAACTCTCCGAGAACGAACACGCCGCATTTTCACAGATTAATGCCGTGCATAGTCAACTACAACAATTGCTGGGATATGATCCACAACTGAAAGAAATCGTTGATTTACTTGATTCAACCACCATTCAATTACAAGAAAGCGTCTATGCTTTAAGCGATTACCGCCAATCCCTGGATCTTGACCCACAACTGCTACTGGACGCCGAACAACGTTTATCTACAATTCACAATCTAGCTCGAAAGTTCCGCTTACTACCCGAAGAATTGCCTCAATTTCAAACTACACTTGAAAAGAAGCTTGAAGCACTTGATACCGAATCGAATATCGAAAAACTAAAGGCATCGGAAATGGAGGCGCAATCGATCTACCATCAACAGGCAAAAGCGCTGAGTACTATTCGCGCCAAGGCAGCTGAATTACTGTCGAACAATGTCACGACCGCTATGCAAACACTGGCTATGAACGGTGGACAATTCAAAGTGATTTTGACCCCTTTGCCAGCTGCCAACGCTACAGGTTTGGAACATATCGAATTTCATATCGCCGCACATGAAAATCTACCACTACAACCATTGAGTAAAGTTGCATCAGGCGGTGAATTATCACGCATCAGCTTAGCTTTACAGGTAATCGCTAGTAAAGCTATCAAAATACCCACGTTAATTTTTGACGAAGTCGATGTCGGTATCGGAGGCAAGGTTGCGGAAATCGTTGGCAATTCACTTAAAAAACTGGGACAAGAGCGACAGGTTTTATGCATTACGCATTTGCCACAAGTTGCAGCAGCAGGCGATCAACAATGGCAAGTCATAAAAACGCGAAGCCATAAGAAAAATCAATCCGTTCTGACCGAAATTAGTGTCCTGAACCAGCAGCAACGCATAGAAGAAATTGCGCGTATGCTGGGAGGCATTACAATCACAGAAACTACACGTCAGCATGCAACAGAAATGCTGCGCAGTAGCTCATCGATTAAAATTAAATACTCGTAACTCGCAAACAAAGCAATTGAAATCAATCGAACCGAGAATCAATCAAGCGCTGGTTATTGTTTAATTCCATAGTGCGCCGAAATAGTTTAACGAGACAGTCACTTCGGTCCTTGTGTGAAATTTTGCAAAAGCTAGTAATAAACTGTGATGGGAATAAACTCTCCATCATAAAATGTACCTACTACGTTAGTAATGATAGGACTAGAAATCGTAACCACATCCCCTGTGCATTACCTTACTCCCTGCTTTCTGGTATGTCATTGCATAATTTCAGTTCAGACCATCTGAACTCTGCGTAAAGGCTATCTCGTTAGGAAAAAGGATTCTGTGAAATTTCTAACATATGATGCTAGCTACATACAACAGAATTGCTGCTCTTAGCACTTGGTGCAGCTAATTAGAAAGGCATTCGTCACTAACGAATGAAATGATTGACACCTAGTGAATCCACGATCATGCGACGATAATGCTCTGATTTTCGGATTTGCAAACGCTCAAGCTGACTAAGATTATCTGTCAAGACAATGCCTTTTGTTCTATCAAGCGTCAGCAAACGTCGCTTTAACCAATGATAACTATCATCCGAAAGTTTTGCTTTCTCAATATCAAATGCTTCGTGAGTTGCAAGAAAAATAAAATCGTTAAAATCATCACCCGGATTTGAAATAAAAACTTGTTGATGAGGAAAAACCTGCGATAACGTTTTTGCGACTGAGACAAGCGCCGGATTCGTACCATTGTCTGAAAACGAAACAAAATTCAACGCCAACATTCCGCTCTCTGCCAGTAAATTGCGAAGCTGCTGAAGTGTTTCAACCGTCAACAAATGCGAAGGTTCTGATCCACCGGTAAAAACATCCATAATAATAAGGTCATACAACCGCTGTAACTGGCGAATTTCATAACGTGCATCACCGATAATTGTGTTGCCATTCGGTGTAAATCCGAAATATTTCTGGGCAGCCTCAGCAACTGCTGGATCAATCTCCAAAGTGTCTGTCACCACGTCATATTGTTTCAGCGTCATTGCCATATGCCCGGCACCTTGACCAATCAATAAAGCTCTTTTGATATCCGGCAACAATTGTGGAATCAGCGCCACAATTTTTTGGTAAGTTAATAAATTGTCCCCATGACTGATACTTGCCGCACCAATGGTCGATGCATCTACCGTCAGCAAGCGAATGTTTTCTTTCGGTTTATCAATCACTCTTACCCAACCATATAAACTTTCTTGCTCAAACTGTGTATGCAATTGCTGATCACTCGGTGCAATTTTACTAGAAGTAATCACCACAAGAGACAAGCCAATACCGGTAATAATTACAACAACAGTTGCAACAAGCGTTTTGGTTGATTTCAAATGACGGTGCTCAATTAGAATTACCACCAAGGACAATAACAACAATGCAATACCGACACCCACAAAAATTTCACGTGACCCGATTATTGGAAATAAATAAAACCCTAGAAATAATGTACCGATCACGCTACCCACCGTGCTGACTGCATAAATAGAGCCGGTACTCGTCCCTACATCCGATAGAGTAGAAGTTGCCAATTTAACGGCAAACGGTCCTACCATACCCAACATAATTAAACTGGGAGAAAACAAAATTAATGTGCTAATAAAGCTACCCAATCGTAAACCCAAAGGATCAGTCGCTAGCAATACCGGACCGACCACTCCAGGAATAATCAGTGTAAGCAAACCAGACAAGGCGATGATCAATGATAAGCCGAAACGAGCACGATCAGCCCAGATTCCCCCAAGATAATACCCCAAAGCCAACGCAATCAGCGTAACCGATATGAGTGATGTCCAAACATAAAGACTAGCGCCATAAAATGGCGCAATCAAACGCGTACCCAGAAGCTCAATGACCATCACCGCCGCACCAGTGAAAAACACCGTACCGTACAGCCAAAGTTTATTTAATTTTTTTGCAGAGAATGAATTCATACTAGAAATTGCCTATGAACTATTCTCAGTGTTTTTCATCTTATTCAGCAAGATCAATAGGATAATGAGGTAGGCGATGAAAGGCAAAGGAATGACTTTGATGGATTGGCAGAAGCAGTATGGAAC
>WBZQ01002278.1_pt1 | contig 12442 bp, 5 predicted proteins | sample 5204251 | NCBI WGS metagenome assembly WBZQ01 (sample SAMN12412402, study PRJNA552823) | activated sludge metagenome | isolation source: activated sludge from nitrification reactor of wastewater treatment plant... | place: USA: Virginia | collected 2017-09 | reverse complement strand
GACGGGACAGACGGCCGCGCACTGCGTGAAGAACGAGCTGATCACCACCACGTGGCCCTTCAGCACGTCGCTGTAGAAGCGCCGCTCGCGGCCGTCCTGATCGAGCAGCAGCGTGTCGGTGAACCAGCGCGCGGCAGGCGACGACTGCGCCTCGGACGCGCCGCTCGACGGCCCTGCCTGGGCGCTCGTCTCGCGCGCCAGCTCACGCGCCAGGCGCGCCAGCTCGGCCGGCTTGCCGTAGCCGTAGACGCGTCGCCAACGGCCGCTCTTCTCGTTGCCGAGCAGCACGACCGCCGCGTGGGCCTCCTTGGGGCCGTTGCCCGCCCCGCCCAGCGCGCGTGCGAGCTGGTCGAGGTCGGCCTTGCTGCCCGTCACCAGCGTCCAGCCCGGACGCGCGCCGAACTGGGCCGCCCAGGCCTTGAGCCGCTCCGGCGTGTCGGTCAGCGGGTCGATGCTGACCGAGATGAGGTGCACGTCGCGGCCCAACTCGGCGCCCAGTTCCTGCTGCAGCCGGCCGAAGATCGCGCCCAGCGCCGGGCAGATGCCGCCGCAGGTCGTGAAGATGAAATTGACCGCCACCACGCGGCCCTTGACGAGGTCGGAGTGGAAGCGCAGGCTGCGGCCGTCCTGGTCGAGCACCGGCACGTCGGGCACGGACAGCGGCGTGCTCTCGTCCTCGATCCTGACCGCGTCGCCCTGGGCGAAGGCGCCTGGCGGCGCGCACAACGTGGTCAGGGCCAGCAGCGCCAGGCCGACGCGTCGGGCGACGTGCGCGTTCATCGAGCGTCCTTTCCGGCCGCGGCCGGTGCGACCGTGGCCGTCACGAAGGGCACGTCGTTGACCGCCAGACCCAACGACGGGATGCCCACGAAGAAATAGTAGAGCGCAGCCTCGGGAAAAGAGATTTCGGCGTCGTATGAGCCGTCGCGGCCCGGCACCGCGCGCAGCGGCACGCGCTGTTGCCACACCCCGGGCGGCTGCACGACCAGCAGCAGCGCGTCCTGGAGCCCCGTGCGCGGCGCCGAGGCGAGCGGATCGAGCAGGCGCACGCGCACCCGCGCCGGGCGCCCGGCCACCAGCTCGCTCTCGCCTTCGAGCAGCTCGAGTCGCGCCCGCGGCGCGGATGCGCGCGTCTCGCTGGGCGGCTCGATCTGCAGGTCGAAGCAGTGCGCCACGCGCGGCGCGTCCACCAGCACCGCCACGTCGTAGCGTCCGGCCGCGGGCAGCGTCAGGCGACCCACGTACTCGCCGCCTTCGCGTTCGCGCAGGCTGCGGTCGACGACCATCACGGCGCGCGGGCTGCGGCGGTAGTTCTGGTAGTGCCCCATGGGCACCGCCATGCCTTCTTTGTAGTAGTACAGGACCTGGTCGACCGGGTTGGCGACCAGCACCGCGTCGCCCTCCGGCGAGGGCGCCAGCGCCGAGGCGCGCGCGCGCGGCCCGGCCTTCTCGGGCGCCGCCTCGCCGCCCGGGAAGGTGAACACGCCCGGCGTGTCGGGCGCGGACAGGGCCTGCAGCGCCACCAGCCCGACCGTCTCGCTGCGGCTCTGGTGGAAGTAGGCCGAGGAACGCGAGAAGACCACGTCGTCAGGCCCGTCGGGCAGGCTCAGACGATGCGCGACGCGGTCGCTCGAGGAATCGACCACCTCCACCAGGCCCTCGCGCGGGTTGAGCAGGAAGACCCAGCGGCCGTCGGGGCTGACTCGCACCAACGTCAGGCCGGGCTTCGACTGCAGACGCGCGCGCAGCTCGTGGCTCTCGCCGTCCAGCACCGTCAGCGACCCGTCGCTCTCGTCGGTCACGTACGCGGCGCCGCTCAGACGCGAATAGGCCACGCTGCTCGGCGCCGGTCCGAGCTTGTGCTCACGCAGGATGGCGTACGTGTCCGTGTCGACGACCTGCAACGTGCCCGCACCGCGGTTGAGCACGTACACGACGCGCTCGTCGCGGCCGAAGGACAGCACGTGCGGGCCGGCGCCCGTCGTCAGGCGCTTCACGGCGCGACCGGCGGCCAGGTCGACCACCGTCACGCCGCCCTCGGCCAGCGCCGGGGCCAGCGGGTCCTGGGCGACCCACAGCGCGCGCTGGTCGGCCTGCATCAGCACCTGGGTCGGACGCGGACCGACCTCGATGCGCGCGGCGGTGCTCCAGGTCGAGGTGTCGACCACGGCGACGCGGCTCAGGCCCGGCAGGCTGACGTAGATGCGACGCCCGTCGGCGCTCGCCACCCAGTCCTCGCCGGGCGCGTCGAGGCTGGCCAGCGCCAGCAGCCGGCTGCCGCCGTATTCCACGAGCGGATCGATGACCGAAAGGTTGGGTTCGTCGTTGAGCGTGACGACGTAGAAGCTGTTGAGGTCGACGCTCGGGCGCGCCGACAGGCTGCCCTGCAGGAAGGCCTTGATCTTGTCGGAACAGCCGCCCGCATGCGGCCCGCGACCGTCGCCCTGCGCGTCGATCCAGACCGCGGGGCGCAGGCCCGTCACCGGCGTGCCGGCGACGTCGCGCAGGCTGAGGCGCAGGTCGGCGTCGCGCCCCTCGCGCAGCAGCGCGGCGCCGTCGACTGCCTCGACGCGCAACTCGACGGTCACGCCCTCGCGTTCCACGCGCTGCGGAGCGCGCGACGGGGCGGGCGAGGCGGCCTGCGCCGCGAGCTGCGCGGCGCACGACGTCGTCAGAAGCAGGGCGGCGAGCGGCGGGCGCGCGAGCATGAGCATGTCCATCCCGTTATTGTGTCGCGGTTGTCGGCGGGTGGCGCGCGCCGCTCGGGCGGCGCGCCGGCGGGGTGCGACGCGCCAGGCGTCGCACCCCGTACGTCCTGCGGAAACGGCCTAGTTGAGCGCCGTCGGCAACGGCTCCGGCAGCGGGTTCGGATCGGGCGCCGGCAGCGGCGTGACGGGCGGCGTCACACGGAAGATGCCCCACTGGCCGCCGGTGAACTGGAACGAGTCGAAGGTGCGGTACAGGAAGTCTCCGGTCACTCCGAACGGTCCGCCCGCGCCGCCCAGCTTGGGCAACAGCGCGGCCAGCAGATGGTTGCTCGGACCATGGCCGTACGACACGCCGTGCCAGTTCGAGAGCGAGTTCAGACCGACGACGGTCGAGTTGGTCGTGAACGGCTCGTCGAGCCAGCGGTGGCCGTGCAGCGTGAAGGCCTCGTTGCGGGCATGGCCGTTCGGGTGCAGCACGTGGAAGCGCGACTCCATGCCGAGCTTGGCGACGAACACCGGCGTCTGCGGATCGCTGCCCACGAAAGAGTTGGAGAGCACGTTCGTGTAGTCAAAGCAGCGCGTCGGCGTGGGCACGTTGGCGCACGAGCCGGTGAGCGCCGTGTCGGGCGCGAAGCCGACTCGCTTCCAGATCGCCTCGGTGCGGTAGTTGAGCGCCTTCTGGCCCGAGTCCTCCGCGTCCTCGGCGTCGAAGAGGTTGGGGATGGGGCCGTTCAGGTTGCGCATGTTGACGTCGCTCTGGAACTGCAGCACGAAGTCGCGGAACTGCGACGAGTCGGCGCGCGTGACCGTGGCCGACGCGCGGCCCTTGGCGTCCTCGGCCCAGGTCGAGCCGCGCGGCTCGATGATCAGAGCGCCGATCGCGCCCTTGTTGCTGTGCTTGATGGGGTCGGACGAGATCAGGTTGAGGCCGCCGAACTCGACCGGCGTGAAGACCTGCGTCGAGCCGTTGATCGACGACAGGCCGGCGTACCACCAGTAGGTCGTGGACAGGCCGGGTGCCACGGTCTGCGTCGGGTTGAAGCCCACGTCCCAGCCGTCGCTCGTGGCGACGTCGTAGTGCACGAGCTGAGCATGCAGGCCCACGCGCCGCGAGGGCAGCACCTGGTTGGCGTTGAAGCGATTGACGATCATCGGCAGGGTGTTGAAGCCCGGCAGATCGATGGGCGTCGGCGACAGCGCCGGCAGACGGTTGGTGAGCGTGAACGAGATGCAGTCGCCCGCGCGGGCGCGCAGCACCAGCGGCTCGACCGGCACGGTCGGCAGCAACTGGCCGTTGGCGTCGAGGTCCGCGTCGCGCACGTACATGATGGCGGTCGGGTCGTGCAGCGCGCCGCCGAAGTTGAGGCGCGAGTTGTAGACCAGCGTGCCGCCCGTCAGAGCCTGGGCCGCGGCCACGGCCGAGACCCGGAAGATGCGCACCGGCGAGAGGCTCGGGCAGACGCCGGCCGGAGGCGCGATGATGATCTGCGTCGTGCCGCCCTCACCGACCTCGTTCGGGTCGACGATCTGACCCTGGCGGTCGGTGGTCACGGTCACGCTCGGACCCTTCGACAGGTTCAGCGTGCGCTTCTCGTTGTTCGGCAGCGGCAGCGGTCCGTCGTCGGCCTGCAGTTGTGCGGCCAGCTCTGGCGCAAGCGACGTCGGCAACGGATCGGTGCAGGCCACCATCGGGCAGACCTGGTCGGGCGGGCAGTAGCACGGGTCAGGCGGCGGCGTGTCGATGACCGGCGCCAGGGAGTAGACGCGGATCAGGCCCCACAGGCCGTTCCACTGGTCGTCGACGGCCGCGCCGGGCTTGTAGAGGTAGTCGACGAACTTGCGGTTGGGCACCGGCGCGACGGGCGGCAGCACGAACTCGTAGTGCTCGGAGATGCCCATCATCTGGCTGGAGCGATAGCCCGAGTTGGGGTCGGACGGCTCGGCCAGCCAACGCTGTCCATGCACGTCGAAGTTGTGGCCCTCCTCGTGCGCGCCGACCAGCACGCGCACCTGCAGCTTGTCGTTCTCGTAGGCGCGGATGAGCGGCGTGAACGGGTCGCCCGGCTGCACGCCGGGCGTCAGCGGCGGGTAGAACGTGGGCTGCGTGTTGAGCACAGCGTCGGCGCGCGTGACCGTCGAGGAGTAGGCCTTCGACAGGTCGCCCGCGTCGCCGGCGGCCTGCGTGTTGGTCAGCGGGTTGCGCACGCGCAGCGCCAGCGGCTCGTTGCGATAGTTGACCGTCATCGTGCCGGGGTCGGCCGCCGAGATGGCTTCCGGCATCGGCACGGGCGGCGGGTCGAGCAGGAACGGCAGGCCGATCTCGACCTTGCCCGGCGGGTTGATGGGTTTGCCTTCGGCCGTGTAGGCCAACTGGAAGTCGGCGAACTCCAGCAGGAACTCGCGGTAGGCGTCCTGGACGTTGGTCGGGATGATGTCGGCGCGCCAACTGGTCGGGCCGCCGTCCGCGCGCGTGCCGAAGGGCACGCCCGTGTCCTGGTCACGCCAGGTCGAGGCGCGCGGCTCGATCACGAGCCCGGCGTACAGGCCGGCCTGCTGGTGCGTCGAGGGGCCGTAGTGGTCGTGCGTGAAGACGGTGCGCAGCGTGCGATCGGTGCCGACGTTGTTGGTCACGTCGTCCGCGTACCAGCGCTGGATGGTCGTGCGCGCGCCGGGCACGCCGAAGAACGGGTGCGGCTGGGCCGCGAGCGTCGTGCGCGTGGTGCTGCCGAGCGCGGTGCGCAGTCCGCCCAGGGCGTTGATGGCGTTGATGCGCGCCACGACCTCCTCGGGGCTCAGCGTGCCGTCCTCGTAGTTGAAGCCGTTGCCCGCGCCGTCCGCGGCCATGACGTCGAACTTCACCAGGTGGATGTGCTGGCCGATGACGTCGGTGGGCGTGCGCACCTGGAAGTCGTCCTGCTGGTAGGTGGCCGGCACCAGGTTCGTGTGGTGGTAGGTGATGCAGTCACCGGTGTTGGCGCGGAAGAACAGCGGCTCGGGCGGGCGCGTGCCGGCCAGCGTCGGCGCCACGTCTTCCCAGAGCGTCAGGATGCGCGACTGGTTGAAGTGCCAGCCGGCCTTGTTGAACTTGATGTCGAGCTCGACGTTGGCGCCCTTGTAGGTGCGCGGATTGCCCGTGGCCACGCCCGCGTCGGTCATGCAAGGATCGGCGAAGGGCGCGCCCGCCTGGCGCGGCAGCCCGTTGGCCACGAAGTTGGCGGCCACGTTCTCGGGCGTGTAGCTCGGGTGCAGGCGCGTCTCGTGGAACTCCATCGCGCGCTTCTCGATGTTCGTGCCCTGCTCCGACAGGCGGAAGGCGTCGGCGGTGACCAGGTGCTTGTCGAAGTCGAGCGGCGTGTGATTCTCCACGAAGGTGCCACCCGTGATGACGTGGCGCGGCAGGCCGCCGTCGTCGAGCATGTCGAGGGGCGGCGTGGGCGGGCGATGTCCGGCGCGGCCCGGGACGAAGAACGGGTAGCCGGGGTTGCCCGTGCCCTGCACGACGATTTGCCCGGCCACGATCGAGACAGCGGCGGGAACGGGCGCCATGGCCAGCGTCGGCATCGGCACCAGACCAGGGATCGGCGTGCCGACCGCGATCTCTCCGTCGGGCAGCGCGCGCGCTCCGGCAGCCGGGCGTCCGTTGGCGTCCAGCGCGGTGCCGGCCTCGAAGGTGTCGTGCACGCGCCACAGCGCCCACATGCCCTGGGCGAAGTGCGGGTAGAAGTGGCAGTGGAAGATCGAGTCGCCCGCCGTCTGGTTGCGGTTGCCGCTGCCGTTGTGGGCGATCTCCGTCGTGAAGGCCGAGCCCGGGCCGAAGGCCTGGCTGTCGAGGTAGGCCGAGTTGTCGCTGTCGGGCGTGCGCAGCCACTGGTGCGCGTGCAGGTGATGCACGTGGTGCTCCTTCGAGCCGCCGTGCAGCACGCGGAACTTGACGTGGTCGCGCATGTAGCTGTGATACGTGTTCGAGGGATCGTCGGGATAGAAGGCCTTGGTGGCCTTGGGGCCGAGGATGAGCTGGCCCTGGCCATTGCGCGTGTTGGCCGGGACGTCGACCACCATCGCGGGATCGCCCACGGCCCAGGCCGTCAGGAAGAACTCCTCGTACAGGCACTCCGTGCAGGCGTGCATGGGGCCGACGCCCAGTCGGTTGGCGAGCACCTCGGCGCCGGCGCCGGCCGAACCGTAGTTGATCGCAAAGCCCTCACGCACGCTGTGCAGCGTGAACTCCAGCGGGCTGCCCTCGTTGAACTCGGGGAAGGCCTGCACCGCGCCGATCTCGTCGTGGTAGATGGTCGTGAACTCGCGGAAGGGCTGCTCGCGATCGGGCTCCACCGGGTTCGGCACATAGGTGCCCGCCGAGAAGCGCCCGTGGTTGGGCCCCGTGATGATGGCGGTCAGGTCGCTGTGCACGACGTTGCCGTTCTGGGTCATGCGCAGGATCGGCAGGCCGGCGTACGCGTGGCCCACCGGGTAGACGGCGTCGTAGTTCAGGATCGGCTGCCCCGTGAGCGTGTTGCAGGGCACGAGCACGTTCGTCTGGCACTGGCGCGCGAGCAGCAGGTCGGCCGCCGTGACCTGGCTCCGGTAGTACTCGGCGCCGACCGGCTCGACGTTGACCGCGCCGAACAGCCCCGCGTTCAGCGAGCCACCGTTGCCCTCGCCGCCCGTGTTGGCGGCGGTGCTGTAGAGCAGGTGCGTGCCCTCCTTGGAGGCGTAGTAGACGTACTTGTACACGGCCGTGCCGGGCGGGATCAGGCTGGTCGGGTTCACGCCGACGTTCGAACCGTCGCTGCCGATGCCACCCTCGGCCAGCGGCATGCCGGCGATGTGCACGCCGGCCGTGCGCGTCACCGGTTGTTCGTCGTGCACGGGAGCGTTGGCGAGCAGGTTCTGGAAGTACACGACCAGGCACTGCCCGACGTTGACGCGCAGCACGAGCGGGCGCGGGCGCTTGTCCGCGCGCAGCCTGACGTTGCCCGGCGTGATGCCGCCGCCGATGTTGATCGGCACGACGTCGCGGCGCAGGGCATAGATCATGCCTTGAGGCTCGACGGCCCCGAGGCGGTTCCAGAAAAAGGCCTGGTCGAGCGCGACGACCTCGGCGGACACGTAACTGGTGCAGGTTTCCGCTGACGCGGCGCCTGTTGCCACGAACGCCGCCCCTGCGAGCAGGACCGCCATCACTCGGCGCAGCCTGTTCCGCGGACGCGGGCACGACGAGCGCACTGCGCTGGCCATTTTGCATCCCCTCCGGAAAATGAGTTTGAAGCGCCGGTCGTGCCGGCTCGAGAGCCCCGCCACCCCTGATGGATGCCCTCGAGCAGGCGGATATGCACTAGTCGTGCCGGGCGCCACTCCTTGACATGAGGCGCCATTTGCACGCTGGACAGGGCCTTTTTCGCAGTCCAGAATCCAGACGCGACGTCCGTGGGCTGGACGTTATGAATCACTGAACGCTCGCCGTCACACGCCTCGTGCTAGCCTGGGGCCACTCATCTGCCCGACCGTCGTGACGCTGCGCGAGCGTATGGAGCCCAGGCAGTGCGGCGCGCCGGGAACGGCCCGCCCGCCGCGGACGAAAGGCGGCAGTGAGCAGGCCTTTTGCGGGGGCGGCAGGCGCGCCGTCCAGGCTGAGGCCAGACCCCAGGAGTCGCGATGGACGCGCCCACGCACCTTCGCAGCGCGATGTCCGAGACGCACCGCCCGCCGCCGGCGCCCGCGCCGGCGCGGCGCGCCTGGCCGCCACGCGGTCCGCTGGTCTATTACTTGCTGGCAGCTTTCGACGTGCTCGCGGTTTCCGCTTCGCTCCACCTCAATCACCGCATCGTGGAGATCTACGTAGAGTCTGTGGAGGTCAACCAGGAATGGGCCCGGCGCATGGAGGAGTACTCCGTGCTGGGACGTCTGGCCGCGCAGGTCAACGCCCCGGGCAACGACGTCTTCGACTCACGCGACGTGCCGCACGAGGCCGCGCGCATGCAGGCCGCGCTGCGCGTCTTCGACGCGCGCCTTTCCGCGCTGCGCGAGGAACTGACGCGCAGCGTCCCGCCGGCCGAGGCCGAAGCGCTGCTCGCGCACATGCGCGACGTCGAGCGCGCCATGGCCGAAATGGTCGGCGAGGCGCGCCTGATCTTCGAGCACTTCGGCGCCGGGCTCAGCCAGTCGGCCGGCGAACGCATGGCCACGATGGACCGCCGCTACGCGCGGCTGCTGGCGAGCCTTCAGGAACTGGGGGCGCACGTGGCCGCCATCCAGCGGCACGAGTTCGAGCGCCAGATGGCCGCGGCCGCGGCGCTGCAACGCTTCGAGTACGCCATCGCCGGACTGATCCTGCTGATGGTGGGCGCGGCCACCGTCTACGGCCGCCGGCTGTCGCGCGAGGCCGCCCAGGACGCGCGCGAGCGCGGCGCGTACGTGGCCAGCCTGCAAGCCGCCGACGAGTCCCTGCGCCGCGCGCATGCCGACCTGGAGGGCCGCGTGCTCGAACGCACCGACGCCCTGCGCGCTTCCGAGGCCGCCCTGCGCCGCTCGGCGGCCGAGTGGGAGCGCACCTTCGAAGCCATCGATTCGCCCGTCATGATCCTCGCTCCCGACGGTCGCACGCTGCGCGTCAACCTGGCGGCCTCGCGCCTGTCCACGCGCGACGGCGAGCCGTGGCTGGGCGCCGCCCGAGTGCAGCGCCTGGTGCGCGAGCGCCGCGTGGCCGCGTCGCTCGAGACGCGCGACGCGGCCAGCGGCCGCACCTGGGAGATCTCGGGCAACCTGGTGCCCGACGAACAGGGCGGCGACGAGCGCGTGATCGTGGTGGCGCGCGACGTGACGCGCCTGGTCGAGTTGCAGGAGAGCGTGCGACGCGAGGAGCGCATGGCGGCCATGGGCTCGTTGGTGGCCGGCGTGGCCCACGAGGTGCGCAACCCGCTGTTCGGCATCTCCTCGACGGTCGACGCGCTCGAGGCGCGTTACGCGCCGAGCGAGGCGCCGCAGCGCAGGTACTTCGAGGTGCTGCGGCGCGAGGTCGACCGCCTGGGCGCCCTGATGCGCGATCTGCTCGACTACGGCAAGCCGCCGGGCCTCGACTTGGCCGAAGTCGAATTCGTGACCCTGGTCGACGAAGCCATCAGGCTGTGCGAGCCGCTGGCCGAGAGCCTGGGCGGCGCCATCGCACGCACGGGCGTGCGCGCCCTGCCGCCGCTCAGCCTCGACCGCTGGCGCGTGCTGCAGGCGCTGCAGAACGTGATCCAGAACGCGCTGCAGCACGCCCCCCAGAACAGCCAGGTGCACGTCGAGTTGAGCCTGGCGCTCGAGGACGGGCGCGCGTGGGCCTCCTGCGCCGTGCGCGACGAGGGCCCGGGCTTCGACGCCGACGCGCTGCCGCGCCTGTTCGAGCCCTTCTTCACCCGGCGCAGCGGCGGCACGGGCCTGGGCCTGTCGATCGCCCAGCGCGTGGTGGCGCAGCACGGCGGCCGGCTGCTGGCCGCCAACCACCCGCAGGGCGGCGCGGTCGTGACCCTGCAGATGCCGCTCCAGTCGAACGCGGCCGGACGGCCCGCATGAGCCGCTCCACGATCCTGCTCGTCGACGACGACGCCAGCGTGCGCTTCGGCGTGCGCGATTTCCTGGAAACCCACGGCTACGCCGTCGAGGAGGCCGTCAACTGCCGGCTGGGCGAGGCGGCCTTCCGCGCCAGCCGTCCCGACCTGGTCATCCTCGACTACTCGCTGCCCGACGGCAACGCGCTCGAGCTGCTGCCGCGCCTGCGCCTGGCCGATGCCGGCGCGCCCATCGTGATCCTGACCGGCAACGGCACCATCGATCTGGCCGTGCGCGCGATCAAGGAAGGCGCCGGGCACTTCCTGACCAAGCCGGTCGACCTCGAGACGCTGCGGGTCGTGGTCGAACGCCTGCTCGAGAACCAGCGCAACCAGAAGCGTCAGCTCGCCAGGCGTTCCAAGGACGCGCGCGGCAGCGTCGACCCCTTCCTGGGCGCGAGCGCCGCCATGCGCACGTTGCGCCACGAGGCCGAACGCCTGGTCGTGGCCGACAGCCCCGTGCTGATCCAGGGCGAGACCGGCAGCGGCAAGGGCGTGCTGGCGGCCTGGCTGCACCAGAACGGTCCGCGCGCCGACGAGGCCTTCGTCGACCTCAACTGCGCCACGCTTTCGAAGGAACTGCTCGAATCGGAGCTGTTCGGCTACGAGAAGGGCGCCTTCACCGGCGCGCAGAGCGCCAAGCTCGGCCTGCTCGATCTGGCCCATCGCGGCACGCTGTTCCTCGACGAGCTGGGCGACGTCGACCCGGCGGTGCAACCGAAACTGCTGAAGGTGCTCGACGAGAAGCGCTTCCGGCGTCTGGGCGACGTGCGCGACCGGCAGGTCGACGTACGCCTGGTGGCCGCCACGCATCGCGACCTCGCCCAAGCGCAGCGCGAGGGCCGCTTCCGGGCCGACCTCTACTACCGCATCAGCACCATCCCACTGCGCGTGCCGCCGCTGCGCGAGCGCGTCGAGGACGTCGAAGCCATCGCCCTCTCGCTCTTGGCCGGCATCGCCGCCGACCTGGGACGCGCTCCGGCGGCGCTGGCTCCGGCCGCGCTCGAAGCGCTCCAGGCCTACCCGTGGCCGGGCAACGTGCGCGAGCTGCGCAACGTGCTCGAGCGCGCGGTGCTGCTGAGCGGCGAGCAGGTGCTGCAACGCAAGGACCTGCGCTTCGAGGCCCAGGCCAGCACTGGCGAGGCCTGGGACACGAGCCTCACCCTGGCCGAGCTGGAACAGCGTCACATCGAGCGCGTGCTGCGCCAGGAGGGCGGACGCGTCGAGGCCGCGGCGCGCCGCCTGGGCATCCCGCGCAGCTCGCTCTACGAGAAGATCCGCCGTCTGGGCCTGGCACGATGAGTCCGCGCCTGCTGGTCGCCGACGATGAAGAGACGATCCTCTTCGCCATGAAGGAGTATTTCGAGACGCTCGGCTACGACGTCGACTGCGCGCGCCGCGTACACGAGGCGCGCTCGCTGCTGGACGCCCACAGCTATGCCGTCGTCATCGCCGACCTGCGCCTCAACCCGGCCGAGCCGGCCGCCGGGCTCGACCTGGTGAGCGCCGTCAAGCAGCGCCATCCGACGACCCGCACCATCATCCTCACGGCCTACGGCTCGCCGCGCGTCGAGCAACTGGCGCGTGGCATGGGCGTCGACGCGTTCCTGCACAAGACCCAACGTCTGAAAGAGGTCGCGGCCGTGGTGCGCTGGCTGACGGGCGAGGACGGCGCGTCCGACCCGCGCTGCTGAGAGCGTCACCGCGCTCGCGTCGAGCGACGGGCGGGTTGCCGTCGCGGTTTCGCACGACCCTTTCGCAGCCTGGCTGACGCCTCCCGGTGCGCCTCGCGCCGCGCCTCAGTCCGCGGTTCGGCGGCCGGCAGCACTTCGGCCACGCTCTCGACGATCAGCGCGCACAAGCGCTCGAGCGCAGGACTCGGCGCGCCGGGCCGCCTGTGCAGCGTGACGGGAAGAGTCGGCAGCGGCGGCAGATCGAACAGCGTCTCGCCGCAAGTCAGCCAGCCTGGCAGACCCAGCCGCGTGCGCGCCGTGAGACCGAGGCCGCCCGCGGCGGCGGCCCACAGACCCGCCAGGCTCGGGCTCGTGGCCGCCAGACGCCAGGCTCGCCGCGCGCCGTCGAGCTGCGCGATCGCCTCCTTCCGGAACGCGCACTGCGGACCGAGGACGACCAGCGGCAGTGGCT
>WBZQ01002276.1_pt1 | contig 12452 bp, 9 predicted proteins | sample 5204251 | NCBI WGS metagenome assembly WBZQ01 (sample SAMN12412402, study PRJNA552823) | activated sludge metagenome | isolation source: activated sludge from nitrification reactor of wastewater treatment plant... | place: USA: Virginia | collected 2017-09 | reverse complement strand
CCTGACTCATAAAAAGGATGGCTTAGCTTAGCTGATAGGTAAATTGTTTGATGATATATTTTTGAAAAGCTAATGTCACGCGTGGATTTTATGGTTTTTAAAAGAGAATGGGGTGGCTGATGGGACTCGAACCCACGACAACCGGAATCACAATCCGGGGCTCTACCAGCTGAGCTACAGCCACCACAAGTGCAAAGAATACGGTATTTTTGAATTTGATAAGCAATTCAGTCTATAGACAACAAGTCGTTGCTTTCATGGCGTGCCCGACAGGAATCGAACCTGTAACCCCCAGCTTAGAAGGCTGGTGCTCTATCCGATTGAGCTACGGGCACCAAGTCGAGCATGCTCTATAATTTAATTAGGGCTGAATTGGTCGGGGTGGAGAGATTTGAACTCCCGACATCCTGGTCCCAAACCAGGCGCGCTACCAGACTACGCTACACCCCGAAAAAGGCGCACTATACCTTTTTAGGCATAAAACGTCAATTTCTTCTCATTGTAATTAGTCATCCCTGAAATATATTCAAGCATTTGATATTAATCACAAATAGCAGCATTTTATGCTGTTTGAATCGATCGGAAAGGTTAAAATGGATGCGTATTTCCGGTCGAATTAATGATAAAAATGCTTACACTCCATCAATCGGCCTTGGTCCTTGCAAAGATCTTACTTCGTTAGATCAAACTTCTCTGATACTCCGTGCTTTTGCATGTGACCACTCATTAAGTCAAATCCATTGTTGAGTTTGCTCGTTGAGCTTTTAACTGCGGTATTCTTACTGAGTTACGCGAGTTTTGCTGCCGAATAGTTTGAGGCTGAAAACTTTTTAGGCTCTGGATTTTTGCTGAATCACGAGAGGGTTATAATAATATCAATCATAAAAGCTCATCAAGGCATTCAGGATGCCTGATAATGAAATGATATTGAAGAGTATATGGTCCAAAGTGGTTTTTGTAGCAATGCGCGTTGTGCTCGTGTTGCTCTCTGGTTGTGTACACCAGCAATTTATCAGTCAACCGTATCCTCGCTGGGGCGAAGAAGTTCGTATTAATCCATCTGATGGTAATGAATCTCTAATTTTACGTGTACTGTCGCCATCGGAATTCACCCGGGCGCAAGCTTGCTTATTATTGGTTCACGGTATGAATGAACATATCGGGCGCTATGGAGAGATCGCTCGATTTTTTTCCCGGAATTTTATCGTTGCGGGTTTTGACTATTATGCGCATGGCCTGTCCAATTCAGTATTGCGCCAAGCAGATGTGGCATTAGCTGGTGGTTCAAACAAGGTGGAAGTGAGTGATGCTTATTTGGCGCAATCCGCATTGAAGAATTTGCAGCCGCTACGGAGGGATTTGGATCGAGCGCTCAGGCAACTGATTTTACTTTGCGATGCACGGGGAGAGCCGGGGCGGCCGGTATTTATTATTTCACACAGTTTAGGGGCTTTGGTGACTGCTTCTTATTGGGTACAGCATCGGAAGGATGACGAGTTGGCGAAACGTGTGCAGGGTATTGTTTTGCTGGCGCCAGCATTTGCTGTGAGTGAGCCGCCGGGTTGGCGTGGCTGGCTGGCAAATCCGTTGATCAAATTGTCATTTCATGCGGAAACGCATTTTTTGAATCCTCAGAATGAGGCTTTGCCATTGTTGCTATTCAATCAGTTACTGTCATTAATAACGGTACCGGTTTTGGATGGTTTGTTCGAAGTATTGTCCTGGCCGGTTTTGCGAAGCTTTCTAACACCGATCTCACCAGAATGGGTGAAAAATTACCTGACCGATAGTGAAGAAGAAAAAGCACGTCTACGTGCCGATAGCTGGATAGTTCGTCGCACGTTATTACGATTTGTAAAAGGTATCGAAGAAGAAATTGTCTCTTTTCGTCGCAAAATGAATCAATTTGCAATTCCCTATTACTTGGTTTATTCGGAGCATGATCCGATTACTCCTTCGTGGGGTAGCGTGGATTTTGCACGGGCTACTTTAAAACGCAATCCCGATAATGAAATTCTCGCGTTACATAATGTGCCTTATCACCAGCATCTGTTTTTGAAAGAACCTGTACGTAGCGAGCTTTTGAGGAAAATTGAGCAGTGGATTAATGGCCGCGCGTCTTCCTTGAATGAGAAAAGGCATGTGCAAAAAAGCCATTTTGCCGAATGACGGAAATTGTCAATCATTTTGGAGTAGATTCTGATCATAGAAAACATACATGCATTTAGTATTGTCTAATTAAACAGGAGGTATTTCTTATGGAGATGACTATTAAGACAGCTACAGAAGATACTGATGTTTTGATTGTGGGAGCGGGGCCGACAGGTTTAGCTTTAGCCATTGCGCTGATGCGTTCTGGTATTAATACGATGATCGTTGATAAGCTTGTGATTGGCCAAAATACCTCACGTGCTGCGGTAATCCATGCACACACTTTAGAAATCCTGGAGTCGATCAACGTGTCCGATCGGCTCGTGCAAGAGGGTCTGAAACTTTCTAAATTCAGTATTCGTGACCGTGATCATGTTTTAGTACGATTGCATTTTGATTCACTTCCTACACGTTACAATTTTTTGTTAATGTTACCTCAAGACAGCACAGAGAGAATTCTCAACGAAGCACTTACTGATGCCGGCGGTGCCGTTCGTTGGGGTTGTACTGTTGAAAAGCTTGTCGAAACAAGTGGAAGAATTCATGCTTCCATCGCAACGGGCCAAGGTAAGAAAGTTATTAACGCGCGCTATGTGATCGGCGCTGATGGTATGCATAGTTTGGTGCGAGAGACGGTTGGAATTGAATTTGCCGGCGGTAGTCATGAACAGTCATTTATTCTGGCAGATGTGGATATGAACTGGAGTTATGGCAGTGACGAGGTTATACAGTTTTTTTCGCCGGCTGGTTTACTGGTTGTGGCGCCGTTACCGTCAGGTAGATATCGGATTGTGGCGACTCTTGACAGTGTTCCAATGCAGCTTGCAATGACCGATGTGCAAGCACTACTGGATATGCGTGGACCAACTTATGCCGCGAGTAAAGTGACATACGTGCATTGGAGTTCACACTTCCGTTTACATCATCGTGTGGCGAATCAGTATCGTCGCAGGCATTTCTTTCTCGTGGGTGATGCTGCACATGTGCATAGTCCAGCAGGGGGGCAGGGAATGAATACAGGCCTGATAGATGCATGCATACTGGGTCGTATTTTAAGCCATGCGATTTTGAGGCACAAAGATGATAGCTATCTCGATCAGTATGAAATATTACGACGGCCAGCCGCTCAGCAAGTTCTTCAACTTGCTGAACAATTAACACAGATGGCGATCATGAAGGGCTTATCCAAGCGATTAGTGAGGAATGTTTTGCTTCGAACATTCAGTGTATTTCCACTGTTTCGGCACCATCTAGAAATGAATCTGTCTGGTTTGAGTCGTCGTACTGCCGCTGAAACTAATCTCTAGTATTTTGGTTTTTACCCCAGATCTTCGTCAAGGCCGTAGAAATTGCTGCCAACTATCGATTTCACTTATACTTAGTTTGGAAACAAAATGAAAAAATTACTTTTAATAGCATATGTGTGAGAGGGACAATGAAAGCAACGCTATCAGATTTGATGCAACGCATACCAGGCAAAGTAAGTGAGGAATGGCCGAGGGGAGAGCCATTCGTGCAAGCATTTGCGCATGGTTCCATGTCGGTTGAAGTGTACGCGCCCAAGGACACTGATATCCAAACACCGCACGATCAAGATGAATTGTATTTTATTCATTCCGGTCACGGCGACTTTGTGGTAGCTGGGGAACGTCATCCATTCAAACCGGGTATGGTATTTTTTGTGGCGGCTCATGTTGAACATCGTTTTGAAAATTTCTCAGCGGATTTCTCCACGTGGGTGGTTTTCTGGGGACCTAAGGGTGGAGAATAGATTTTAAAACCAATCAACTTTTAATTAAGTGAAGCTTATGCTCAAATTCTATGGTTATAAAAAATGCAGTACCTGCCGTAAAGCGGAACAATTCTTGCAACAAACCGGAATTAATTATGAATTTATAGATATCACCGAAAATCCGCCCTGTGGTGAAGAATTAACTGCCATTGTTGCGCGTGCCGATGTTCCATTGCACAAGTTTCTCAATACCAGTGGCGTGCAGTACCGCGAACTAAAAATCAAGCAGCGATTACCGGCGTTATCTCATCGTGAGATAGTGGCTTTGCTGGCAAGTAACGGTCGCCTGATCAAAAGACCGCTGATTACCGATGGAAAGCGTGTAACTGTCGGTTTTGACGCCGAGCAGCTTGCTGCTGTCTGGAGTTAATGATTGGCTACATTTTACAAAAATATCAAGCTAGAATTACTACATACATTGAACAGCTGAATTTGATCCAAAGGACGCTTCGTCAATCGGAGTTCGGGTTGCAACTACTGCAATCAATAGGATTTTCTATTTTTCCAAAATATCTTTTGCAGTGGAATAAATAACATCCGCGAGAGTAGCATGATAAGCTAAGGTTGGATGCATAGCCCCCATTAGCATTTCATTACATACATCTTTTCCATTTTGCCAATGTTCAGGGCAAATTCGTGTTGCTAATTTCATTATTGAGTCGTCAATCGTATTGAACCAACGCTGGCGCTTAAAAGAATAAGGATTTTTACTCCATTCCGATGGCTTAAAATCATTGAGCCATTCAGTTTTAGCTCCTTCATGATCGCGATACGGAACTCTAAATGTCTTAAAGATTTTTTCGGAATCATCTGTTTTTGTTTTACCAACTTCATCCAATGAGCACAAGTCATGCTCTTTTATAACTTTTTCATCTATTTCAGCGATTTTCCACTTATATTTTTCATTCGCTATTACTGCTTCTTGGAGTTTGGTAATTACTTTTTCTCGTAGTTTTTTTGCTTCTCTTTCTGAAATTGATAAATCCATTGTATTAAACCATTCTTCAACAAATGGAGGAAAGAACCATTCGTAATCTCTAAATGGTCTCGTTAAGCGCGTTCCCAAATTTTCCAGATCCTTATCAATTATCTGGAGACCGAGATTGCCCATGCGATTCCAATCCTGATCGCAACTCTTAAGAAGATCAGGATAATTTGTTTGAATAATTCCAGGTTGATGATGATCCACAAGAAATCTTTCTTTTAGCTCTTCATTCAGTTTCTTATATAATCCTTCAAGCTTATTTTTTATAATTTCTTCTGCTTGATCAGGAGTTTTGTATTTTCCAGCAAGCTGCATCGACCCTTGGAAGATATCAAAATAAGGAAAAGTAAGTTTGACCGGTAAAAAAAGAAAAAGCGGGAGTGGCAGTTTAGGTGAAAAAGTATTGGCTATTAAAGGGCCAAAGCCGGCATCGTTACCTCCGATCGATAAAAGAATTAAGTTAGGTTTTCTAAATTTAGTAGGATTATCAGGGTCATTACACACTATCCTGAAATCATTTTCCCCCTTCGATTCCTCTCTCGTATCACTACACAGAAAATTCACTGCGCTATCAATCTGAGACAGAGGTAATTTTTCACTGGTATTTTTATAAGGTAAGCTCAACTGAGGTTGTAGTAATCCCCTGACAATCTCCGCTCCAGAACAACTAAAAGATGCAAAAACTACTCTTTGTTTTGGATTCTCGGCGGCATATCTTAGCGCTACCAAGAATTGATGCGAAAGCATTGATCGATGGCAAGTACGATCTAGCCATAGCGGGCCACTCTGCAAAGAAGATTGCCAATTTTTACCACGGGATAAGTAGAAGTTATACCCACTACCAATTTTCGAAATATTATCATCATGTTTCGCTGGACGATCAGGATTCCCTTCCCCGGAAGCAAATGAATCTCCTAATGCAATTATTACCTTACCTTTAACATGAATAGTTGTTTCAATTGTATCGGCTGGTCTATCTATTGGATGGACTCGAATTATTATGTTTTTATCAATTGGAATGTTAGCCGAAAATTTTTTACATAAGGCGCTTACAGGAGCTTTACCGTCGACAGACCATAAACAATTTTTAGCATAGAAGTTTGCAATGCTAAATGTAATCTCCTGGCAAAATGCGGCAGGACGATCATTCTCACATGCTGTGCCATAATTACTCCTGTATTCATTCTTGTAATCATCCCATTCTGTTATCCAATTATTTTGAACAATATATTCCAAGGTTTTTGTATATTCTTGATAATCCTTAGATTTTTCATCACTCAATATTTTCTCCAAGTGCACATGTGATGATTCGTTATTGCTCGGAAAAAGTATCGTTAACTTTTCGTGCAAGAAACTGAAATTAGATGATCCCTCTTTAAAATCCCAGGTTATAACAGGTGCAGCCTTTACATTGTTAATGCAAAAACAGAACCAGAAAAAGCAGTGAATTACAAATACTTTTGTAAAAATCATCATTAAAAAATATCTTGTAGAGTGCTTGTGCAATAAAATTGTCATAAAAAATTTGAGGAAAGCTCGATTATCAGTAATTATTCCAACAATTAACGATCATTCAACCAATTGACCCATTCCAAAAATAATGGATTCGATTGCAGTAAATTATGCCGTTCTTGCTCTCAAATTCTATCTAAAGATATATCGTGATGGATGAAAAGCCTTTCTGGTACTAACCCTTCTTTCTTGGTATATTTCTCGCGTATTGGGTATATTGGAGCTCTATCTTCAATATCAGATCTGGCTGCGCTGCCAAGTAATTTATAGTCGCCACGGATAGTTACTTTTAATACAGGTAATTTAACTTCTGGCTTAACTAAAATATAGGCGGATACGGTATAGGGCCCTGATTCTAGTCCTCGTTCAATAGAATAGCGGCTCATGAGAAAAGGAATGCGGAAGGTTCGCTGCTCAACATGTATACGAGGTGAAACTAAAAAACGAAAATCCGCTTTCGAATCGATAATCCCGCGTAAAACCGGATCCTTACGTTGTTGGACTAACTGTTCTTTATGCCTCTCAGACAAATCTATTCCTGCTGCGCTACCAAGCCAAGACCCAAATAATGCAAATTGGGAAGTTTCTTGTTGAAGGGCCATATTAAAGGAATTAATACCTTCATGGGTAGGCTGGACTAAAACAACTTTGAACGGGCAATCCTCGTTATTTTCTGATGTGTTTATTGGCGTTGGTGTATTTTCTGGTGTTGATGTTTTTTCTAGTACTGGTTTATTTTCTGATTTTGAGCAACCTAGGTGGAAATTGATTTCTGCATGATAATCTTTTGTGTAATTTCGAAAGCCGTGTTCAGAAAAAATTGCCGGTAACCAGCGCCAAATATAGCTTGTGTAGTTTTGACGGACTGGCTCGATCCATAAATCAAATTTTATTTTATAAATTTGATCGTGTGTCTCTATACCCATCATGTTGGGATCAAGCTTTTCGGAGGAATTTATTTTATGCGCGGAATATGATTCCAGGCTTGTAAACCCATCAACTACCAGGCCTGAATATTTTTCAGGTCCGGCAATAGTTATAATTGGCGTAGGGTCTGAAGGCGCCGATGGCGTAGCTAAATCGTTCTTAGGTACTGGGGCTTTAGCAGCACCCGGTGCCGGTGTGATAATAGTTACGGAGCCTTTCTTTTCTATGTTTGATGCGAGTAAATACGTCTGATTTATAGCAAAAGGATCAATCGCCTCAAGGCGTGTTGTATTGATAACTTCTTTTTGTTGATTACTGAGACTCAGTCTGGTTTTTTCATTATTTAACACGGTAGGATTGCCTACCCCGAAATATCCTCTATTTGTTGTACAGGCTGCTGTCATAATTGCGAACAGTAATAATGGAAGAAGCAATTTAAATCCGATAGGATGTGGATTAGAAATATATCTTGATTTCATCATGATAGTCTCCAAAGTTTAATTTATTACTAAAGTTATATTCTTTTATTGTCACTTTTGGTCAGGGTTTCAATAGGTTGTAGAAAAACGGCATGGCATCTTAGAAAAGTTTTTCAATTCAAAAGATCATAATCAATACTTAAGATTAATTTGTGCTTCTTACATATTGAATGCATCAAATTTAGCAGAAGAATTTATAGTATGTTGTGAGAATTCTCACATTTCTTTCAAGAAATATTTGGCGGATTCAAGTTTGAAGTGCCTTTTGGACTATATTTGTATTGGCTTGATAAACAAGCTTGCGCTTTGGCGTTCATGCTTGTACTCTTTCGGACACAGTCAGTGAAAAAGACTTATCAATAACCGGATCAAGCAGGAGGTGCAATTGAGTGATCAACGTTTTATAGTGCGCAAAGCGGCGGTATTGGGGGCTGGTGTGATGGGAGCGCAGATTGCGGCGCATCTGGTCAATGCTAATATCGAAACTTTGTTGTTTGAATTACCGGGTGATGCCGGTAATCCTAATGCCAATGTGATTAAGGCGGTGGAGAAACTTAAAAAACAAGAGCCCGCACCTTTGTCGGTTAAAACCAAGGCCGCCTGTATTCAACCTGCTAATTACGATCAACATCTGGTAAAACTCAAAGACTGCGATCTGGTAATCGAAGCCATTGCCGAACGCATGGATTGGAAACGCGATTTGTACGTCAAAGTTGCGCCATTTTTGGGTGAACACACGATTTTTGCTAGTAACACTTCGGGATTGTCGATCAATCAACTCGCTGAAGCATTTCCGGAAAGTTTACGCCATCGTTTTTGCGGTATTCATTTTTTCAATCCGCCGCGCTACATGCACCTTGTTGAGCTCATTCCTTGCCAGACCAGTGATGCGGCGATGCTCGATGATCTGGAAGCATTTCTGGTCACCTATCTCGGCAAGGGAGTTATTCGCGCCAAAGATACACCCAATTTCATTGCCAATCGCATTGGCGTATTTTCCTTACTGGCCACCATGCATCATGGACGGGTATTTGATTTTGGTTTTGATCTTGTTGATGCGCTGACTGGATCTCTGATTGGTCGTCCCAAAAGCGCCACGTTTCGCACCGCCGATGTGGTTGGCCTGGATACTCTGGCACATGTCATCAACACGATGCGCGATACATTACCGGATGACGCGTGGCATACCTATTTTGCTGCGCCGGATTGGTTACAAGGTTTGATTCAGTCCGGTGCACTGGGTGAGAAAGTTAAACGCGGGGTATATCAGAAAATCAACAATGAGATCCAAGTGTTCGATATGACGACACAGACATATCGTCGATCTGGTGCAGAAGTGGATGAAGACCTTAAGCGTTTGCTGAAATACAGTAATCCTGTTGAGAAATTTGCTGCATTACGCAATAGTGATCAGCCGCAAGCACAATTTCTATGGTCGATTTTTCGTGACTTGTTTCACTATTGTGCAGTGCAACTGGAAGCAATTGCGGATAACGCGCGTGATCTGGATCTGGCGGTCCGTTGGGGGTTTGGCTGGAATCAAGGGCCTTTTGAGATCTGGCAGGCAGCCGGCTGGAAACAGATTACTAACTGGATTAATGAGGATATTGCAGCCGGAAAAAGCATGAGCCAAGCGCCTCTGCCTCAATGGGTTATGGCAATAGCCGAAAGTGGTGCACAAGGTGTGCATACTGCACAAGGTTCCTTTGCACCAGTTACGGGAAAGCTGCAACAACGTTCAAAGTTGCCGGTGTATCGGCGGCAGTTATTTCCTGACCGGTTGATTGGTGAAGCAATTACTTACGGAGAAACTATTTTTGAAACGGATGCCGTAAGGTTATGGCATACCGGTGATCAAATTGCCATTCTGAGTTTTAAAAGCAAAATGCATACAATCGGAATTGATGTACTAGAAGGCACACAGCAAGCAATTAAGGAGGCTGAGAAAAACTGGCGTGCTTTGGTGGTTTGGCAAACGGAGCCACCATTTTCTGCAGGTGCTAATTTACAAAAAGCCACAGAGAAACCTAAATCGGATGCAAAACCCGGTAGTGAACCATTACCGCCGCCAGAACCGCCGTCAGCGTTTCAGTTGTTTCTGAAGAAATTTAAAAAATCGGCGCAAGCTACCGTGCTTCAAGTTGCACGTGAATTGGATTTTGCTGATGTGCTGATGGCCAAGAAGTTGGCGGAAGTCAATGAAATGATCAAACAGTTCCAACAAACTTCACAGGCGCTGCGTTATTCGATGATTCCGACTGTGGCAGCAGTGGATGGTCTGGCGCTGGGGGGAGGCTGCGAGTTTGTCATGCATTGCGATCGGGCTGTAGCAACGCTGGAAAGCTATATCGGCTTAGTGGAGACAGGTGTTGGATTGTTGCCAGCCGGTGGCGGGTGTAAGGAATTCGCGTTGCGTGCAGCACAGGCTGCTAAAGATAACGATCCTTTTCCACAATTGAAATATTATTTCCAGACAGTCGCGATGGCGGAATTGGCAAAAAGTGCCGAGCAAGCAAAAGAATTGGGCTATTTGCGCCGCGCTGATACTGTCGTGATGCATCGCTTTGAATTGCTGTATGTTGCAAAGGCGCAGGCGCTTGCATTAGCTGACGCGGGTTATCGTCCGCCATTACGTGTACGGGAAATTCCGGTAGCGGGTAATACTGGTATTGCGACAATCCAAAGTCAGTTAGTCAATTTGCGTGAGGGTGGTTTTATTTCCGAGCACGATTACTTGATCGGCAATAAAGTAGCACATGTGATGTGTGGGGGTGATTTAACGCCTGGCAGCATGGTTGATGAAGACTGGTTTCTGGAACTGGAACGTGCAGCCTTTATGGAATTACTGGCAACCGAGAAAACTCAGGCGCGTATCGAATATACGCTGAAAACCGGTAAACCTCTGAGAAACTGATAGTGACGATCGATGGAGAAATCAATGACTAAGCAAACTCAAGAAGCCTATATTGTAGCTGCTGTACGTACACCGGTCGGCAAGGCGCCGCGAGGCATGTTTAAAAACGTGCGGCCTGACGACATGCTGGTGCATGTACTGCACGCGGTGATGAAGCGATGCGAGGGGCTCGATCCGGCAGCGATTGATGATGTGATTGTCGGTTGTGCCATGCCCGAAGCGGAGCAAGGTATCAATGTTGCGCGTGTTGCCCTGTTATTGGCAGGGTTGCCAGACAGTGTTCCTGGAATGACAGTGAATCGCTTTTGCGCTTCTGGCTTGCAAACGGTTGCTATGGCTGCGGATCGTATTCGATTGGGTGAAGCGGATGTCATTATTGCCGGAGGCACCGAAAGCATGAGCATGATACCGATGATGGGAAATAAGGTTGCGATGAATCCCGCCATGTTCGAGCATGAAGAGAGCGCCGCAATTGCTTACGGCATGGGAATGACCGCTGAGAAAGTCGCGGAGCAGTGGCATGTTTCCCGCGAAGACCAGGATGAATTTGCGTTGAACAGCCACAGGCGTGCATTAAAAGCTATCGAAACAGGAGAATTTAAAGACGAAATCGCGCCTTATACCGTTGAAGAGAAACAGCCGGATTTGGCTACGCATACTGTGCACGAAGAGAATGTCGTTAGAGGTACTGACGAAGGTCCACGTGCGGATACCAGCCTGGATGCTTTGGCGAAATTGAAACCCGTATTTGCAGCCAAAGGATCGGTGACCGCCGGTAATAGCTCACAAATGTCCGATGGTGCGGGTGCGGTGGTATTGATGAGTGAGGCTGCGATGAAACGTTTCAATTTGTCACCATTGGGAAGATTCGTTGGGTTTTCTGTAGCAGGCGTGCCGCCCGAAATTATGGGAATCGGTCCCATCAAGGCAATACCCAAAGTATTGGCGCAGACTGGTATAAAGCAAGATGATTTGGACTGGATCGAATTGAATGAAGCATTTGCCGCGCAGAGCCTTGCTGTAATCCGTGACTTGGGATTGGATCGCACTAAAGTGAATCCTCTCGGCGGTGCGATTGCGTTGGGGCATCCTTTAGGTGCAACAGGGTCAATTCGAGTTGCAACTTTGATGCATGGATTAAGGCGTCATCAACAGAAATATGGCATGGTAACTATGTGCATTGGTAGCGGGATGGGAGCAGCGGGTATATTTGAAGCACTGTAGTCAGTGATTGATACCTAAAAACCATGTTAGAGTAGGAACATAAATCAATAGGTTTTTCACTGGCCGCAAGTCTGGTAATCGGAAGTATTAGAAATTCCGGGACTGTTGTAAGTGTATGTCGGAAAGCGAAGGTATCTGATTCTGGTGTTTCGTACTGACAGGCCTCAATAACGGCGGCGCCTAAAATTAGAAAGCGTTTATGGCCGATCTGAAACGTTAGCGTATGACACGGCTATGTCGATTGGTTAGCGGGTGAAGCGGTCGAGTCAAATAAAGCGTGTTAGCGCGATTTACAAACTGACACAGAATTCTGAATACCCTGCAGACCTCCCGAGCTTCTGCGACTCTCTCAAAATCTTAACTTATGTTTTGCAAGCTTCTTTCCATTCAATTTCATCGATACTTCCTGGTTGGATTTTCTCCCATCTCTGAGGCTGACTATACGAGCGGATAAGATCTCCTTTTTCC
>WBZQ01002270.1_pt1 | contig 12476 bp, 11 predicted proteins | sample 5204251 | NCBI WGS metagenome assembly WBZQ01 (sample SAMN12412402, study PRJNA552823) | activated sludge metagenome | isolation source: activated sludge from nitrification reactor of wastewater treatment plant... | place: USA: Virginia | collected 2017-09 | reverse complement strand
TAGACGGGGATATGTAAAGGAAGAGTGGGAGCCACCGTTCCCTCGACCTTCACTCCAAGGCGTGATTGCGCCGTAGTTTGCAATCCTCTTATAATGCGCCTCCTCGATGAAGAATCAACCTACGCAATTAGAACTGGTGTTGCAGTGGCACGGCCAATTCAGACGAAGCCTGGAGCCGCTCCGCGTGACCCCGCTTCAAGCTGGCGTACTCCTGTTTATCCATCGTCACGAAACAGCCAAACTCAAGGACGTGGCTACCGGACTCGGTGTGAAATCGCCGACGTTGGGTGAGGTAGTCAAAGACTTGGTGCAGAAGCGCTGGGTGACCAATCGACGCGCACACCATGATGATCGTGTGCTATGTCTGAGGCTCAGTCACACAGGGGTAGAATTGATACGAAGGATCATGGGTCACCTTCCAAACCTGAAGAAGGATTTCGCCAGTAGTAAAGGGCAGTAGTATGCGAGTGTGTTCGTGTCTACCTGCGTAGCATCTCCGAAAGTCCCTGTACCGTCAACGGTGCATTCCCCTCTGACCGATTATTGACCAGCACATACGCCCTCCTTCCTTCCTCCACAGCTTTCTTCACTAAGTCCACCGTGTCTCGTCTCATCTCTGGCAGCTCTCCAACAATCTTTGTGTACGGTTCAGCCCGTTTCTTGGCGGCTTCGTAGGAAATCTTCAGCGGCGTAAGGAGCCTCAACACTGTGAAAGGTGCCGTGAAGTTCCCCATCCGTGTGTGCTGCTCTGCCAGCGAAGGCATGTAAGACCAATGGTTATAGACATGGGCGACACCATGAGTTTCAAGAACCTTCTGATACTCAACCCCAATAAGACCGGCATTGCGAATCTCAACGGCATAACTGAAATCTTTCGGGAGTTGACCAAAGAATCCATCCAGCCGTGAACAGAACTCCTCGGTGGACATCCCGTGTCGTTGAAACTCAAACAGGAACGGTCCCGCGTGCGATTCAAACTTCGCCTCACGGTATGGAGTCAGGACCAGATCATTGAACAACCTGGCATCAAGGAACCGAGGATTAGGCTGACCCGCTCTCGGTCCATACCGAGGCTGCTTGGCATAGCTGGGAATGGTGATCTCCTCCCAAACCTTGAAGCACATCTCGAAGTCTTCAGGGATCTGATTCAAATACCGCCGGAGTTGGTTGGTGGTGGGAGGTCGGTAGAACGTTGAATCATTTCCCACCGTCCTGAACAACGGTTCATCGTTATACTGATATTGGCAATACTCACCGAGGCACTCCCTGGCAAATACGCTCTTGGCGTACTGCTTCTTGTAAACCTGGCCTTGCCAGCCTTCGTAAGTCCAGGTGGAAGTGCCGAAGCGAATCAGTGGTGAGAGCGGCATAGCGACAAGTGTACCGATTACCCGACGACTTCCTCAATGGTTTGAAACTGATCCCCCACCTCACGAGAAGTCAGGAGTTTTAGCTCCTTGACCGTCAATGTGACGGTTGAGAACTGTTCCTCGACCCGCCCAGTCACAACATACGCCTGATTCGTCGCCAGCAAGTGGCAGTATCGGCGATAGGTCTGAGGAAACAACGTGGCATCGTAGAGGCTGGTCTGATCTTCCAAGGTAATGAACTCCATTGGCTCTCCTTTCTTGGTTGAGATGATTTTCTCCGTAACCAACCAGCCGATCACCGTCACCTGTTCTCCCACATGCTGAGCCAGGTCTTTGGCAGGAATGTGTGGGATGCGAGCGAGGATGTCCGTGAAGAGTTCGAGTGGATGACAGCTCAAGGGAAAGCCGAAGAGTTCAAGTTCATGGTGAAGTTTCTGCTGGAGTGAGTATTCAGCTGGAATGGGTAGGTAGCCTGGTGTCTTGGCTGCTTGTGACGCGAACAGTCTCCATAGTAGTGCCGGTCGTGTGAGTTCTCCGGTGATGGAATCGAAGCATCCGGCCTTAATGAGGAGCGTCGCTTGAGCGATCTCTGGCTTCACACGGTCTAGCATGTCATGCAGTGAGCGGTACGGACCATTCGTCTGTCGCTCGACAATGATGCGCGAAGCAAGGTCTTCCTGAAGTGATTTGATCTGCATCAGCCCAACTCTTACGGCTTGTCTCGATCCTGTATAACCCCATTCACTCAAGTTGATGTCTGGTGGAAGGATCGTCAGGCCCATCCGCCTGCCCTCGGAGAGATACGCGAAGGCCGAGTAGTACCCGCCCTGGTTGCTCACCACGGCGGCGATGAACTCGGCGGGATAATAGGCCCTGAGATAGGCAGATTTGAAACTCACCTGGGCATAGCTCGCACTGTGCGGTTTACAGAAGCTATACCCTGCAAAGCTCATAATCATCGACCAGATGTGATCGATCACTTGAGGTTTTATTCCATGCGAGGATGACCCTGCATAGAACTGTTGCCGATAGTCACGGAGCTGTCGTGCCTTGTGCTTCTTGCTGAGCACCTTACGGAGTTGGTCACCGTCCTCGATAGAGAATCCACCGAGTGCAACCGCCACTTTCATCACGTCTTCTTGGTAGACCATGATGCCGTGGGTCTCTGCAAGGACTTCATCAAGAATGGGATGGAGCGACCTATACCGCTTTCCATGTGCTCGCCTCACAAACTCATCCGCAAACACATTGGCGGCTGGTCGGATGATCGAAGACACAATCACCAGATACTCAAACACATCGGCCTGTACGAGTCTGGCTGCTGGCATCCCCGCCCACAGTTTCCTCAGCAGCAGCCGTGTGGCCGGTGACTCAACGTAAAAGCACCCCATCGTGTCGCCTCGTCTTATTAGCTCGTTTGTGGCGTAGTCGCTGATTGGGTCCCAGGTGGCATAGTCGATAGTTCGGCTTGTGTTCTGTTTGATCGCAGCAATTGCATCACGGATCACCGCGAGAGACCGATTGCCGAGCAGATCGATCTTGACCAGTCCGGCGTCTTCCGTCTGATCCTTCTCCCATTGGATCACCGGCCAGCCGGACGCAGAGATTTCCACCGGCACATAGCGTCTGATCTCGTCAGGGACGAGGACCACCCCGCCAGGGTGAAGACCAAGATTCCTGAAATGTCCCTGCAACTTTACTGACCAACAGAGAATCTCAGGCCACGGTGTTCTGAGATGCAGTGACAGGCATACCTGAGTTGCCCAGGTCGTTATGGTCTGCCCAGGCTCTACGTCCACGAAGTCGGCTCGTCGCTGGATTAATCCGAGCGCTTTACTGATCTCTCCAGCAGGAATGCCGTACACCTTGGCCAGTTCTCGCATGGCCGCACGAGTCGCCAATGTGTTCTGGTTGGCGACCATTGCCGCGTGATGTGTGCCATAGTGGGAAAACACCCATTCGAGAATCTTCGGCCTCTCATCCCAGGGGAAGTCAATGTCGATGTCTGGTGGATCGTGACGGCCAGGATTGAGGAACCGCTCAAAGAGCAGGTTGTGACGGATCGGATCGACGTGCGTGATCCCCAGGCAGTACGACACGATGGAGGCGGCGGCTGAGCCTCTTCCACAGGTACGAGGCGCTTGCCTCACGATCTCATCGACGACAAGAAAGTAGTCGGCATAGCCCTTCTCTCTGATGACGGTCAGCTCCTTCTCAATCCGCTGAGTCACCACTTCAGACAGCGTGCGATAACGCCACAGCGCACCCTGATAGGTTTTCTCCCGTAACGTCTCGAACGCCACTCCTGAGGAGAGCTGACGGAACGAGGGGAAGATCGTCTCTTTGAAGTCCCAATCGGTGTAACACTCATCAGCAACACGCCTTGTGCTATCAAGGGCTTCTGGGATATTTAGAAAGTACCTGTTGAGAGTCAATTCAGGCATTAACCAGTGCGATGAAGCGCAACATTGATCGGCACGGAGTCTCGATAGGGTGGTGTTCTCGGCAATCGCTCGAAGCAGTTGATGCGCGTGATAGTCGGCTGGCTGAAGAAACGAAGCCCGTGTTGTTGCCACTGGCGGGAGTGCCAAGCGTCGGCTGGTTGAGACAGCCTCGTGCATCTCCGGCCCAGGCGTCAGCTCAACGTAGAGGTCTTCTACCGCGTCTTGCTTCCACGCCGTCAGCGCCGTAAGGGAATCAGAGAGGATCACCAACCCTTCACGATGACGAGCTACCGTCTCGATGAAGTCGAAGGACTCATCACAGTGCCTCGCAGAAAGTACACGGCAGAAGTTCGCATAACCAGTCGGTGTTTTGGCGAGGAGAACAGCTCGGAGAGAGTTGTGAACCAGTTCAGCACCGAGTATCGGTTTCAGTCCATTCTCCCGTGCCACGTCGAGAAAGCGAATCGCCCCATACAGTCCATTCGTGTCGGTGAGGGCGAAGGTGTCATGACCTTGTGCTCTTACAGCCTGACAGAGCGCCCCCAATGTTGGGACTCCCTGCATGGGGGAATAGGAGGAATGGGTATGGAGGTGAATAAAGCGTGACGCCACTCAATGACTCCTCCCATACCGGATGGCCCGTTCCCCGAATCGCGTGTGAAGTTTGTCCAGGGCTACGGCCAGGTTCTTCGCTCGTTCCTGTTTCCGCTGGGAGTCGAGTGGCCTGTCATCGAAGAGGGATGCTTGTTCGGCGTAGGCAGATAAGCCGATCATGCTCAAGGTCATCAAACGGAGACGGACTCGACGGCGGAAGCATCGCTGGAAGAGCATGTAGAGTGGCGACGAAAGGTCTATCTCCCAACACGTTTCCTGTGTCAGCCGCTCGCATTTCGTCACCTCGATCTGATCGCTATAACGGATCGTGAGGGATATGCTTTTGCACACACGCCGCTGACCCCTCAGTAAGCGACACAGCCGCTGCAAAACATCGAGCAGTTTGCCCCACAGCACTGGATCATCCGCCTCATCCCGCTCTAACGCGACGGTCCCCTCAAGACTCGGCTGAATGGCGGGATGAAGCACGGGGGCATGATCGATCCCCTGTGCCCAGCGGGAAAGCTGACCAGCATAATCGCCTATCGCCAGTGAGAGTGCATCGAGTGGACTGTCAGCCACATCGCCCAAGGTGAGGAGATTCAAGTCATCAAGCCGTTGAAGTACCTTCCGCATACACGGTCGATGGAGTCCTGGCAACGTTCTGACTGAGAGCGGCGACATGAACACTCCCTCAGATCCGTGCCGGACATCATAGAGTTCAGACGGCTCGACCAATGTCGCCGCTGTCTGCGCCACGAGTTTGTTACTGCCGACTCCTGCCACACCATCAAGGTGATACTGCTTCAAGATGTCCTGCTGTGCTTGAGCCGCTACATCACAGACAGAGCCAAACAGCCTGGTGGTCCCTGTGAGGTCCATCACGAACGAGCCAGCTTGGAACGGCTCCCAGACAGGTGCGTAGCGTGTGACTATGCCGAGGAGGGACTGGTTCGCAGTATGAACGCGATGAGGATTCGGTGAGAGGACATGCAGTGAAGGACACAACCGCTTGGCCTGCTCAAGAGGCATCCCCACATAGAGACCGTCTTGAGTCGCTTCAAGGGAGACCGCACGGAGCAGAGCACGGGACGTATTCAGCGGGGCAATGGCAAGCGGTCTTGTATGGAGGGTAGGATCGTGAAGACGAGCCAGTGCCATTTCAAACGATGGGATGGACAAGCAGACAATCTGACGCTCCATGATGCTGGCTCAGCCTGTTCGATGTGACACCTATCTCCCAAGATGGCGAATCACACCCACCACGATGCCCTCGATGTGGAAGGCGTCGGTTTCCTTCACCAGAATAGGCTTCAGGGTGTCATTAGCCGGATGCAATTCCACCGTCCCAGCTTTGCGATAGTAGATCTTGATCGTGGCTTCGTTGTTTATGAGGGCAATAACAGTCTGGCCGTTTCGTGGGTTCGTTTGTTTCTGAACAACGACGATGTCTCCTGGCAGAATCCCCTCGTTACGCATGGATTCACCTTTTACTCGGAGAGCAAAGGTCTCCCCTCGGCCCACCATCCCAGAAGGTACTTCCACAATTTCTGTATCAGGAAAGGGTTCGATAGGTTGTCCTGCTGCGACTGTGCCAAATAATGACAGCTTGGTTGGTGAGCTGATATGGGCAAGAGCAATAGCTACGGACTCTGGAACTCGATGTTTACCAGTTTCGTAGCAATTGACTGTTTTCCTAGTAGTCCCTAGTTGCATCGCCAATATCCGCTGCGATACTCCCAACGTTTCTCGGAGTTTTCTGAGTTCATGTCCTCGCATATAAGACTTTTGACCCTTGCTTCGGTTTGCAGATTGGTGTACAGAATAGAGTAACGAAACGTTACATGTAACGAATCGTTACATTTCTTTGAAGTTCTTGTCAAGCAAGAAGGTACAGCAATGGAGGTCTTGTGGGAGATAAGTCGTCCATAGAGTGGACAGATGCGACGTGGAATCCAGTTACAGGTTGCTCGAAGGTTAGCCCAGGCTGCAAGAACTGTTATGCGGAACGATTAGCTTTTCGACTTCGCGCAATGGGGAATCCGCGATACAGCAATGGGTTTGAAGTCACGCTCCATCCAGATCAACTTCTGTTACCCCTGAAATGGAAAAGTCCACGCAAAATTTTCGTGAATAGTATGAGCGATCTTTTCCATGAGTCTGTTCCAGATGATTTCATCAGGCAGGCTTTTGATGTAATGACGAAGGCACATTGGCATGTTTTTCAAATCCTAACGAAGAGAGCAGAACGACTGGAAAGGCTTGCCCCCAGACTTCTCTGGCCGGAAAATGTTTGGCAAGGAGTTTCCGTGGAAAGTAGCGAGTACACCTGGAGGATAGCCCACTTGCAAAAGGTTCCAGCGGCAGTTCGATTCATTTCCGTCGAACCGTTAGTTGGCCCTATTCCTCGACTACCCTTGAAGGGTATATCGTGGGTCATTGTTGGAGGAGAAAGTGGGCCACGATACCGACAGGTCGATAGGGTATGGGTACGAGGGATACGGGATCAGTGCATACGCGCAGGAGTTCCATTCTTCTTCAAGCAATGGGGTGGGTTCACTTCCAAATCTGGTGGGCGTCGTCTTGACGGTCGAAATTGGAGCGAAATGCCACTAATCCACCTTCAACAAGTTAGCCAAGCCTAACCTTCGTCTATGTCTCCACGAACAACCTGTTGGGACATCGAGAAGCATACACGGGCAAAGCATCTCATACTGAGACGCTACCTCCAGGCATGGTTGCCAATTATGACCAGCTGGAGCGGTAGAGTGCTCTACATCGACGGATTCGCAGGTCCTGGCATTTACAACGGTGGAGAGGAAGGTTCACCCATAATCGCTCTCAAGGAAGCTATTCTGCATACCGCGAAGATCAAGAGCGAGGTAGTCTTCATTTTTATTGAGGCCGAGTCAGATCGTCATCAGGTCCTTAAGCAGCAGGTCGAGACGCTATCAATACCATCCAACATGAAGTTCAACTGTATACATGGGAGATTTGATGAGCACCTCACCCAAGTTCTGGATTATGTCGGAGAGCAGAAGAAAACTCTGGCACCCACATTCGCTTTCGTTGATCCGTTCGGATTCTCTCATACACCGTTTTCGCTCATCAGCAGACTGATGCAGAATAGGAGCTGTGAAGTTCTTATTACTTTCATGTATGAAGAAATAAACCGGTTCCTGGCCCACCCTGACCTCCCCGATCGATACGATGTACTGTTCGGCTGTACAGAATGGCGGGACGGAATTAAAATTTCCGGCTCACAGGAACGGAAACAATTCATTCACGACCTATACATGAAACAACTCACTGCAACCGCTCGAATTAAGCATGTTCGATCCTTCGAGATGCTCAATGATGGAAACCGCACTGATTATTTCTTGTTCTTCGGCACCAACAACTACGAGGGGCTGAAACAAATGAAGTCTGCGCTGTGGAAGGCGGATGAACTTGGGGGGTTCCAATTTTCGGATACCACGGACATCACTCAATCCCTGCTTTTTCAAGCAGTGCCTGACTATGCTGATCTCAAGCAGCGCATTTGCCAAAAGTTTCAAGGACGCCAGGTCCGAGTGGATGACCTGGAGAAATTCATAGTCATAGAAACCCCATATCGGGAGACACATTACAAGGCTAACGTTCTCAGACCAATGGAGCTGTCGAGTCCACCCGAACTGGAAATCATCCACCGGACTGGTCAGAACCGACGAGGCACATTTCCTTCTGGTACCATGATTAAGTTCCTGTAGTTCTGTGCCCGTTTGATGGGATGAATATAAACAGGTCCTTACCCGCTCTTGCGCTGTCCTTCGCTTCCCTCCTACAATACGCCTCCCTAGTGAGGTCTCCATGCCCTTCACGATTCGTCCCTATCGCCGCTTCCCCCTGTGCTGCCCTATGACCTATCACGCGGGTCTATCTGAAAACCACGGCACTATTTGGAACGTCTCGCTGACCGGCTGGCGGTTCTCCGGTGATCTTCCACTGCGTGTCGGACAGTCCTTTCCGATGACCGTGATGTTATCCGATCGGCAAAGCATTTTTATTGCGGCGGGTATTATCCGATGGAAGCGCGACAAAGAGTACGGAGTCGAAACTCTCGTGGCCGATGACGCTACTCTTGATCGTGTGGGGCACTATGTCAGGGATCAGATACGTGCAGAACATCAAGACACCGCAGCGTCACGCAAGCTCGTTGGCAGGGTCTTCATCGAGTAGCACCTATCGAAGCAGGTTTCCCGTGCGGATAGTGACTTACGCAGTCCTCCTGCTCTGTCTAACTTGTGCGCCTGCTCTTGCCGGTTTCACCGGCCCCGTTGTTTCCGTCATCGACGGCGACACCATCGAAGTTCTCCACTACACCCAGCCTGAGCGTGTTCGCCTCAGCGGCATCGACTGCCCTGAGAAAGGCCAAGCCTTCGGCAACCGAGCGAAGCAGGCTGTGTCAGCGTTGGTTTTCGGGAGAGATGTCATCCTCCAGACCCACGGCCAGGACAAGTACAGACGCACCCTTGGAGACGTCTTCCTGCTGGATGGCACTCACGTCAACCATACGCTGGTCAAAGACGGTTGGTGTTGGTGGTATCGGAAGTATGCGCCGGCAGACACGGTGCTGGAAGGGTTGGAGAAGGAAGCACGAGAAACCAAGAAAGGTTTGTGGGCTGATCCAAAGCCGGTGCCGCCGTGGGAGTGGCGGAAGTCAAGAGTTCTTGCCCGCTGAGGCAATACATCCATTTGCTCCACTCGTCCCCCCTTGCTAGCTCCAGGCTTGCTAGTTCTCCCACCCCTTGACTCAAAACCCTCTGAATATTTCTGGACGAGCAATCCCCCATTTGGGGAGGTATCGCCCAGCAAATCGGTTATAGTCAAGCATCCTTGGCTATGATAGGAATCAATACTATGTATACCCACTCACAGTCCAGGCCATTTCCGTCTCATCTCTTCATCGGGTTTTCCAAACGGGAGCTCCAGCAAACACTTGAAATCGTCCATTACTGCTACACCTCCAAAACCAATGACGACACGCATCGTGCGCTGAGCCTTGCCCAGACTCTCTTGCCTTGTGACAAGATTGTGGCCGCCGCCGGTCCACTCTCCCCTGAAGGCCTCGATCAGGATCAAGCCAACGTCATCAATATTTCCTATCCTCTCCCCTGGCTGGAACGGTATCTCAACAATCGCTACATCGGGATTGATCCAGTGGCACTCACGTGGATGAGGAGTCAACAAACAACCGTCTGGAATCACAAGATCACAAAACAGAATATGGTGATCGAGCAAGAGTTTATGGAAGAAGCACGGGGATATGGGGTTGCGAACGGAATTATCGGCGGGACGATCGATTCTCGATCAGGACGAATCAGTTTTGTCGCCTTCGCCGGAGGAGCCGACAAAGACAATCTCCGGTATAAAGACGTGGCCGACTACATCAGTTCATGTCTGCATGACGCCCTGACCAAGAACCTTCCTGTGCCCGCCAACGAGCCCATTGCAACGGCACCACTAAAACCTCGAGAGACAGAAGTTCTCATGTGGATTGAAGAGGGAAAAACGACTTGGGAAATCGCCAGGATCTTGGACATCACCGAACGAACGGTTCGATTTCATGTGGAGGAGATCTTCAAAAAGCTCAACACGACAACTCGCGCCCAAGCTATCGCCAAAGCGCACAAAGGAGGGCTGCTTCCCTCCCCCCACAGCATGGTCTCAACGGGGTGAGAATCGGACTCCATTCCGAAGCGAGTCCTCCTCCCCTCGTTGCCACACAGCTTGTTACGTGATGCCCCGCACCAACGCAAACTTCAGCAAATCAGCGTTCGTCGAGAGTTGTTGAGACTTCATCATCCTCGCTTTGTGGTACTCAATCGTTTTGCGGCTTAAACGAAGTGCTGTCGCAACATCTTCGATCGAATGACCACGAGCCAAGAGTCGTAATACTTCGACTTGGCGTGGAGTCAGCGAATGCGTGCCTACCCCTTCCGTAGTCGATTCTCCCAGTAACGCACCACCCCCGACTTTCGGGCTCACATACGCGTTCCCTTGAAACAACTGTGTGAGGGCCTGCCCGATCTCTGTCGGATCACAGTTTTTCGTGAGATAGGCATTGCCACCCGCGGCAAACGCACGAGCGACATAGTCAGCTTCTTGATGCATGGTCACGAACAGAATCTTCACCGTAGGTTGAATCGCTCGAATTTGCCGCGCGGCTTCAAAGCCATTGAGCTTCGGCATAGAAATATCCATAAAGACGAGATCGGGTTGAAGCTCACGGACCTTTGCCACCAAGTCCTCACCATTCGTGGCGACTCCTGCCACCTCAAATCCTTCCGGCGCAGCAGACAAACGGAGGTCCCGAAAGTGTTGACGCATGCCTTGTGCCATAAAATAGTGATCATCAGCAATCACAACGCGCATAACCTATTCCCATGCTTTCCTCTGGTGTGGAACCATGACGTCTATCCGTGTTCCCGTTCCACAGCACTCGCCAATTGACAACGCCCCATTGACTAACCGAATACGTTCCTCAATACCAATGAGACCGATCCCGGCCACCTCCTTTCGTGTCTTTTCCCGATCAAACCCCACTCCATTGTCTTCTATACGCACTCGCAGCCCATCCGCTTCCATGGACAACGCTACTGCCACCCGGCTGGCTTTCGCATGCTTCTCAACATTACGCAATGCCTCTTGAATCACACGATAGATCGTCGTGCTGAGAAGAGGACATATCTCGGGCACGCTCTCTCCTGCCACGCGCACCTCTACGGGACACTTCAAGCGATTCGCATACTCCACAGCCAACCGCTTTACAGCCGCCACCAGGCCCAAATTCGTTAAAACGGCTGGATGCAATTCATGCGCTTTTGAGCGAGACCAGGTCGACAACACATCCAGTTCTTCTCGGAACCGGCCGATACTGTCGAGCAATTGATGCTGATCCTGAGGCGGGGCGGCAAGAAGGCTCCCCATGTTAAAAATAATGCTGCCAATCTTCGAACTCAGTTCGTCATGCAAATCAAGTGAGAGCTGACGACGATAGCTGTCTTCCGCAGTAAACAACCGGCTCGTGAGTGCCCGCAGTTCTCGTGTCGTACGCTCGATATGCTCCGCCTGTTCTCGCCCTAAACGATCGTAGAGATCGAGAATACGCTCATGTCCTCGCCTCTGCGCTTCCAAGACCAGACGGGACGACACATCGTTCCTGTCATTCCCCTTCAAGCGCTCTCGATGACGGAGATGCTCTTCGATAAACGCGAGATCGGAGTTGAGAAACGCCAGGTACGCACTCAGCGCAATCACCCGAAAATGGTTGGCGGCCGCAGGAGGAATGTGGACGGCCGAAAAGAGCACCGCGGCAAAGGCCTCACCAGATGGGAGTCGACCACCGAAACCGATCACCGATTTCACCCCATACTGTTGAACAAATTCCGCTTGCGCCGGAATACACGGATGCCCCAACGCCTCTTCAATATGAAAGACACTGAATGCCCGATCCAAATCACTATCACTCAACAAGAAAGGGCCATCGTGTTGCTGCGGCGAGAATGACCCAATCTCGAGTTGATCGAGAAGGTGAGAAAATATCGGCATCCGGGTATGAAAGTCAGGGCCTTCAAGCGGCACGCAGCCAAAGCGCGTAGACAGGCGAGGATGACACCAAACATGAAACTGGCCACACGACCCCATCAATACAAAACATCGGGCCTGACGAGACAGTTCATGCGTTCCCGCCATCCCCTCCGCCATGATTTTCAAACGAGGCTCCAGCGTATCAAGAGGCCGCGTGACAAAGACGCGAGATAATAACAATGCCGGCGCGGCCGTTTCAGGAACACGGAAATGATCGTACAAATATTCCGATAGCAGCTGAGAGACCGTCTCGACAGTAGCTGCGCGCGTGCCGAATCGCATTATGCGCGAGGCGCACTGGGTAGCCTCTCGAAGCGTCAATGCCGAAGGATCACTGTGTGCGTTTTCCGACATCGGCTCAGTCTGCTTCATCGAACCCGACGTTCTCATGTCATCCTCACATACAACAGGTGGAATGGGATCCAAACAATCTGGAGCA
>WBZQ01002269.1_pt1 | contig 12477 bp, 16 predicted proteins | sample 5204251 | NCBI WGS metagenome assembly WBZQ01 (sample SAMN12412402, study PRJNA552823) | activated sludge metagenome | isolation source: activated sludge from nitrification reactor of wastewater treatment plant... | place: USA: Virginia | collected 2017-09 | reverse complement strand
GCTTGAGTTGGGACGGGTTCAAATTGTCCGCGTAAAAGAAGAACTTCATTGAACGGTGAGGCTCCCATGGTGTCTTGTAGGTTGACCGGTACTTGTACCACAGCGCTGCGCGGCCTTGTCAAGCGCGGCGAGGATGCGGCGCGTCTCAGTTGATTCATCTCCTACGAGTTCGTGAGCGATTGACAGCATAATCACCTGCCACATATAGTGATCAGTTCCTTCATCATGCATCGAAGGTGATCGTCACAGCTTATGAGTAAAGTCATTCATTACGCGGTGCTCCTGCTGCTCGTCGTTGGGGGGCTGGTCTATTGGTGGATGAAGCCTCCCGGCGTCAATCCAATCACCGATCCGCGTGCGGCGGAGGCGCTGGCGTTGGTGCAAACGCACCGCGCTGCCGGCTATCCCACAATCCTTCAGGCGTTCAACGAGCGAGTGCGTATTTTGGCAGACCGCAAACTGGGGCTGCGATTAGGGGAATGGCAAGTGATCAAGCAGGATGAGCAGCGATACGAAGTTCGCATTTACATGCGTGAGCAGGGGACGACGCAGTGGTTCGAGCGTGATTTTATTTGGCATGTCGATCTGGGGACGAAACGCGTGAATGCGGCCTCCTTGCCCGCGGATGGATTGATGCCCGAAGGGCCGGACAGCGGACGCGCAGGAACGCCTCCAGCCGCTGCGCCTCCGTTCCCTCCTACAATGTAAGCGGTACTTTCACCTGCACATTGGTTCCTTCTACACGCACTTCTACACAAGGGACACGGATTTCCGGATTCTCCGGCCGCTCGCCCGTGCGAACATTGAATCGCCACCCGTGCCAGGGACATTCGATCACGTCACCTTCCAGGCAGCCTTCACCCAGCGGTCCGCCGGCATGCGGGCAGGTGTTGTCCACGGCGCGAAACGTTCCATCGACATTGCACAGCGCGAGGAAGATGCCGTCGACTTCCACGGTGCGACAGGTGCCCGGTGGAACCTCTCCAACCTGGGCCACGGTGACATAACCGGTGTGAGAATCCATGCGGTCCTTCTGTGTGTTACAGATTGATAGAGATTGGTGTACGACGAAGTAACATTGTGCGAGCTAGAGCCTAAGCGCTTGATTTCATTAGTGGCGTATGGCATAGATGAAGCGGGAACCATTCGGGGAAGGGTCATCACAGCGCCGTCATTTGCTATGCTTTAAATAGTGTTCTCATAGGAGACTGCCGGAGCCACTATGGAAATGACCTTGTTGCTCAACTCCACCTATGAACCGCTGCGTGTCCTGCATTGGCAAAAGGCCATTACCTTGCTCTGGCAGGGGAAGGTCGAAGTCCTCGAAGTTTACGACCGTCAAATCCACGGCATCTCGATCTCGATCAAGCTCCCCTCCGTGATGCGGCTCTTGAAGCTGGTTAAGCTCAAGGATAGTCATCGCGCCGTCAAATTCTCCCGCATCAACATTTTCACGCGGGACGGCTACTGCTGCCAATATTGCAAACACAAATTTCGCACCGAGGAACTGACCTTCGACCACGTTGTGCCCATCGCAAAAGGCGGGCGCAAGACCTGGGAAAACATCGTGACGGCCTGTTGGCGATGCAACAACCGGAAGAGCGGGCGGACGCCGGAAGAAGCCAACATGCGCCTGATCAAAAAACCCGTGAAGCCGCGCTGGAGCCCCACGGTCACCATTACCATTGGGATTCGCAACACGCCGGAAAGCTGGCGGGACTATCTGTATTGGAACCTCGAGCTAGATGCCGATCCGGCCGAGCCGTAGCGCAGCCTTCTAGATCAGTACACTTTGTCGATCGTGATGTTCACGTCTTTCCCGCCCGGTAGCGTCGGATTCTTCGGATAGCGCCCTTCGATATCGCCCGGCTGTGGTGGCCCGGCTTGGCCATCGCGATCCAGGCGCGCAATCACATCGACCATTCCTTTCAGTTCGCTGCCCTTCACCATCACGTCGTCGTTCGTGATCTCGAACTGCACCGGAAATTTCGGGCCGTCGAATCGTTTGGCCGCGATGGGTCGCGGAGGGCCGGTCGGACGGCGCACGATCACGAACAGCACATCGGTCGGTTTAACTTGGTCGGCCAGGTTGGGCGCGATTTGCACTTGTCCGGAGATCGATCCTCCCCCCTGATCCGGCTCCCCGATGTGGGCGATACCGAAATAGGCCGCCACGGCCGCCAAGCCGATGATCCCGCCGGCCATCGCGAGGGACCGTCCTGTATATCCTGCCACAATACACTCCTTTGTTGGCGCGAGAGCCTGAAGGCTTCTGTCTTGAACTGCGGGCGCATTATACCCAGCTCACGGCGTAAAGGGGAATGGCGGGGATGGTTTACCCTGCGAAATCCCCTGTTGTATGATACGCGTTCACGTTGTTGTCGGCTTGTTGGAGGAAGATCAATCATGGCTGCAAATTCCGGGTTTCAAATTTCACTCGATGTGCGCGGGTGGCCGGTCCTCGTCATCGGCGGCAATGAAGAAGCGGCTGACAAGGTGCAGCGGCTGCTGGATGCCGGCGCCAAGGTGACGGTCGTCAGTCCCACGCTCCACGAACTACTCCGCAAACTCGCGGCGTCTGCCAAGATCATCCATCGCGGAAGACATTTTCGCGCCAATGATTTGGAGAGCGTCATTCTCGTCTTGAACACCCTGCGCGACGATCGCGCACTCGCGCACTCGCTGATTCGATTGGCTCGTGAACAGAAATTCCTGCTCTGGTCGGTCGACCAGCCCGATGTCTCGAACGTCGTGATGCCTGCTGTGGTCAGCTCCGGCCATGTTCGCGTGGCGATCAGCTCGAGCGGGCAAGCGCCGGCCTTGTCCGGATTCATGAAAGAAGATCTGGAGCGGATTCTGGATAGTGAATTTGCCGCGTTCGTCGATTGGCTCGCTCAACTTCGGGAGCAGGCGAAGGCGAATGAGCCGGATGCCGAAAAGCGGCGCGCACTCCTGCGTGAAGCATTGGACGGGTTCCGCCTCTTGGGAAAGGTGCAGTACCCGAAGGTGTGGCAGGAACAGCGCGCCACTCAGCAGGCGCCCGCGGCCCCGGCAACTACGACGTAGGGAGGACAACCGGATCATGGTGTTATTGGAATTCAGCATGTCACCGCTGGGCAAGGGCGAAAGTGTCAGCAAATATGTCGCGCGCTCGCTGGACATCATCGACAAGAGCGGAGTGGATTACCGGTTGAATCCCATGGGCACGGTGCTGGAAGGGGAGTGGGACGAGGTGATGGCGGTCGTCAAGAAATGCTACCTGCGCATGCGCAAGGACTGTAATCGCGTCTCGTGCAGCATCAAGATCGACTATCGCAAGGGGCCGAAGGGGCGGCTGGCCGGCAAAGTGTCGAGTGTCGAAACCCAGCTCAAGCGGAAGCTCAAGGTCTAGATCCGTTCACGGCACGGCGACGTCGGGACGGGCATCGTAGCGCAGCGTGCCTCCGGTCTTGAAGCGGACCGAGAGACTTGCGGCCTGCACCGCGAGGTCTTCCAGCAACAACTGGCTGACCGTTCCGTGCAACCGTCCCCCGGTGAGCTCGCGGTTGAGCCCCTTCTCGAGCGCCTGCCGCATGAGATCCAGTTCTTCACGAATCGGCAAGGACAGCCTGCCGGCCAGCTCTTCCCGCAGCGGTTCGTGCAGCCATTCTTCGGCCAAGTCCGTGGCGGGAGTCCGTTCCTTGATGGTGTAATCGACCTCCCGGAACAGGATGCGTCCTGCCGATTCATCATAGGCCGGTGTCCCCTTGAGGCGAAGGGTCAGCGGCAGCAAGCCTCGCAAGACCAATTCGACTCCCACCTGATTGCCCAAAGGGTAGAGGGTGGCGTTGACGATCTTGATCGTCCCGACGCCCAGCGACCATTCCTGGCCGATGACGGCTTCACGCAACCGTTGATTGGCTTCTTCCATCGGCACCTGCAGGGCGAAATCGACATGAAACCCGTCGTCACGGAAGTGATCCTGCGGTTCGGGGAGCGGCAGGTGGTGCGATGTGGGTTTGGTGCCGCGCACGACCGCGGGTCTTGCGATGATCCCGTACCCGGCTGCGGGACTGCCGGATAGCGGTGCGATTCCGGCCACGGCGGTGATGTCGGGGTTCAGCATCAGCCAGAGGTGCTCTGTCTCATCCAGCAGCAACGGCTCCTGAAGCTCGTTCCAGATGCGGGCGACTGCTGGTTTGACGGGGACGAGGCCGGCCGCTTGCCGATCAACCGCAGGCAGGACCTCCAGCAAGTCGCTTCGATAGACTTGCACCATCAATGGGCTGGCGTCCACGCCTTGTTCAGACAGCACGCAGGATTGGGTGGACTGTACGGCGCTGACCTGGCTGACGGGGAGCACTGTATAGCTGCGACCCTGCTTGAACATCGTCGCCACGGTGACCGAAAGCCGCCCCGTTCCGGTGGCCCCATCGCGCTGTCCGCATTCGGCGATTGTGGTGATGGCCCCTTTGATCGGCTTCGCATATTCCACCCCGAACGGCACGGTGCTCTGGGATAGTAGCCGGTCTCCCGCTGTGGTCGAGCTCTGTTCGTCAGGCCACAGCCGATATTTGAGGAACCCGCTGCCGCCTCCCAATGTGATCCATTCGCGTCCGCGGCTGCGATGTGTCGCAAGGTGTTGGTTGATGGTGCCATACACCTCGGCGAGTGGTGTGACTGGAATGGGAACGTGGATCGTCATGGTGGACGCTTGCGTTCCCGCTGGTTGTGTGCCGGCGGCCATTGCTGATGTGATCGGGGTGGCAAGCAGGATGAGGGCGCACAATTGATTCAGGGGGCGCTGCATCAACGGGATCAAGCGGGTCATGCGTGTATCCTCATACATGGGAAGTGGAGTCGTGATCAAACTGCTTGCCGAGACTACGTACGGACTATGAGGGAACGGGGAGGGGAAGGCAAGGGGCTGCCGAGTCGCCACACGTTACAGTCCGTGCTTCGCGCCGTAGGCGTCACCTCGTGTGAGATGCTTCACCGGCCGGCGAACCAAGTGGAAGATACCGGCGTGGCACGCGAGAACCAATGGCACAGAGGATTTCATAAGGGATGGTTTGCTGCCAGGTGGCCAGATCGGCTGCGGTGATGCGCTCCGACCCCTGTTGTCCAATCAGGATGGCCTCCTCGCCCACCTGAACGCCGGGCACGTCTGTGACGTCGATCATCGTCATGTCCATGCAGACCCGTCCGATCACCGGCACTCGTCGTCCGCCGACCAGTATCTGTCCGCGATTCGAGAGCAGCCGGTTGTACCCGTCGGCATACCCGACCGGCAGCACCGCCACACGTGTCTGCCGCGTTGCGATGAAGGTCCGGTTGTAACTGACGCTGCTTCCCGGCGCAATCGTATGCAGATGCGCGATGGTCGTCTTCCAGGTGAGGATCGGTTGCAACCCAGGATCCTGCGTGTTGTTCGAGAGGGTATGGTAGCCATAGAGCATGATCCCGGGACGCACGAGCGAATGCAGGCTCGCGGGATATTGGATGATGGCCGCGCTATTGGCCACGTGAATCAGGGGAATCGCGACGCCGTGTTCCTGTAATTGATTGAGGACCTGCTGAAATCGCGCGAGTTGTTCTTCCGTCTGTCCTGCGTCGCGATTGTCGGCGTCGGCCAGATGGGTCATGAGCCCTTCCAGGCGCAGAGGGCGGCGTAGTTCCGAGCTGGAAAGAAGTTCCGGCAAGTCGCGAGGCAGCACACCCAGTCGTCCCATCCCGGTTTCGACTTTGATATGAACGGGGTAAGGTTCGGTGTCGGGCTTGACCGTTGCGGCAAAGGCCTGGACCAAGTCGGCACGATACAGCACGGGGGTCAGCCCGCGAGCAACCAGATCCGGAAATTGAGCCGGCATGGTCGGGCCTAACACAACGATGGCATCCTGGATGTCGGCCTGGCGGAGTGCGACGCCTTCGTCCACCGTGGCGACGCCGAACCGGCGGACGGCCACTTGTTGCAAGGCGCGGGTAATCTCGATTGCGCCGTGTCCGTACGCGTTGGCCTTGACGACGGCCAGTACATCGGCACGGGGGGCGAGTCGCCGCACGTGGGCAACATTCTGAGCAAGGGCGGTCAGATCGACGGAGGCGGAGGTTGGGGAGGATTCGGACGGCTGGTACACGCAGTGTCTGACAACAGAATTGGGCGCTAGACTTCCAGAATTTCGCCTTCTTTTTTCTTCATCATGTCGTCAATCTTCTGCACATACTGGTCGGTGAATTTTTGAATCTCTGTTTCCGACTTTCGCAGTTCATCTTCGGTGAGTTTGGCGTCTTTCTGTAGCTTCTTCAGTTCTTCATTGCCGTCCCGCCGAAAGCCACGAATCTGTACCTTCATTTCTTCGCCGTGTTTCTTGCAGACCTTGATGAGGTCCTTGCGACGCTCTTCGGTCAGCGGAGGAAGCGGAATACGAATCATCTTGCCGTCGTTCGACGGCGTCAGTCCCAGGTCGGACATTTGAATCGCCTTTTCGACTTCCCGGATCAGGTTCTGTTCCCACGGCTGAATCGTAATGAGGCGGGCTTCAGGTGTAGCCACGTTGGCCACCTGCTTCAGGGGTGTCAGCGTGCCGTAATAGTCCACTTTGATGCCGTCGAGAAGCGCCACTGAAGCGCGGCCGGTGCGAATTCCCGCCAAGTCGCGTTTCAAATGCTCGATCGCATGGTCCATTTTTTCGGTGACACGCTGTTTGACTTCCTGCGCCGTCGACATCGGTCTCTCCCTTAGCGACTTTCCACGGTGACCAGCGTTCCGATCGGGTCACCCTGGACGACCCGTTTGAAGTTGCCCTTTTCTTTCAAGTTGAACACGATCAACGGCAATCGGTTATCCATGCACAGGCTGATGGCGGTCGAATCCATGACTTTGAGATTCTGGGTCAGAATCGAGAGAAAGGGAATCTCGTTGTACTTTTTGGCTTGGGGATTTTTGACCGGATCGCTGTCGTAGATGCCGTCGACCTTGGTGCCTTTCATGATGACCTGCGCACCGATTTCCATTGCCCTGAGCGATGCGGCGGTGTCGGTGGAGAAATAGGGGTTGCCCGTTCCTCCGGCAAAGATCACCACGCGTTTCTTTTCCAGGTGGCGGATGGCGCGCCGCCGAATGTAGCCCTCGGCCAGCTGACGCATCTCGATGGCCGACTGGACACGGGTACTGACGCCGCGGCCTTCCAGTGCGTTTTGAAGCGCGAGCGCATTCAACACGGTGGCAAGCATGCCCATGTAGTCGGCAGAGGCCCGTTCCATACCACGTGCGCTGGCGGCCAGGCCGCGGAAGATATTGCCTCCGCCGATGACGACCGCGACTTCGACGTCCATTGCGACGACGTCGGCAATTTCTTCCGCCAACCCTTCGAGAATCGAGGGTTGGATGCCATAGCCCTGCTCACCGGCCAGCATTTCTCCGCTGACTTTCAGCAGGATGCGGCGGTAGTGGGCAGAGCTCATGCTTGGCCTAGTTGGAAACGGGTAAACCGGCGGATATTCATATTCTCGCCGATCTTGGCAATCTGTTGCGCCAAGAGATCCTTGATCACGACGGAGGGATCTTTGATAAAGCCCTGTTCAAGCAGGCAGTTCTCTTGATAGAATTTTTCGAGCTTGCCCTCGACGATTTTCGGCCAGGCGGCCGGCGGCTTGCCGAGTTCCTTGGCTTGCCCTTCGTAGATGCTCCGTTCCTTGGCCACCACATCGGCCGCGATCTCTTCCCGTCTCACATAGGATGGGCTCGCGGCTGCCACCTGCAGGGCCAGATCGTTCACGAAGGCTTTAAATTGCTCATTGCGCGCCACGAAATCGGTTTCGCAGTTCACTTCGATGAGCACGCCGATTTTTCCTCCGGCATGGATGTAGGCATGGATCAGGCCCTGGTTGGTTTCCCGTCCGGCCTTTTTCTGCGCTGCCGCTAACCCCTTCTGGCGAAGGTAGTCGATCGCTTTATCGATGCTGTTTCCGTTTTCGGTTAAGGCCTTCTGGCAATCCAGAATGCCGGCCCCGGTTTTTTCACGCAACTCTTTCACCAACTCACTCAAACTTGCCATGGCTTCCTCAGTTAGTCGAATAGAACAATGTCATCTGCAAAATGCGGCCGTTAGGAGGCAGACACGGTGGCCAACTTTGCCGCCGGTTTGCCAGCGCCGCCGGCCGGTGCCGATGCAAACTCCGTCTCTTCCTGTTGAGCACGGAGATGGGCGCCTTCGAGGCAGGCGTCCGCAATCCGGGAGATGATCAGCTTGATGGAACGAATCGCGTCGTCGTTGCCAGGGATCGGATATTGAATGTGATCGGGATCACAGTTCGAATCGACGATGGCAATGACGGGGATTTCCAACCGGCTGGCTTCAAGGATGGCAATGTGCTCAATGCGCGTGTCCAAAATAAATACCGCGCCGGGGAGGGCGCGCATGTTGCGAATGCCCGACAAATTCTTCTGCAGTTTGACGACTTCCTTCTGCATCTGTCCGAGCTCTTTTTTCGTGTGCCCCTGATGCGTCGGATCAGCGAGGGTCGCTTCCATTTTTTTCATTTTGTCGATGCTGCGGCGGATGGTCTGGAAATTGGTGAGCATGCCGCCCAGCCAGCGCTGGTTGATGTAGAACTGGTTGGCGCGCTTGGCCTCTTCTTCCAGAATTTCGGCCGCTTGGCGCTTCGTGCCGACGAACAGGACGGAGTCACCGGCTGCCACGGTGTCGCGCGCGAAGGCATAGGCTTGTTCCATGCGCTCGACTGTCTGTTGAAGGTCGATAATGTAGACGCCGTTTCGTTCCCCGAACAGGAATCGCTTCATTTTCGGGTTCCAACGGTTCGTCTGGTGTCCGAAGTGGACGCCGGCTTCCAGTAATTCCTTAATCGCAACTACTCCCATACCTTCACCTCCCTCCGAAGCCTGCAGAGCGCCGTGGCGAATGCAACGGCGAGGGGGATGTCCCCCTTATTCTCAGGCTGCGCAGCGTGCGCATCACGCTGGTGTGGATTTAAATAAGATGTCCCTGATTTTGGATGCCGCGCAGTGAACGATGGGACCGACCGTTCATTGCGCGAAACGCCCGAACGCTAGCATAGTGGCTGCGATTTTGCAACCGCGTGAGGCCACTTATGATCGATAGCTCGCGTTGATCCGCACGTATTCGTAAGACAAATCCGTGGTCCACATATGTGCCCCGGCCTTGCCTTGAGCCAGATCGATGAGAATCGTGAACTCTTTGGATCTGAAGACCTTGGTCAGTTGCCGTTCGGCTGCTCGTCCGAGTCCTTGGCCCGTGCGCACCATCGGCACCCCTCCAAATTGCAGGCTGATGCGGGAAGGATCAAGAGGGACTCCGGCACGTCCGAGCGCCGCCATGACCCGGCCCCAATTGGCGTCGCCGCCGAAGAGCGCGGTTTTGACCAGGTTGGAAGTCGCCACGGTTTGCGCGATCTGTTTGGCCGCTTTCGTGGATGCGGCTCCGGCGACTTCCACCCGGACGACTTTGGTAACGCCTTCGCCGTCCCAGCAGATTTTCAGTGCCAGGGTGCGACAGACCGTTTCGAGCATTGCGCAGAAGCGTGCGAAATCAGCCGAGCCCGGGGTGATGGGGCGATTGCCGGCCATCCCGTTAGACAGGCAAAGCACGGTGTCGTTGGTGCTGGTGTCGCCGTCGACCGTGATGCAGTTGAATGATTGATCGACTGCCTGTCGAAGCGCCGATTGGAGGGCGCGTTGCCCGATGGCTGCGTCGGTCGTCAGGTAGCCCAGCATCGTGGCCATGTTGGGATGAATCATGCCCGAGCCCTTGGCCATGCCGCCGACGGTCACCATTTTGCCGCCGAGTAACGCACGGACGGCGACTTGTTTGGGTTTGAGGTCGGTGGTCATGATGGCCGCGGCCGCTTCGGCTCCGCCCCGTCGCGTGACGCGTGCCGCCAGTGCCGGAAGCGCTTTCCGGATACACGCGATCGGCAGGGGCTGACCGATGACTCCCGTGGAACCGACGAAGATGGTATGGGGCGCGCAATTGAGGGCGGCTGCTGCCAGCGTTGCCATCTCCTTGGCCGCTTGCATGCCTTCCGGTCCGGTACAGGCGTTGGCGTTTCCGCTGTTGACGAGGAAGGCGCGGCCGATGCCCTGCTTGAGGTGTAGCCGATCGAGGATGACCGGGGCGGCCACGACTTGATTCTTGGTGAACACTCCGGCGACTGGACCTTCACGGTCTGATACAAGCAAAGCCAGGTCGAGTTGCTGCTTTGTTTTCTTTTTGATCCCGCTGTACACTCCGGCGGCTCGAAAACCGATCGGCGCAGTGACGCCTCCAGAAATTGTCTTCATCGCACTTCCTATGTGATATGAAAATGATCCGCTATGACGTGCATATGTCTCTGTGCGCTAGGGGTAGATGCCAGGAGCCACAAGTCCGGTTTCTTCCGGATATCCCAGCATGAGGTTCATTGCTTGAATCGCTTGCCCGGCTGCGCCCTTGATCAAGTTGTCAATGGCCGACACGGTGACAACCCAACCGGCCCGCCGATCGGTGTGCACGGCAATGTCGCAATAGTTGGCGCCTCGCACGTGGCGAGGATTCGGCATGGCTCCTTCGAGGAGTCGCACAAATCGTTCGCCCTGATAAAACTCTCGATAGAGCGTTCGTAACTCAGCGACGTCGAGCTGCTCCTTCATGCGTGCATATGCGGTACTGAGGATGCCCCGATTCATGGGAACCAGGTGCGGGGTGAAGGCAATGGTGACGGGGCCTTGTGCAGCGCCAGCCGCTCGTCCCTTTGTGCCGGCCAATCCGGAGAGTTCCTGCTCGATTTCCGGGATGTGGCGATGCTGGCCGATTTTATACGGCTCCAATGATTCATGCGCTTCGGGGAAGTGATAGGGCAGGGCGGGACTTCTTCCCGCGCCGGAGATGCCGGATTTTGCGTCAATCACAATGCTGTCAGGCGCGACCAATCCGTGTGCGATCAAGGGCGCCAACTGGAGAATCGCGGCGGTGGGGTAACATCCTGGTGATGCCACGAGTCTAGCCTGGGCGATGGCCGCGCGGTGAAGTTCCGGCAGGCCGTACACGGCATCCTTGATGAGGTGAGGTTGCGCATGTGTGGTCTGATACCAGGTTTCATAGGTTGCGGGATCTTTGAGCCGGAAGTCCGCGCTCAAATCAATGACACGCTTGCCGGCCTTCATGCTGCTTGCCACCGGACCCATGGATTTGGTGTGGGGGAGCGCAAGGAACAGGACATCGGCTCGCTCCGCCAATGCTTCCGGTGCCAACGCTTCAAATGACAGTGGCACGATTCCCTGCAGGTGAGGGTAGACGGAGGAAATCGCCGCGCCGGCCGATTTTTCCGAGGTCACCGCTGTGAGTTGTACGTGGGGATGTTGAGAAAGGAGCCGCACCAGTTCCGCTCCGGTATATCCGCTTGCCCCTGCGACCGCTACTCGTACCGACGTCATCTTCTCCTCCCGGGCCCGTGACCAGTTGTTGTCCGCCTGCAGCGAGCCAATAAAAAAGGGAAGGCTGCGGAGCCTTCCCTTTTGAAACCCTGTCGCTCCAGTCGATCGTTACCGCTTCGAGTATTGGAAGCGCTTTCTGGCACCCTTCTGACCATATTTCTTACGTTCTTTCACGCGAGAATCGCGGGTCAGGAGGCCTTCCTTCTTGATGGGAGCGCGGAACGCCGCGCTCATGATCACCAGCGCTTTTGAGATCGCATGGCGAAGCGCGCCGGCTTGACCGGCAGGGCCACCACCATACACGGTGGCGCGAACGGAATATTTCCCTGCCACTCCGGCCAACTCAAACGGAAATTGAATTACATTCCGCAGCGTCGGGCGGGGGAACGCTTTTTCCAGCGGCTTCTCATTGACGACGATGTCACCAGCGGCTGCGGTGACCCATGCGCGTGCGATCGCGCTTTTTCTCTTCCCGGTTGCGTACTGCGTCATTGCGGCCATATCAGGCGGTCTCCTTCACTGATCGAATTCGAAGAATAAGAATCACAACGAGAGTGATTCCAGTTTTTGTGCTTGGTGCGGATGCGCCGTGCCGGCATACACGCGCAACTTTTTCGCCATGTGGTTGCCGAGTGGATTTTTGGGCAACATGCCTTCAATGGCTTTCGTGAGCAGCTTGGTCGGGTCCTTCCGGTGAATATGCTCCGCAGTCAGGGTCTTCAAGCCGCCAGGAAATCCGCTGTGCGTCGAATAGGTCTTGCTCTCCATTTTGTTGCCGGTGAGCACGACCTTCTCGGCATTGACAATAACGACATGGTCCCCGGTATCGACATGGGGTGTAAAGGTCGGCTTATGTTTCCCTCGCAGCAAGGTAGCGACTTTTGCCGCAAGGCGGCCAAGCGTCTTACCCTCGGCGTCTACGAGGTACCATTTTCGTTGCACATTAGCGGGCTTCTCGAGATACGTTTTTGTCATGGTCTCCATCTACTCCTGCACGAAAGGATTCTAATGTGAGGGATAAGGCCTCACGCCTGTTGGGTTTCGGT
>WBZQ01002267.1_pt1 | contig 12480 bp, 16 predicted proteins | sample 5204251 | NCBI WGS metagenome assembly WBZQ01 (sample SAMN12412402, study PRJNA552823) | activated sludge metagenome | isolation source: activated sludge from nitrification reactor of wastewater treatment plant... | place: USA: Virginia | collected 2017-09 | reverse complement strand
AGCAAAGCCCAGGTTTCATCGGATATATCGTGACGGCGATAGGCAGGTACAGGGTTCCTCATGGAGCCTCCTTCTTCGGCCCCTTGATTCTCTCATATCTCGAATCTCGTGACTACACTATCTAGCACCCTTTCCAATTTCTGCCCCTGTTTTGTGCGAACTTGACAGTACATGTACAGGCGTTTGCCAGATGGAGCGTTCTCAATGCTCTTCATGACCCAAACGTCGTTTAAGTGCTGTTCAAGTCGCTTCCTCAAATTTGTTGTCTCGCCTATGTATAGCGGTACGACGTTTTTCCCATGTCTTCGTGCAAATGCATAAGCGCCGGGTGCTTCAGGGACACGGGCCAAATCGGCAACTCGATAGATAGCATTGTCATTTGAACCGTCAAGCAGCTCGATTGGTTTTGACCAACTGGCGTTGATATTCAGCACGCGAATCCCCTCTCTGCGCCGTTCGAGGGACGCGAAGCGTCGCCCGAACTAATGTTTAGGCCGATTCGCATAACAACCGGATCTGGCCATTCCTGTCCGTATAACACGCCGCGACTGTTCGCGAACAATACGCCATGACCATTGCCATTTCAATGAGTTCCCCTCTATCGGCCATTTATCACGGCATGTTATGCGGATCCGCGTACCATTCTTCCCGTATGGGAATCACATCCCATCCAACGGACGACGAACTTCTGCTGGACCACGATGCAGAACATGCGTATCGATGATCGTGGTTGTGACGTCGCGATGGCCCCATCACTCCTGGACGGTTTATAGATAGATGAAGGGGGCATTCTAAATTTCTGGGGCGGATGGTGCTACGCTGCGTGAAAGCCAGAATGTCTCTATTTTACTGCCGACTTTTTGGTTCATCGTCCGTATCGACATAGATTTGAACCAAGTCATCGCGATAACTCTTCCCCTCATGCCGCCACTGCCCACGAACAGTTTTCGTGTTACACGACACGGCCCCGAATTGTTGCTCCAATTCGAGGAAGGTGTCGGCGATCGCGTTGTCTGGAACCGCAGTACCGTCGTTCAACCGAAGCGGCAGGAGAACCTCGAACCACCGAACCATTCTACTTATACGGGGGTGGCCCTTCGACAGTGACTGCGATGCCCTCCATCGGGAGAAACGGCAGCGCATCCTCCGGCACCAGCATTTCGCCGCTCGCCTAGCTCGTGAAACGGAAACGACCGGCGAGTCGACCGAGTGCGGCGCATGTGGTTTCGGGATTTGGGAAGCGGATGTGAATCATGCTGGCAGTCCATACCACCGCTCTTCAAGGTGCCAAGCGTTCTGAGCCTGCGCGCCAGCCACCTGCTGCGCTGCCCGATCTTCAATGTCCTTTGGTCTGGAGCGTCAGGGCACCTGAAATCCACTGGGCGAGACGTGAGCGAATGCTGTTGAGACGGTGGTCGGTAACACGACCGATGATTCCATGAAGGATGCCCGCAGAGACAACAGCGATGCGCGTGACGCGAACGAGACTCGTGAGCTTCAGCCCCGTCGGAGGGAAATCAGGATCCGTCTCATGAATCACCTCATCGATTTCAGCCACCTGCTGGTGAAGCTTCGTCGAGATCATACAGATGAGCCAGTCATTGTGTGGCCCCGGGAGGGACCGCAGGATGAGAGCAGGCCGGAATTTACCCGCAGCCTGGTCGGTCTGGGGAAACGTAAAGAGGACGATCTGTCCGTCCTGAATCATGAGCAGCGTTCCTTCACATCGGCAAGCGTGTAGGGCGTTTCTTCATCCTCCATCCCTCGCATAGCCGAAGCAAGCGAGAAGGCGGACCATGAGATGTCCTCTTCTCTTGCGTTGGACTTCTTCTGCCGGCTCTCAAGAAACTCGATGAAGTCAAGCACTTCTCGCTGCACAGAATCCGGCAGCGATTTGAGGTGCTGGATGATCGCTTGCGTGGTCGTCATCGTGAACCTCCGCTCGAATTTTACCACCGAGGCCAGGATATTCAAAGGCAGAACGGTTCGCGTTATGACCCCACTGCGCGCAACCGCGCAGCATTGACGGACAGCCACGCGTCTAATTGGCTTCGATTGTCTTGATCCCACGGATGGAATCCAGGAAGAAGATAGCGAAGGCCATACCCGATCAGATGCCAGCCGATACCAGATCGGCCGAAGAAGAATTGGAAAGACTGCGCAAGGGTTCCAACGATACGCGAGGGTGTTATACACCCATCTCGCCGCAACAGGCTGCAATAATTTCGACCAAACATGAGAGTGAAATTCAGCGTCACCGACACAAACACCAGTACGCGCCTCAACCAGCCGCCACCGGCTGCCCGGTAGAGGTCGAAACAGACGGCCTTGTGTTCAGTTTCTTCCGCGGAATGCCACCCCCACACCAGGGCCATGTCGGGCTGCGCCGGTTCAAGAACCCGCGGATGGTTCAGAATGTAGTTGCCAAGGATCGCGGTGTAATGCTCGTAGCCGCAGACGACGGCAAGCTTGGTGAGCGGCGAAAAATGGCGATGCGCCTGTGCCTGCAAGTTGAGCACAAAATCATGGGCAACATTCTCAAAGCCCTGTTGCCGGAGCACTGCATTGTACTGGCTATGTTGATGACTGTGAATCGACTCCTGCGCCATGAAGCCTCTGACGGCCGTTTCGAGGTCAGGATCATGTGAAAGGTCTCTACTCGAACACACGTCACGGGCGACGGTGATGAAAAAGTGCTCCGCTTGCGGAAAGAGCAATGAAAGGGCATTGAAGGCATGCGTGACGGCGGCATTGCCGCCATTCCAGTGGCGGTCAACACCCTGGCTCCAGTCGACTTGAGGGATACGGGCTCTGATGAGTGAGGCCATGTGCGCCCTCCTGAACCGCTCACGAATCAGCTCACCCGCGCGCCGGCGGATAAGGCAGTCGGCTGCAGCGTCCGGTTAGGCCGCTGATTCAGTGGTACCCTGCAAACGCCCAACGTCCGTTCACACAGATGACGAGCTGGCCCGCGTCACCAACGCCGGTGTCGATGTGAGGGCCACGTGCGGCGCCGTCTAGAGGGATCGGCTCGCCCGATCCACCGAAGAACGTGAAGTCACGGTACCGCGCCGGGACTCCGTACAGGTCTGGATGCTGCGCTACGACACGGATCTGCGGATACGGTCCCCAATTGAGGGGAATCAGGTGGGGGCAATCCGCCCACGGGTGCCGTGGCCTGAGCACCGAGACGAGGAGGTTGACCTCCTCAGACGGCGGGCCGAGTTTTTGAGCGCACCAGTGCACCGTGACCGAACCGTCATCGGAGGTGGTGCTCCAGGTTGACCCAGGCGGAGCCTTCTCAGCGATCGAGATGCATTGACTGCGGGCGGGGCCCTCCGCCAGGCTATCCGCTGGTATCGCAACCAGTATCGCGCTTGTCGCTATCAGGTACCGCAGCATTCAGCCTCCGCACGACACAGGTGGGCAGCGCGTCGTGTGCGCGTCCGCTCGAACACGTGTTAGGCAGGCGCTTTGCCGACCCAACTCACCTTTTTCTGAACACCAACCCCATCCTCGACGGTCTGGCCCTCGTAGGTCCCGGCACGGGCCTGGATGACGATGTACAGTAAATCCTCTGTTGCGGACGTATTCCGCCAACATCGCTCTCCTTCTGGAGCCACTCGGACGACCGTGCCCTCGCCAATCGGGAGCACCTTGTCATCAATTTGAAACTCCCCTGTGCCGCTGAGAAAGACATAGATCTCCTCGTTGAGAGTGTGCCTATGGTAAAAGAGCATGGACGTTTTGGGCGGCATCTTGTTGATGGATATCTCGCTGCTGGTCAGGCCCAGGAGCTCATGCAAGAAGAGCTTGCCGTCGGTGTCGCGTGGCAACGCCGGATGTGTACACGTATATTGGTCCAGGTGCGAGAAGGGCCCCACCTCAGCGGCCGTGAAATGCGCACCCGTTTTGATGTTCGTCACGTCCATATGACCTCCACGTGCTTGACCCTGCATAATGCCGCGCTAACCGGCAGCCGCCATAAAACGATCAGTCATGTGCGACCCTTCACGGCTGTCCGGTTCAACGCGTAGTTAGGTAACAGCGGACTCAAAGGCCTTCCGAATGAGACCGACTGTGAGCAATGCGCCTCCAAAAAGCGTCATGACCGCCCCGAGCGCATAAAGCCCGTAAACAGCCCGGTTGAGTGGCGACCGACCTCCTGGGATGCCACGAGTGTCCCAAATGGCAGCAATGTACATTCCCAAGCATAGGATGTAGGTACCTGCGATTAGGCTCACTGCCATGGTGATCTTTAGGCTGGCGCCGAGCGCCACCCATTGAGATGGCGCTGCTATGGCCAGCAGCATTGCACCCGCAGAGCTGCCTCCGGCGTGGACAACACGCCACGCCACCTCGCCTCGATGCATGGTGATGGCCCGCGCAAAGAAGAGGCCGCCCACAAGTCCGGACAGGAGCACAATCGAACCGTGGAGCGCAAGCTGTAGTGCTAGTGATGTCACAGCTGTTGCCTCACTATGTTTAGGCTGATCCACATAAGAATCGGATCTGCCAACTTCTGTCCGTATAATACGCCTCACCTGTTCGGAACAGTACGCCATCACAGGTGTCGTTTCAATGCGCTGCGATCCTGGTACCCTTCATTACAGGGTCTTATACGGATCCGCGTACCATTCTTCCCATATCGGGTTCACATCCCATCCAACGGACTGCGAACACCTGCTGGACCACGACGAAGAACATCAGCATCGATCATCGCGGTTGTGACGTCGCGATAGCCCCATCACTCCCGGACGGTGTGCAGATCTAAACGCTTGCGGAGTGCGGTGCAATATCGGGTTTGCCACTGGCCTCACGCTCCCCCTCGTGCTCGACGAGAGGCACGCCAGGCCATCCACCTCGACAGACCTTGACTGCCAAGTCTTCCTCCCAGATCCAATCGAGTCGCCTGACCAAGGTCCGTTGGACGAAGCCTCGCAGCCAGCGCCATCCCGGCAGGGCAATGCGATGCAGCTCGATCACAAGGGTGCCGGTCTCCGTCTTATCGAGTTGCACCACTGTCTCGGTTCCGCTCAGCAGGCCGCGCGTAATCACGGCACGGATGCCCCATGGCGGGGTGAACTCCTGCCTGATGCGGCTCTGGACGCGGAACAGGCCCAGGACCGGTGGCCACTCCAAGTCCCACACGATGACACCGCGTTCTTTGGCCACCATCCGGGCGCGCCCGAAACTCCGTGGGTGGACATGTTCCAGATGCTCCAGGTCAAAGTACTGGGACAGGACGACGGCCTGCGAGTATGGCACCTCACGACGGTAGGGGACGTCAATCATACCGGTTGCCCTCTCTTTCCATACATGCCGCGTGCCCGACTTCGTTGGCTCAACGGTCTGTACATCAACCGCACGCACGATTTCTTCTTGTCTTTACCGATCGGTTGGCGCGCTTTGGCTGTGTGCGTCGATTCACCCGCGACATGATGATCACGTCCGCTTCGATTTCTACGAGCATATGAGTATCGATCAACGCGCGGACTTCGACCATGGTCGTGGCCGGTTTGATGTTCGTAAAAACCTCGCCGTGTGCTCGACCGACCGGCTCCCAATCACTCGCGATGTTCACGACATACATCCGCGTGCGCACCACCTCTTGAAAAGTTGCCCCAGCTCGTTTCAGCGCTGCTCCGATATTCTTCAGCGCCTGTTGGGTCTGCACATACGCATCATCGCAACCGACAAGTTGGCCGTCGGCACACGTTGCGGTCGTGCCTGAGATCCATAACTGTGTTCCGACACGGACCATTCGTGCGTAGCCCACCTTCGGTTCCCACGCGGTGCTACTCACATAGATCTGTCGCTTCTGAATCATCGGCATGATCAGCGGTCAGAGCGCGTGGAGCCGCTGTCCCAAATCGAAGTAGTAGATGTCCTCATGTTTGAATCCCAACCGCCCACCTTTGCGCCGAATGTGCGGTTCGAATGTGAAGCAGGATACTTCGGAGAGGCGGCGATGATTGCCTTTCTCGACATACAGTCTGTTCTCGCGGCGCGTCTCGATGCTGTGGCCGACGTTCCCCAAGAAATCGAGATTGTCGTAGCCGGCCATTGCAATGGCGTCATTCGCGAATTCGTAGAGTTGGTGGAACGACGTGTCGGGAGTCACGAAGTCGGCTATGCGGCGGTGTAATTCACGTTCAACCCTCAAGCCATCGCAGAAGTCAGCGGATGTGGGCTCTTCGACGACGAGACCATGTTCCACGCACAGCGACCGAGCATAGTCACCCCAGAGCTCCCCTTCGCAAGGACTGAGGTCGATGGTCACGAGGTTCTCCATCCCAACGGGTTCCTCGGCAGGGAGATAGTCGCGCCCAGAGAGAGACAAACAACTGCGATTCCCCAGCAGCACGAAAGCGGGACAGTCGTAGTACCACGTGTTGCTGAGGCCAAGATCAGCGAGAATGCGCTTCGCCGTTTCGACGATGGTGCGCTCGGTGGAGTGTGCCGAAATGGTCACGGCGATAGCGACCATGGCCTCCTTGGCTCTTAACTGCACTGAGCGATTTGGAAGGGTGAGCGTCATACGATATCACCATTGACAACCCTGCTCGGCATCGGCCGCATCGGCAGTCCGCAAGCCAGAAAGTGATTCTTGTACGTGTTCACACTCTTGTCAATGTTCGCCATACGGTTGTATCAGCTCGGCAGCCTGACCGTGAGCACACAGACGATGACACTCGCATGTCCACAGCAACCGATATCAGACACTTTCCCATGCACCGAAATAGCTCCTTCCGAAACCGTACATCACCTACATCGTCATAGCCCAATTTACGATAGAGACGTAACACATGGGGATTGTCCGAGAACGCGCCGAGTCGAATGGCACCGTATCCCTTGGCGTGTCCCAGAAGGGCGGAGGACGTTGCGTTGATGAGCTGAGCCTGATACCGAACGGGTTTGCTTGTGGCGTCGATCATCTCTGGGCCTTCATTCTCACTTCTGCCTATCGCATAAGCCAATGGTTCTAAACGCCTCGTGATACATGACCTCGCCGCTCGGATAGTCGCCGGTAAAACTCAGGCTCTGGAACTTCTCAGGCGGGGCGCCAGCCAGCCATATTCGTGTATTGCGCAAAAACCCATGTCGACCGTAAAACTGAGGGCTGCCCAGTACCACGCAACCATATGCACTGCGCGCGCGAAGCCGCGCCAACCCCTCGCGCACCAGCTGCGAACCGATTCCACGACCGTGAAACTCGCGCGTCACAGCCAAAGGCCCCAACCCATACCAGTCCATTGATCCATCAATGATCGTGACACGAGAGAATGCAACGTAACCGACACACGCATGCGCATGCTCCGCCACCAGGGAGAGTTCCAGCGCCTGGGCTTGCCGCAGCCTTGCGACAATCTCGTGCTCGTTTTGTACACTGTGCGGATGGTTGGCGAATGCATTCTGAAGGATGTCTCGGATGGTCTCCGCATCGGCCGCAGTTTCGTCTCGACAGTGAATGTTTACCCGATCTGCCATAGGACTAAGAGGTACCGGTGTTAGCTGACCGGCGCGATTCACCGGCCTTCGACATGTTTGCGACTAACAAGACCCAAACCGCTAGCCTCCCTAACCTGAGCAGGACGACACCGTAAAGAGCAGCATGCGACCCATTTCGGCCACATACCTCAAGGTTTACTGCCTAGTCCATTACAGCATCGTCATGGCCACGTCGGGGAGAGTTCCTGCTTACGCTCCTGATCACTATGGTCGCCGTATCATGACAGGCACACGTTCAATAGCCTACCGGTGAGGACGAATAGGCTGACATCGTGGATACCAAGTATGGTGGCTCACACATCGTTGCGCGGTGAGCCGCTGTTTAAGGAGTCCGCGCTCGAAGGCGTTGTTAGCTGTTAGCTATTGTTGGCCTCCCATTGCTCACGCGTGAGTCGGTACAGACAGTGTGCGCGAAGCCCACTGCTTACCGGAACACTCGGATGCTCAAATGTCTCTCCCGTGTGACGCATCCGGATTCGCTCCATGACCGCGCGTGACCTGCTATTGCCCACGGCCGTAAATGCCACAATTTCTGGAACGTGGAGTTGTGTGAAACCAACGCGAAGGGCACCACGTGCCGCTTCTGTCGCGTAGCCATGGCCCCAATGTTGCGCCGCCAGCCGCCAACTGATTTCTATACTGGGAGAAAACGGCAATTCAGGTGCCGTTGGCTGCAGACCGACCAGGCCGATGAATTCCGGCCCGTGTCGTATTGCTACGGCCCAGAACCCCCACCCACGTTCCGCGATTAGGCGTGCACAACGGTTGGCCATGGCGTCGCTCTCTGCACAGCTAAGGCGTGCAGGGAAAAATTCCATGACTCGCGGGTCGGCATTCAAGGCGGCAAATGGTGCTCGGTCTGTAGCATACCACTGCCGCAGACGAAGCCGATCTGTGTCAATCTCGATTGGCGGCACCACTTGTTTAGACATGTATGATCAATGCACGGTTCAGAACACCATCACATAGTCGACGAGATAAGTGCCGTCTTGTTCCACCAACAGCATCTCCGCGACGAATTCGCCTGGTGCCTTCGTGAACTATTGCTTCCAGACCACCGCCGCCGCTCCCGGACGCTTGAACACCGCCACGGGCTCACGCTTTGAGAAATAGCCTTTCTCCCGCTGGTACTGCTCACACACCCTGCAAGGTAATCCGGAGTGACGATGCGTTTCAGCCGATCTGTGAAGTCACGGACGTGGCGTGGAGGATCAATCGCCATCGACGCCACCATAAGGTTGTCCATGATTGGATTTGCAATTCCCAGAATCTGTTCCTCGGACATCTGCTCCAGGGTCATGGTAGCTGCTCTCTTGGTGCGAGCGCCTTGTTTCGGCGAGACCGATCTTGAAGCCCCCTCGGTGATCGCAGTGTTAGACGCCGGTGCCGCCGACCGTGCGGTTGGGGAACGAGACTTCCAACACAAGACATCCGACATCGGTCTTAAACGGACCATGCCGCTCTCCGGGCGGACGGCTCGCATAATGTCCGGCCTCCAGCCAGAGGTCAAACGCGGCGTCATAGAGGCGACCACTCACGATGAAGACTTCCTCGGGGTATGGATGGGTCTTGCCGCCGAAAGCGGTGGTATCCGCCCCGGGGAGAAAGCGAGTCACTCGTGTGTACTTACCCGTTTGGTGATCGATACTCAGCGTCAGTTCCTCGGCCATGCCTTCCAAACCATGGATAGGTGCCCACCGTTCCCGGTTCTCTGGGCGTAAAGGATTCCAGTAGGTCGTCGCTGATTTCGGCATTCTGGACCCCCTCGCAGTATCAAATTCCTGATGGCCGTGCCTGGTCCTGTACACAGCTCGTCGTTAATTGAGTGAGGTGGATGATTTAAGCCAGTTTTGCACGATCGTCCTCGTGAGTTCAAACGGACCGAAATCGTACTGGCCACATCGCTGATCGGAATCATTCGCATTTCGGCAATTTCGTCGCTCAACTTAGGCACGCCTTGCGCGTCTACCACATAGGCGATGCGGAGTTGGTTTTTCCGTTCGAATAGGTAGTGGCCGACAAACTGCACTGAACCAGCCACGAGTCCCAGTTCTTCCGTAAGCTCACGGCGTATGGCCTGTTCAGGAACCTCATGGCGCTCAAGATAGCCAGTGATGAGAGAAAATCGTCTGGCAGGCCATTGTCGGTTACGAGCCAACAAGAGAGAATGGTTGTACACAACCACACCGGCAACCACCGGCACAGGTTATCCCACTGCACATAGTGACAATCGGTCTCCGGGCAGGCAAGTCGATCAACACCATCCACACCGTATGGCTCCAGTTTACTTCCACAGTGCTGACAGTAGCGTGGTGCGGTCATAAGAATTATGCTTCCGTTTAGGAGCTTCTTTGTCTTCCGTTTGAACCGTCATTGAGTCGATGTTCGCTTGAGCAGATATCCGGAGAACCGACCAAGCTCTTCTCCTGATTGTCTGATCACCTCGAGCGTTTCGCCACCCCATGGTCCTATCCCCATCACGGTGGCTTCGGTGTCTGAGATAGGGTCTAACGCATAGGTGAGTTCGAAAGGGGTGGGCTTGGTGACGCGGGTGGATACGACTAAGAACCCCTCTTGATACGAGAGGCGAATCTGGTCGGTATATTTCTCCTCATCCTCCAGGTTGGTAATCTCGTATGTCCCTACACGCTGCAGCCATGCGGGAGGGATTGGTACCGGAATCAGTCGTTCTCCCACGACCATCCGTCGTGGGCTGCCTTGGCGGGCAAGTAACAAGTCTCGGCTGGCGATCGTGGCGCGAGAAAGCGTCACGCGGGCCAATGGGCCGAGATCAATCGGAAAAACGCCCAGCAGTTTGTACTCGACCCCAAGTTCTTGTCCGTTCCGAGGCACCAATCGGAAAGCTTTTCCCGTGATATTGGCTCTTAGCGTCTCTCCCAACCTGGTCACGTTCACCAGCCCAGCCATCGTGCCATACCATCCTTCATAGTGTGCGAGCTCATCTAGCGACAGAGAACTGGGCTGGACATCCAGCTGCGTATTCTCTTTCGGCATAATCCCTGTCTTCACTTCCAACGCTGACTCGAGCAGCTCAGCGGCAATCTGGTGTACCGCTGCTCCACCTGTCGACGAGTTGCTGAGCACCACAACTCCCAGTTTTGGCTCAGGTAACGCCATGAGCTGGCTGTTAAACAGCATCGTGCCCCCACTATGATGAGCGATGGTCCCAACCTCCTGAAGGTCCAGCTCACCCAAACTGCTGAGTACCCACCCCAGCCCCATTTTCAAGTCCAGATCCAGCGGGATCGTTTCATTTTGCGGAGTCAACATCATTGCCAGGGTCTCTGGTCTCACAACTTGGTGAGCCCCAGCTTGACCCTGTGCGAAAACCATCTGAACGAGCCGTGCCAGATCGAGGACATTGGTATTGAGGCCTCCAGCTGGGAGGTCCCGCAGTTGCGGTTCGGTGGCCTCTTTTCCCTTCCGGTAACCGTGCGACATGAAGGGCGATGCCGACACTCCGGTTTCGATCGATGCCGTGGTCATTCCTAAGGGTTGGAAGAGGGCACGGGATACGTATGCGGCATATGGTTCACCGCTGATTTGTTCGACCACTTGGCCGAGGACAGTCATCCCAAGATTCGAATAAGAAAAGATCGAGTTAGGTGGATGAAGGACAAAACTTTCTTTCAGATCGTCGAGCACGGTCGCATAGGGTTTCGGGTTGGACGACCACATCCCTCGAAGCATGTCACGCGGGAGGCCGCTGTGATGCGTGAGGAGGTGCCGAATCGTGATGGGTGGCGTATCGGGGAAGCGGGTCTTGAACGAAAACTCCGGCAGGTAGGTCTTGACCGGTTGGTCCAAGTCGATCAACCCGCGTTCAACCAATTGCATCACGGCAGTGGCGGTAAACAGTTTGGTGATCGATCCCGCTCGATACAGGGTGTCCGGCGTGGCCGGCACGTTGTGCGCCTTGTCCGCATACCCAAACCCTTCTGCACAGACCACACGCTGATCATCAATCAACGCGAGGCTCAAGCCGGTGACACCGTGTTTCTTCATCTGATGCTCAACGTACCAGCGGATGTACTCCTTTGTGTATTCGTAGTTGCCGGGTTGCTTGGTCTCCGGCTTGGGCGGAGGGCTACTGGCGCATCCGGCAAGTAACGTAAAGAAGCACGAGAGCCAGATCCATCGTCGCGACAGCATCGTCATGACCTCCTGGACAGGGAATCAAGGGCAAGGTTCCTGGGATCCATTCTCATAGCGGTCTTGTCGTTTGGGAAATACGGATAGTCCATTTGTGTCGCAATCCGTGCGCGTGTGTCCGGCCCAGCGAGACGCTCAACGACGTAGAGGCCGAGGTCGATGGAAGCGGCCACACCGCCTGCCGTGATCACGTTGCCCTCGTCCACAATTCGCTGGTTCACCACCTCCTGACAATAGGGCGCCAGGTCCTTCAGCGCACTCGGATGTGTCGTGGCTCGCTTACCTTTCAGCAATCCAGTCGCGCCAAGCAGGAGCGCCCCGGTACAGACTGAAACCGCTAAGCCTGTCGCGGGAAACGAACGGAGCCACTCGATGAATGCCCGGTCCTTCTGGAGTGAACGTGTCCCAATCCCACCCGGCACAAACAGCAGATCATATTCACCGAGCGGTTTCCCCACGCTGGCGGCTTCGATCTTCACGCCGCGATCGTCTGTCACCGTTTGGTCGAGAGCACAGATCGTCCATTCGAAATCTGGCATCACCTGCATCGAGCGTAACCGTGTCACGGGGTCGTAGAACCCAACAAAGTCCAAAAAGGTCATGTTGTTGAAGATCACGAGTGCCGTTTTCATGGTGGCGTGCTCTAGGAGCCTGTCCGACATTGGTGCGAGAGCACATGATCTTGCCGACTCAATCAGGGTGGGTACCTTTGCGAACCAATGGGCATAGAGGGGTCCCTCTATCTCTGGGTTTTCCGCTTTGCCTTCCGACCGCCGTGGCATACCCGCACCCGCT
>WBZQ01000350.1_pt3 | contig 12480 bp, 8 predicted proteins | sample 5204251 | NCBI WGS metagenome assembly WBZQ01 (sample SAMN12412402, study PRJNA552823) | activated sludge metagenome | isolation source: activated sludge from nitrification reactor of wastewater treatment plant... | place: USA: Virginia | collected 2017-09 | reverse complement strand
AGACAAGGATCGAGAGAAAACCGTAGAAAGTTCGGAATCTTTCATCCTTTTAGCCAATTGTTCGCTCATCCTAAACAGACTGGAGAACTGGCCAAATTAAATTCCTCAACATGCTCTAAGACTTGGATTGGGTAAAGTAAGAATTCTGGATAGAGCAAAGATTTTAAACCTCGCTTTGATTATTGCAAGAGATGAAATACGATCTTTGGCATCGGGTTTAGATTACGCCTTGGATAAGCCACAAATGCCCGAGAATGCCAGGCGGTTGCAGAATGCAATAGTTGTCCTAGATGCTTTGGATGATTCTTTTGATAATGTAATAGAAAGAACGTTCGATTTTTTAAAAATTATAAACCCTGAGTCGGCTAATATTGACCCTGATATTCGTAAACCTAATTATCGCGAAAAAAAACGCATTGTTCAGTCGCATGTTGAATCATATGCGGGTAATATAGGTTTAAACATTAAAAAAATAAATGCTTTTGTTAATGGCCAATATTCAAGAGGTAAAGCCAGTATTGAAAATCATAAAAATATTGCCCTTTTCATTAAAGGTAATATTCTAATCCATTTATGTTTTTATTCAAACCCCAATCTCTCACCGTTCATCCGCGAAAAAATCCTTAACGAAATGCTCATGCCGAAGCAAGGGTAAAAATCAAATAGTCTCCGCCAATATCTTACTGAACGCATCCAGGGTTAATACCCCGATTCGGGGGAAATCTATATTGTTTTTCACCTGGATTCATTCAATTTCTGCTGAAATGATTCGACGGTATGGCCTTTTTCCTCCCAAGCCTTGCCCGCTTCGTCAAAAGCCTTTTCCAGCAAGTACCGGGCAATCATATCTTTTATGGCGAGCAAGTCGGCTTCCGGCAATTGCCGGGCGAATAACTTGAGCATTTCGACCTGTAAGTTGGTCAATGGCGGTTGGACGTTGGCAACGCTCATATCAAAAGGATGTATTTTGTAAAATACAAAAATACGAAAAAAACCCTCAACGAAATGCTCCTTCCCCTGAAACAACCAGAATAACTATACAACCACCAACCCTTGCACTCTGGAAAAGTACCTGACATTCACTCCCGTGATAGTCTCACTCGCAGTGAGACTATCACTACTTTCCAGCCTGCTCCTGCTCCTTCTTATGCTTCTTCAACGCTTTCCGGAACTGGCTCGGCAGCAGACTCACCCGGTCGCCCAGCCACTTCTCCAGGGTCACCGCCGCCAGGGCGTAGCCTTCCGTGACGCCGGGTACGGGCACCACCACGATCACAAAAAAGGGCAGGAAGCGGGGAATGTCCTTCAGTTGCTCCACCGCCTCGCGCAGTTCCTCGGGCGTGGGGTGGCGGTGCGCCGGGGTGAGGCGCAGTTTGCCCGAGCCGTGGCGCGCGAAGGTGTGCAACATCTTCGTGGTCTCGACGCCTTCCATCACCATAGCCCAAAGCATCCGGCGGGGCAAACGGCTAATTTCGCGGAGTTTCATAACGAGTAAGTCCGGCGCAAAGATCGGGAAAAATGAGGTATGTCGAAGGCGCATGCCTTGCCAGGCTAAAGATTCGTGCCAAAGTGCCGGAAATGCGCATTGCCCGACCGATACACCATAAAAAAAGCGGAGCGCACAATAAAGACTGTGCGCCCCGCCGGGGGATTTGAATTGGAGTAATTGGGAGTAATTGGGAGTAATTGGGGGTAATTACGGTAATTACTCCTAATTACTCCTAATTACTCCTAATTACTCCTAATTACCATAATTACACCCCAATCACACCTCCGCCAACTGCTTCGTCACCACCTCTTTTCCGTTCATCTCCGACTTGCGGCCGAAGACCAGCCCGGCGCCGTCGGCGTCTACCAGCACGGTGTCGCCCGGGTCGTAGTTGCCGGCCAGCAGGTGCTTGGCCAGTTCGTTGGTGAGTTCGCGCTGCAGGGTCCGCTTGAGCGGGCGGGCGCCGAACTGCGGGTCGAAACCGTGTTCCACCAGGATCTTGGCGGCGTCTTTGGTGACCTCCAGGCGGAGTTCCTGGCGGGCGAGCATCTCGCGCATGTCGGCCAGGAGGATGTCGAGGATCTGGGCCATCTGGTCTTTCTGCAGCGGATGGAACACCACCACCTCGTCGATGCGGTTGAGGAACTCGGGGCGCAGGTTCATTTTCAGGGCGTCCATCACGGCGGCCTTGGCCGAGTCGAATACCTCGTGCCGGCGTTTTTCCGGCAGTTCATCATAGTCCTCGAAGGCGTCGCGGATCTGGTCGCTGGCCAGGTTGGAGGTCATGATGATGACGGTGTTCTTGAAGTTCGCCGTGCGGCCCTTGTTGTCGGTCAGGCGCCCGTCGTCGAGCACCTGGAGCAGGATGTTGAAGGTGTCCGGGTGGGCTTTTTCGATCTCGTCGAGCAGCACGATGGAGTAGGGGCGGCGGCGTACGGCTTCGGTCAACTGACCGCCTTCGTCGTAGCCCACGTAGCCCGGGGGCGCGCCCACCAGGCGCGACACGCTGTGTTTTTCCTGGTATTCGGACATATCGATCCGGGTCACGGCCCGTTCGTCGTCGAACATCACGTCGGCCAGGGCTTTGGCCAGTTCGGTCTTGCCCACGCCGGTGGGGCCGCAGAAGATGAACGAACCGATGGGCTTGTCCGGGTCGCTCAGCCCCGCGCGGTTGCGGCGGATGGCGTCGGCCACGGCTTCCACGGCCTCGTCCTGGCCGATGACCCGTTTGTGCATTTCCTGTTCGAGGTGGAGCAGGCGCTCGCGTTCGCCTTTCATCATTTTGGAGACCGGGATGCCGGTCCAGCGGGCCACCACCTCGGCGATGTCGTTGGAGGTGACCGTCTGGGTGGTCATGCGGTTTTCGGGCGCCAGTTCGGCGAGTTTTTCCTCGGCGGCGCGCAGCATGGCCTCCTGGGCCGGAATGTCCTGGTATTTGATGCGCGAGGCTACTTCCAGGTTTCCTTCACGTTCGGCTTTCTGGTACTGGATCTGGAGTTCTTCCAGTTTTTGCTTGCAGTTCTGGATGGCCTCCACGATTTCTTTTTCCGACTGCCACTTGGCGCGCAGGCTATCGAGTTTTTCGCGGACGTCCTGGATCTGCTTGTTCATGGCGTCCAGTTTGCGCTCGTCGTTCTCGCGTTTGATGGCCTCCCGTTCGATCTCCAGTTGCCGCAGTTGGCGGTCGAGTTTGTCGATGTCTTCGGGCACGGAGTCGAGTTCGAGGCGGAGTTTGGCGGCGGCTTCGTCGAGCAGGTCGATGGCTTTGTCGGGCAGTTTGCGCTCGCTGATGTAGCGGTGCGAGAGTTCGGCGGCGGCGATGACGGACTCGTCGAGGATCTGCACCTTGTGGTAGTTCTCGTATTTCTCGCGGATGCCGCGCAGGATGGAGATGGTGTCCTCGATGGAGGGCTCGTCCACGTACACCGACTGGAAGCGGCGTTCGAGGGCTTTGTCGCTTTCGAAGTATTTCTGGTATTCATCGAGCGTGGTGGCGCCGATGGTGCGCAGTTCGCCGCGGGCCAGCGCCGGTTTCAGGATGTTGGCGGCGTCCATGGCGCCCTGGCCGCCGCCGGCGCCTACCAGGGTATGGATCTCGTCGATGAAAAGAATTACCTGTTCATTACTGTCAATTACCTCTTTAATGACCGCTTTCAGGCGCTCTTCGAACTCGCCCTTGTACTTGGCGCCGGCGATGAGCGCGGCCATGTCGAGGCTGAAGATCTTTTTGCCGGCCAGGGTTTCCGGCACATCGTGGCGCACAATGCGCCAGGCGATGCCCTCTACGATGGCGGTTTTACCCACGCCGGGATCGCCGATGATGACCGGGTTGTTCTTTTTCCGGCGACTCAGGATATGCAGCACGCGCCGGATCTCTTCGTCGCGGCCGATCACGGGGTCGAGTTTGCCGGATTCAGCCAGTTCGGTCAGGTTGATGGCGTACTTCTGGAGGGCGTTGTAGACCTGCTCGGTGGTCTGGTCGGTCACCTTGCGGCCTTTGCGCAGTTCTTTGACCGCGGCGGTGAGGGTTTCCAGCGTAGCCCCGCTTTCGCGCAGCAGGCGGGCGGTTTTGTCGCTGCCTTTGACAATACCCAGCAGCAGCATTTCGAGCGAAATGTACTCGTCGCCGAAGTCCTTCAGCAGGGCTTTGGCGGCGGCGATGGCCTTGTTGGCCTCATTGGTCAGGTATTGCTTGTCGGCGCCCTGCACTTTGGGCGTTTCCCAGACGAGTTTGTCCAGGTCCTGCTCAAAGCGGGCCATGTTGACGCCGGTTTTTTTGAGCAGGAAATCGGTCACCGAATCGTCGACGGCGAGCATGCCTTTCAGCAGGTGGGAGGTATCCACGCTTTGCTGCTCGTAGCCGGCGGCGATTTGCTGGGCTTGCAGGATGGCTTCCTGGGCTTTAATGGTAAAATTATCGTAGGTCATGATTTGCTATGGATGTGATGAGTTGGTGATTGGGTGATGGCGGTTGATAAGGTTGATGAGGTTGATAAGGGTTGATAACTTAGAGTACACCGTGGCCCATCAACCTTATCAACCCTCATCAACTTTTCACAAATTTATTTCCAAACCGGAAAGTAGGGTGTGTTGCTGCAAAAGTGACAGGCAAAAGGGAAAATTAGGGACATTTTAGCCGAAATATCCGGAACCGTCTGACGAACTGACGGAAGTTTTTTTACCGGCTGAAATAAACGGCTCCGCTTTTTTACAGTCTACGTTTGCCAAATACTGAATGCAACACATAAAACATCCTGAAATGAAAGCAACCCGAACCCGTTTCTTCCTCCTTTTTTCCCTTTTCCTCGCCCTCAACGCCGCTGTTTCCGCCCAAACCAATGTCCGCGCCTGGTACGCCGACGGGCAGGTATGGGTAGTGTGGGAAGGCTCGCTCCCCTTACCCGACTGGTATGCGGTCTACGTCAAACCGACGCCGTTCACTTCGACGGCCAACGCTGCTTTCGTGGGCCGGCTGCACCGCTTCGAATACGGCTGCGCGGCGCTGAAAGAACAGATCGACACTTTCGCCACCCCGCGCATTCCGGCTCCCGGCGGCCTGGGAAAATACCAACTGGCCCTGAACGAAGGGCTGTTCGTCTTCACCCCGCACCAGGCCGGTTCGTTGTATTTCGCCGTGGTGGCCGACGATGCAACCGCCGTTACGGCCGGGCAGAATATTACGGCCGCGGCAGTGCCGTTCCAGTACGATCCGGCGAACGACCCGGTGGAGTGCCACCTGCAGGCAACGTTCCCGTCCCCTTTTGCCCCGGGCTTTACCTGCTTTGCTTTTATGATGTGGGCTGACGGCCGGCAAAACCAATGGGAGAACCGTCCCGATTTCCCGGTCATGGCCAATGCCGCCAAAAACGGGATGCCCAGCCTGTTTTTCATTTCCGTACCGGTCGGCCTGGATACTACCCAGCCCTTCCCGATGTCGGTGTGGCTGCACGGCGGCGGCGGCACCGCCCGGCAATCGCTGCCCGGCAGCCGTCAGGAGATCGACATCAGGCCGGCGGAGGGCATCCTGCTGGCCCACGACGACAACCTGATCGGCTGGCGCGACCAGACGCAGCCCTTTATAGACATGCCCACCTGGCATTTCGGCTGGCGCAAGAACTATGACCCGTTTAATCCCGGCAACCTGCCGACCGGCACGGATACCATCGTCAACTACACCCAGCGCCGCTATTTGTGGACCGATGCCTGGCTGATCAAACACTTCAACATCGACCCGAAACGCATCCACATCCACGGGCACAGCATGGGCTCGGCCGGCTCGACGGCACTGGCCAAGTGCTACCCGGAACACTATGCCTCGGTCACCATTTTCAACAACGGGTTCGGCGGGCCGGAACCTACCAGCAACGTGGCGGTATTTGGGGAGCCTACCCAGAATTTTCCCACCAACCTGAAAAACCGGGCAGGCCAAACCATCCGCCTGCTAAACCTGTGGAACCTGCTCGACAACTGCTCCGCCAGCCGCGATCTGCCGCTTTTCCGGCACTGGCACAGTAAAAACGACGACAATGCCACCATGAAATGGGATGCCTACGTAGTGGAAAATTTCCGGAAAGCCGATTCGCTGGGCATCGGAGTGCAAGACATGTGGAGCGAGCGCAACCACGGCGTGGATACCGGCCCGGACTACAACGACCACTGGGTGAACGGCAGCCAGCCCAACCAGCAAACGGCCCTGGACAATGTCGCCTTCGCCGAAAGCCGCTACCGCAGCAATGAATCCTTCCCCGCTTTTTTCAACCACCGCCTCGACCCGCAGAACAACGACCCCGGCACGGGCCTGCCCGGCATCGACAACGGCGACGGCGACAACTGGGGCGCCTGGGGCGGCTGGCACCGCTGGGAAAGTATGAACGAAGACGAGCACTCCTGGTCGGTCGACGCCTGGCTCGAATCGAACGCCGTTTTTGCCAACGACAACTGCCCGCACAACTCCCTCAAAGCGGACGTGGCCATCCGCCGGCCGCAGTTTTTCAAGCCGGCTTCGGGCAAGGCTCTGGCCTGGCGGGTAACTGACGTGGCCACCCAAAACACTTTGCAGAGCGGCACCCTGACCGTACAGGCCGACGACCTGGTAGTGATCCCCCAGGTGCAAGTGTTCCGGGAAAATATCCGCCGGGTGCGGATCAGCGTGTTCGACCCGACCATTGCTGCCGGCGAACCGGCAGCGGATATTTCCGGGATAAAGATTTTTCCCAATCCCAGCCGCGGGCGGATCTTCTGGGAAGGGCCGGCAGGCCGGGCCCGGGTCTTCGACGTCGCCGGGAGGTTGGTAATAGATTTGACAACTTTTCAAAAGTTGTCAAATCTGCAACCGGTCAACCCCGAAGCGGGGCTGGATGTCTCGGCGCTGCCCGACGGCGTTTACTTCCTGGAACTGAGCGGAGAAAACGGCCGGCGGCAAACCGGGCGTTTTGTAAAAAACTAAGGCCGGAAAAGGGTAAAACGACAACGCGCGGCAATGCGACCAAAAGCCTCTAATTTTGTGTCCAACTGGCCACGGATACAATGTTCTACGTTACCGGAATTGTCCTTGCCTTTTTCCTCGGGCTGCTCCTGCTGGGCAAGAAGGGAAAAACTGCCGCCGACTTTTTGCTGTCGGGCTGGCTGTTCTGGATCGGGCTGCACTTGGCGGTGTATTACCTGTTCCTGTCGGGCAAAATTTTCGATTACCCCGCCCTGCTGGGCCTGGGGATACCGATGCCGCTGGCCCACCCGATCCTGCTTTTCCTCTACACCTCTACCCTGTGCCACGGAGAACTGCCCCGGCGCTGGTGGTGGCATTTCGCTCCGGTGCTGGCGGCTTACCTGTACATGGTCCCCTTCAATCTGCGGCCGGCGGAAGAAAAGATCTGGGTGTTCCAGCACCGGGGAGCCGGCTACGAGTGGTTCATGCTGACGATCAGCATCGCCATTTATCTGTGGGGTATCGTGTACACGGTGGCGGCCTACCGGCTGCTGCAACGGCACCGGCGCGTCATTGCCGGCCTGTTTTCCAGCCAGGAGCGCATCAACCTGCAATGGCTGCGCAACCTGATCTACGGGCTGGCGGTGATCTGGATCGCCGTCTTGGCCAACGTCGACCAGGCCGTTTACGGGGCAGCGGTGCTGCTGGTGCTGTTTATCGGGTATTTCGGTATCCGGCAGGGCGGCATTTTTACCAGCCCGCCGGCCCTGGAACTGGCCCGCTCGGGTTTCGACGCGTCCGGCATTTTGCTGCCTGCTGCGCCTCCGGCGGCGCCCGCGCTGCATTTTTCGGAAAAACTACCGCCCGCCGACCGGCAAACCGACGAAGCCGCGCCGCCGGTAGAAAAGAAAAAATACGAAAAATCCGGCCTGAACGCGGAAGGGGCGGAGGCCCTGCACCGGCGGCTTCAGCACCTCATGCACACCGAAGGGTTGTTCCGCGAAAGCGAACTGTCGCTCACCGACCTGGCCGAACGCCTCGATACCCATCCCAATTACCTCTCCCAGATCATCAATGAAAAAGAAGGCAAAAACTTCTACGACTACGTCAATTCGATGCGCGTCGAGGAGTTTTTGAAAATGGCGGCCGACCCGCAAAACCGCCGCTTCACCTTGCTCGCCCTGGCCCTGGAATGCGGCTTCAATTCCAAATCGGCCTTCAACCGCTGTTTCAAAAAAGCCACCGGCCAGGCACCGACGGAATTTTTGCGGATGGAAGAGAATTTACAAAATTGAAAAAACGGCGGAATGGGGTTGATGAAGCGACGGGCGGTTTGTCCCAATCTTTCACCAGGCCGTAAACGTTTACTAAACCTCGCAGGTTTAGTAAACGTATCGTGAGGCCGTAAACGTTTACTAAACCTCACAGGTTTAGTAAACGTATCGTGAAGTCCGCCTAGAACCGCCGCAAATAACCCACCTGCAACGAAAACGGCACAAATGGCCGCGTTTTAAAATCCTGGGCGATCACTTTCCCCGCTTTCAGCGAAATGTCGTTGGCACCCACAGAAAAGCCCGTTTGCAGCCCGTAGAAAAAGTTGCCGCCGGTGGGCACGTACCAGCCGCCCTGGATATCGGGATAGTTTTCCCGGGCCTGGGCCGAAGGCTTGACGTGGGTGGCGATGGCTTTATCGAAACCGAATTCACCGGCGACAAACCATTTGGGACGGTAGAAACCGGCAAGCGCGGCAAACTCGCCGCCGAAGTTAAATAACGTAACTTCGTTGTTCTGATACCGGCGGATCGGGCTGTAGATCCGGGCCGTTGCGGCAAAACTTCCGCTGCGGAAGGCTTCCACCTGTCCGCCGATCCGCACCTTGAAGTCGTCGAACAGGTCTTTGCCGGCCGGTGCACTGAATTCGATGTTGGCCAGTACCGGCATTTTCAGGTCGAAGCGGTAGGCGTATCCGGCGCCGAAGGTGGCACCGTAGTCCCAGCCGGCCTGTATGTAAACGGCCTGGTTTTGTCCGGGTTGGAACGCCTGCCAGTTGAGGTTCTGGGCGGAGGCGGAGGCGGCCAAACCGAGCAGGACAATGGCCGTTAAGATGTTGTTTTTCATAGGAAGATTCATTTTAAGTTGTTGAGATAGGAAAGACCTACGGGGTAGAAGTTTTGCCAGCCGCGCGGGAACGAGAGCATGTCGTGCCCGGAGTCGTCGCAGCGGAACAGTTGTACGTTGGGATAGGCAGCAGAGACGTTTTTGGCGTGTTGCTCGCCGTAAGCCCGGTTGTTCTCGCTATACACGAACAAGACCGGCGTGTCGTACTGGTGCAGGTTGGTGGTCCAGTCGAAACCTTCCTTTTTCCCGATTTCGAACAAGGCCTTGTTTACGACGGCGCCCGCCCGCCAGTAGGGCAGCGGTCCTTCGTTGCCGGTGGGGTTGTCTTTTGCGCCGTCTGTGCTGACCCACAGCCCGAGTTTGTAGTCCAGGATGGCGTGTTCGTTCTCGCTGCCGGTGAAAAACTGGTCGAGGTTCACCGCGTCGTTGAGGGTTTCGCTAAAGGGGCCGTAATCGCGGACGCGGGCCAGGTATTCTTTCACCTGCGGGTAAGTGAAGCCGCCCGGCTCGCACAGAATGGCGCCGTCGATCTCGTTCGGATGGAGGTTGATGTAGGACGTGGCCAGCATGGCCCCCCAGGAATGACCGAGCAGAAAAACTTTCTGACCGGGGGCCGTTTTGTAATGCGCGATGAGGTCGCCGAGGTCGTCGGTCATGATTTCCAGGCTGTATTCGTCCAGGTTGTGCCTTTGGGAAAGCCCCGATCCGCGCTGGTCGTAGAAGACCACCCGGAAGCCCTGGCCGGCCAGTTCCTTGCAGTTCAACAGGTAGCGGTAGTCGGAGCCGGGGCCGCCGTGGATCACGATCACCAGTGCACTGTCGGCGGGGCCGAAGGCTTCGGCGTGCAGTAGGGTGCCGTTAATGGCAATACTGGGTATGGAGGCATCCTGTTCGGCGGTCAGGGGTACGAGGTTGCCCGGTTGGGAGGGGTCCATTTCGCCTTTGCGGCAGGAACCGATCGTGCATCCCAAAGCAAGGATCAGGCCCCATGAAAACATTTTGAATGGCATATGAAATTAGTTTTGTTGGGGCAAAGGTGGGGGTGGTGCCAGGGGGCAAGCGCTCTTCCTTGTAAGGTGGGACGTGATTCGGGAAGCGCCGATGAAAGTTTTTATATTGTTAAAATGATACATGGAGCAACAATAAGACCGGGGGGGCGTTCCTTTTCTCAGTAAGGCCCGATTCCAGAACCGTTTCACTTTAATCGTTTAATCTTTTTTTAATCAACTGTTCTTTTAATGACGAGCAATCGTAATACGCGATGTTTCATCGTTACGCTTCTTTTGGCCTTTTCCCTGACCTCCTCTTACGCACAGGTTATTTGGGCCGAAACTTTCTCCGATCCCGACGCCGCCACGACCGAGTGGCAGAGCGGAGGGACCAACGAGGGCACGCAAATCTGGTCGTGGCACAACGACCCTTCCGAGGCTTACGCTCCGCAGCCTTTTGCCGCCCCATCCGCTTCCGACGGCTATTTCATGTTCGAATCCGAAAACAACGGCTACAACGCGCACAACGTGACGCTGACCGGGCCGGTTTTCAACTGTTCGGCTTCCATCAACACCAGGATCTCGTTCTGGGCACAGTACATGTACTTCAGTGCCCCCAACGCCGAACTTCAGGTCAGTGTGGACGGCGGCGATACCTGGACAGGGCATATCCTGTTCGAAGATCTGTGGCCGGAGCAGTTGTTCAACGGTAAGGTCACCATCGACGTACCCGAGGCGGACGGCCAGAGCAACGTCCGGCTGCGCTTCGTCTGGGCCGGTTACCACGAATACATGTGGAAAATCGACGACATTTCCCTGTTCAATGCCGACGTGGTGGCGCCCATGCCTTGTCAGCAGGACCCGAACGCGGTCATTTGCGACAACCTGGACATATACAACACCACCCTCAAACTCGGCGTACAGGCCAACTGGTGGACGACCTGGTTCGGCGCGGAAGGAGATGTGAACGACGGAACGGTGTGCACCGAAGCGTTCAACTCCCCGCCCAATGCCCTGAAGATCGTGAGCACTTCGCCTTGGGTACGTTTGCGACGGCGCGCCTACCGGCAGCCTGTTCAGCCTGTATGCGGATGGTTTCGTGCTGCCGACCACCGGCCCGGCCCACGGTCTGGCCTGGGCGGTAACGACCGAACCGGTGCCCGCCGGCGTCTGGCCGCCTTCGATGAGCAGTTACTGGGGAAGTTTTACCCTCAACTCCGACCTGTATACTCCCGACCTGGTGAACAACGGTACCGTGTTGGCCCAGGACTCGCTGTGGTACTTTACGCCGGTCGTGGTGGCCAATGCCATTCCCATGAACAACAACGGTCCGGCCTACCTGCACGAACTCGACATCACCGAAGCCTGCTACTTTGTCGGTGAATCCGCCGCGGTATTTTTCCTCGGCGAACTGGCGCCGCTCAGCGCCACCTGGGAGGCCACGCCGCCTGCGGCCGGCAACAACGACGGCGCCATCGACCTGACCGTGAGCGGCGGCCTGCTGGACATCATGCAGATTCCGGCCAACACCTATTCGGTACAATGGACCGGCCCGAACGGCTTCACCGCTGAAAAGGAGGATCCCGACAACCTGGCCCCGGGCACCTATACCGCCGTGATCACCGACATGACGGAGTGCATCGACCCGATCGAGATTACGGTCCAACTGGAAGCCACGGCCGGCGCCCAGGATCCGGCAGGAGTAAAATCGCTGCTGCTCAGTCCCAACCCGACGACGGGCACTACGGTACTCGATCTGCAACTGGCCACCGCTTCCGGTGTACGCGTGGAATTGTTGAACGCTTTCGGCCAGACGCTGCAGGTGTATACCCCGGACAAGGCGGAGTCGCTGAAGATGGCCGTGGATATGTCGCCTTACGCCAGCGGCACTTATTTTCTCCGGGTGGGCATCGACGGAGAGAGCGCCGTTCGTCGCGTGGTGGTGAACCGCTAAGTTTGAATATTCATTGAGACGGATAGTTATACGGGGCCGCCCTCCTCCAGGGGCGGCCTCTTTTTTTGTTCTCCTCCGCCGACTGTAGGCTTAGTTTCTGATTAGGGAAAAATATTTACTGTTTTTCAATAAAAAATATTTGCAAAAAAGAAAATACTCCTGCATCTTTGTTGCATCTTTCACGACTAAACACATTCGATTATGCTTTCAACACTGAAAAACAGCGTCCCGAAACTGCTGCGTTACGTCTTTCTGGTACTTACCGTGGGGGGCGGCCTTCTGGTCCTGCTCGAACTGAGCGCCTACCTGGGTATCGGCAGCGGCCATCCCTTCCTGCGGGGGGAGATCGATACCCGGCATCTGGCGGGGCCGGTACAAACGATGCCCTTGCCCGGCGACGGCGGCCAATACCGGGTTTACGATTTCGGGGAGCGCAAACTGGTCCTGCTGGACTTCCCCGGCATGACCGGCCTGCTCCGGTTGAAGCACGTAGCCTTTCTTTTTT
>WBZQ01002266.1_pt1 | contig 12481 bp, 10 predicted proteins | sample 5204251 | NCBI WGS metagenome assembly WBZQ01 (sample SAMN12412402, study PRJNA552823) | activated sludge metagenome | isolation source: activated sludge from nitrification reactor of wastewater treatment plant... | place: USA: Virginia | collected 2017-09 | reverse complement strand
ATGAAGCCGAAGAGGCCGAGGTCGCGAAAGATCAGCGCCCAGGGGTAGAGGAAGGCGGCGTCCACGTCGAGCAGGATGAAGATCATGCAGACCAGGTAGAACTTGACGGAGAAGCGCTCGCGCGCGCTGCCGATGGGCGGCACGCCGCATTCGTACGTGGCGCTCTTGGCAGCGCTCGGGCGCGGGCGCCCCAGGAGCTGCGAGACGGCCAGCGTGAAGAGCGCAAACCCGACGGCGACGGCACCGAGGATGAGGACGGGCGCGTAGGAGGGCAGGATGGGAGCGGCGAGCAGTGTGTGCATAGGCTGGATCATCCGGGCCGGCCTGGGCGGCCATGCGAGCCGCCGGGGCGCGTTCTCCCGCGCGCGAAGCCAGGGCACTATAGCTTTCCGGACGCGAGACTTCAAGGCACCCGCACGGCAGCTCCGCTCGCCCGCCACCGACGCTACAATGCGGGCTGCATGCTGCGTCTGCTGATGGTGTGTCTGGGCGGCGCCGTGGGCACGGGCGCGCGTTACCTGCTGACGCGTGGGCTGGCCCAGGCGCTCGGGCCGGCCTTCCCCTTCGGCACGCTGGCCGTGAACCTGCTCGGCTCGTTCGCGCTCGGCGCGCTGACGCACGCCGGGCTCGAGTCGCAGACGCTGCCGCCGACGCTCTGGCTCACGCTCTCGAGCGGTCTGCTGGGCGGCTTCACGACCTACGCGACCTTCAATCACGAGACGCTCGCGTATCTCGAGAGCGGCCGCCTCGGCCTGGCCGCGCTCAACGTGGCCACCACCCTCGCCCTGTGCCTGCTGGCGGGCTTCGCGGGCCTGGGGCTCGGGCGGGCGCTGGCGCGCGCCTGACCCGAGCCACACGGCACGCCGCGCGCTACTCGACGCCGAGCGTGACTGCGCCAGACGCGTGCACCACCTGCCCCGGCATGAGGCTCCCGAGCGTGAAGCCCAACTCCTCGTCGGCCATCTGGCGATCGGAGTCGATCCACACCTCCAGCGGGTACCCGTAGCGCGCGTCGAAGCGCACACGCACTTCGTAGGCGCCGCCGCGGGCGCGCTCGTCGAGAGAGTCGAAGAGCTGCTCCACGCTGAGATAGGGCTCCCACGACTCGCGCGGCAGCGGCGCGCCGTTGTCCTTGCGCACCACTCTCACGATGCGACCGCGCAGCACGCTGAGACGCACCGGCAGGCGCTCGAGGCAGAAGCAGGTCCGCTGGAAATCGACGTCGTAGGCCTCGAGCGCCTGCGCGTTCCAGAGCCGACGCGCCGCGCCCAGCGCGGCCAGCGTGGCCCGGCGATCGTCGAGCGTCTCGAACCCCAGCGGCCCGTCGGGCGTGTCGCCGCCGCAGGCCGACGCCAACGTGGCCACGAGCACCAGCAGCAAGCGCTTCATCGCACCCTCACGGTCACGCCGGCGCGCAGTTGCACGTCGTGCTCGGCCTGGTCGGTCAAGAAGTGCGACGTGGCGAGCGAGTCGAGCACCTCGAGGCGTCCGCTCACCTTCCCGGACCCGACCTTCACGCCGGCCAGGAGGCCGAGCCGCACGTCGGTGTCCTGCTTGTCGAGGCCCGTGGAGGTGGCGGCGCCGAAGCTCGCGCCCAGGTACGGGCGCACGTCGGCTTCCGCGAAGTCATACGTGAAAGCCAACCCGTAGTGCCAGGTCGTGAGCTGCTCGCGGATCAGGAAGTCGGGCGCCGCCAGCGCGCAGGGACCGGTCCCGGTGCACAGCGGAGCGCGCACGCACACGCGGCCCGGGGCGCAGACCAGTTCGGCGCGGAACTCGAGTTCCTGGGACGGCACGACCGACAGGTCGAGCTCGACCGCCGCACGCGGCGTGAGATAGCGCGTGAACCGCACGCCCACCAGCGCGCCTGACTTCAGACGCGTGTCGAAGGTGTAGATGGCCGGCAGGACCAAGGGGAAGCGCGGCGAGCCGCCGCCGCCCAGCTCGGCGAGGGCCGCGCCGGCGTAGAGCGTGAGCTCGGTGCCACGCTTGCTCTCATCGGCCCGCGCCGGCGTGGCGCAGAGCAGCAGGAGCGCGGCGAGCGCGGCGCCGCTCCGTCGCATGGCCCGACCCGAACGCGCGTCTGACGACTGGTCGACTCGGTGATGATGCATCGGACGATCTCCTTGAACGAGGCCCGTCAGTGTCGCCTTGCAAGGGCGATGCCGTGTGTGACGGCACGTACGGGCGCGCGTTGACGACGCCGGAAGCCGCAGCGCATGTCGCCTGCGACCTGCGGCGCGCGCGGCGAATCGGAGCACCCCCGCAAAGGAATTTGCACCGCTCAGGGGCGCAGCTCGAAGCCGGCGGAGACGGCCAGGCGCGAATAGGCGTAGCCGGGGCGCGCGTCGCGCCGGCCCTGCCAGGCCGCCTGCACGACAAGCGTGACGTGCGACGCCATCGGCTCGCGCAGCGAGACACGCAGGCTGGCGCGCTCCTGGGCCACGCGCGGCGCGCCGCTCGCCGCCAGCCGGTCGGGGCCGCGTTCGCGCGCCAAGCGCGCCACCAAGGCCAGACTGGTGCGCTCGCCGAGCCGCCATGAGCCGAGCGCCAGCAGCTCCTGCTTGCGGCGTCCGAGGTCCCAATCGTCGAGGCCGTCCTCGGCCGGATCGACGATCAGGCCCTCGCTCAGCAGGCCCGCGCGCGGCTCGTCCGGCGCCGCCGGCGGCGACAACGGCGCCGCGCGTGGCGACAGCGCGGGGTTGGCCGCCACGAACGCACCGGGCGAGCGGTCGGGCGGCGGCACGCCAGGAGCCGAGGAGGCAGCCCCGGTCGCGGCCGACTCGGCCAAGGGCTCGGTCCAGGCGACGCGCACGGCGAGCACGCCTCGCGCGCCCACCCGCAGCAGCTCCGCGGCGCCGCCGAGACGCGTGCCGTCTCCGGCCCGCGCGACGAAGCGCTGCGGCCCGGCTTGGAGTTGCAGCTCATGGCGCGCGCCGAGCGGCAAACCCAGGGCAACCTCCAGCGTCTGGCGCGCGAACCCCAGCGCCGGCTCGCCCGGCACCCCGCGGCGACGGTCGGCGAGCACGAGCGTGAGCGTGCGACCGGACGCGGAGCGGCGTTCGAGCGCCACGCTGGCCTGGTTGTGCTGCCAGTCGGAGAGCGCCAGGCGCCGGCCACGCTGTGCGCGCGCGGTCTCGTCCAACGACAGGCGCCAGGTCGCGTTCAGAAGCCGCGTCGCGCGCAGGCGCGCTGCGCCGAACAGGCTGCGGTCCACGCTGGAGGCGGGGTCCTGCGCCAGCGCGAAGACGGACGCGTCGACGTCTCCGGATGCGCCGCTGCGTTGCGCGTCGAGGCCCAACGCCAGGCTCAGCGCCCGATCGTCGCGCCGGTCGCCGTCGCGCGCCTCGAAGGCGGCGCCACGTCCGCGCTCGAAGAGACCAGCCACGTGCGCGAAGGGCTCGAAGACGCGCACGGCTGCGGCCGCGTCGCCGGCCGCGACGACGAGCACGATCCAGACGGCGACGCGCAGGCTCATGGCACCTCTCGCCCAGCGACGGCATGGCCCCGCAGCCGCTCGAGCCGTCGGCGCAGATCCTCCCGCCGCTCGGCCAGGCTCTGCAAGCCGCGCTGCAGGTCCCCGTGCACGCGTTGCGCCGCATGCACGCGCGCCTCCAGGTCCGCGAGCGAGGCGCGCGCTGCGTCGGCCGCGCGCTCGAGCAGCGTCAGGCGACCCGCGCCCTGACGACGCGCGCGGCCCAGGTCGCGGGCCTGGAGCCGGCGCGCGTCGAGGCGCGCCCCAAGCAGTGTCTGCGTGCGAGCGGCGTTCGCCAACTCGGCGTCCAGCCGCGCGACTTCGGCGTCGAGCAGCTCGAGTTTCGCCGCGAGCTGCTCGGGGCCGTCGGCATCGTCGGCGCGCACGTCGAGCGCCGGACGCGCGGGCGGTGCCTCGGGCGCCAGCGCAGCGGCTCGGGCGCGCGCCGCGCCCAGCTCCAGCAGCGCGCCTGGCTGCCCGCCGGACAGGCGCGCGAGGCGCTGCTCCTCGCGCTCCGCGGCGGCTTCGAAGTCGGCGTGCGCCCGAGCGCGCGCGGCACGCTCGGCCGCGACGCGCGCCTCGGCCGCGTCGAGCCGCACGGCCAGCCCTTCGAAGGCGCGCAGCAGCCGCTCCAGCTCGGCGCCCGCGCGCGGTCCCGGTTGCGCGCTCTTGGCGCGCTCGATCGCGTCGCACTCGCGTTCGGCCTGGGCGACGAGCGCGGCCTGGTCGGCTTCGCTGCGCGCCTGCTCCGCCGCGGCGTGGCGCAGGCGCTCTTCGAAGACGGCGAGCGCCTGCGCGGCCGCAGGCGCGGCCCGCAGCGCGCTCACCAGCAGCGCCAAGGCGAGCGCGCGGGGGGCCGCGCACGCTCGGCCGGCGCGCGTCGCGGACGGCGCCACTAGCTCACTCCCGCAGTCCGTGCTTGCGCAGCTTGTAGCGCAACAAGTTGCGTTCGACCCCCAACGCCCGGCCGGCCGCGCTCAGGTTGCCGCCGTGCTCGCGCAGCGCGCGCGCGATCAGGTCGCGCTCGACGCGCAACAGCGTGGCGCGCAGATCGCAGCTCGCGGGCGCGGCCGGCGGCGCTGCGTCGTCGGCCACGTCCTCGGGGGCGATCTCGTCGCCCAGGCACAGGATCGCAGCGCGGTGCATGACGTTCTCGAGCTGGCGCACGTTGCCCGGCCAGGGCCGCGCGCGCAGCACGGCGAGGGCGTCTTCACGCAGGCGCAACGGCGCGCCGTCGGGACGCCGGCCATAGCGCGCGAGGAACAGTTCGCACAGCGGCTCGACGTCCTCCGGCCGCTCGCGCAGCGGCGGCACGTCGATGCGCACGACGTCGAGGCGATAGTAGAGGTCCTCGCGCAGGCGTCCGGCACGCACGTCGGCCTCGAGGTCGCGGTGCGTGGCGGCCACGATGCGCACGTCCACCGACACCGTCACGCTGCCTCCCACACGCTCGAAGCGGCGCTCCTGGAGCGCGCGCAGCAGCTTCACCTGCAAGCCCTGCGCCAGGTCACCCACCTCGTCGAGCAGCAGCGTGCCGCCGTCGGCCAACTCGAAGCGGCCCAGGCGACGCCGGTCGGCGCCGGTGAACGCGCCCTTCTCGTGACCGAAGAGCTCGCTCTCGACCAGGCCCTCGGGCAGCGCGCCACAGTTGAGACTCACGAACGGGCCCGCTGCGCGCGGGCTCAGCTTGTGAATCTGCCGCGCGACCAGCTCCTTGCCCGTACCCGTCTCGCCGCGCACGAGCACGCTGGCCGAGGACGGCGCCACACGCTCGATGAGCGCGCGCACGCGCGCCAGCCCCGGAGAGACGCCCACCAGCGCGTCGCCGTCGGCCGGCGCCAGCAGCTCCTCGCGCAAGGTCTGGTTCTCGCGCGACAGGCGTTCGAGCTGGCCGCGCAGGCGCGCGGGTTCGAGCAGCCGCTCGACGCGCGCGCGCAGCGCCTCGGCCCGGAACGGCTTCTCCAGGAAATCGTCGGCGCCACGGCGCATGGCCTCGACCGCCAGCTCCACCGAGCCGTAGGCCGTCATCGCCAGGATGCGCAGCGTGCCCGACATCGCGCGCGCCTCGGCCGCCAGTTCGACGCCGCTGCCGTCGGGCAGGCGAATGTCGGTCACGAGAGCGTCGGGCAGGCCGCGCGCCAGACAGGCGCGCGCGGCTTGGAGAGTGGCGCAGGCCTCGACGACGTGGCCTTCGCGTTCCAGCGCGCGCTGCAGCGAGTCGCGCAGCGCGGCTTCGTCGTCGACCACCAGGACACGCGCCATGGCCTCATTCTCCCGCGGGCCAGCGCAACACGAACGCGGCGCCGCCCTGCGCCGGCAGCTCCAGCTCGAGACGCCCGCCGTGAGCTTCGACGACGCGCTCCACGATGGCCAGGCCGAGCCCCGTGCCGTGCGGCTTGGTGGTGAAGAGCGGCTCGCGCGCCCTGGCAGCCTCGTCGGGCGACAGGCCCGGACCGTCGTCGCGCACGCTGGCGCGCGCCTCGGGCCCCACACGCGCAAGCCGCAGCTCGACGCGCCCGACGCGCCCGGCCAGGGCCTCGGAGGCGTTGCGCAGCAGGTTGCGCAAGGCGTGAGCCATGAGGCGGCGGTCGCAGCGCACGAGCGCGTCGTCGCACTCCACGCGCAGCTCGACGTCGGGCGGCCAGGCCAGTTGCGCGCGTGCCGCACGAACGAGCGCTGGCAGCGGGACCTGCTCCAGGCGCAGCGCGCGCAGGCCCGCGAAGACGCGGAAGTCGTCGAGGAAGTCCTGCACGCGCTGGCCTTCGTGCGCGGCCCGCTCGCACAACTCGCCGGCTTCTCCGGACGGCACGAGCGGCCGCAGCAGGTCGAGGTAGAGAGTCAGGGCGGCGAGCGGGTTGCCGAGCTCGTGCAGCAGACCGCCCGCCATCCCGCCCAGGCCCGCCAGGCGCTCGTTCGAACGCGCCCGGCGTTCGAGCTCCTCGAGCGACGTCACGTCGAAGAGCGACACGATCACGCCGCTGCGCGCGCCAGTGCCGTGCAGTGGCGCAAGCGACGCCGCCAGGGCGCGTCCGCCCAGCGCCGGCCCGCCGCCGCGCGCCACCCGCAACGCACGCGGGGCGCCGCAGGCCGCGACGGCGCGCACGGGCTCGAGCAGCTCCGGCACGGGCGCGAGCACGTCTTCGAGGCGCCCTCCGACGACGTCGCCCGGCGGCAGCTCCAACAGGCGCCGCAGCGCGCCGTTGGCCAGACGCACCTGCCCGGAACCGTCGACCGCGAGCAGGCCCACGTCGAGGTCGGCCAGCACGCTCTCGTACAAGGCGCGGCGCGCCAGGCCGGCCGCGATCATGCCGTCGAGATCGCGGCCCAGCGCGCCGATCGCGTCGTCGCCCGCGACCTCCGGTCGAGCGTCGAGGTCGCCGCGCGCTGCCTGCGAGACGGCGCGGCGCAGCCGCGTCAGACGCGCCCCCAACTGACGCAGCACGAGCGCCCCGGCCAACGCCGACAGCGCCAGACCGATGGCGCCCAGCGCCAGCAGCTCGCGCCGCACCAGCGCCAGCGCCACGAAGAAATCGGGCGGCGCCTCGACCCCCAGCAGGCCCAGCACGCGCCCGTCGGGAGCGCGCAGCGGCGCCAGTGCCAGGAGCCGCAGCTCGCCGCGCTCGTCGCGCCACAGGCGCGTGGTCTGCGGCTGCCCATGGGCCGCGGCGGCCGCTTCGCTGCGCTGCGCCAGCAGCGCGTGACGCAGGCGACCGGGCGCCTGCAGCGCGTCGGTGTCGACCAGCGTGCGCAGCTCCAGGTCGCAGGCCCAGACGCGCGCCACGCCTGCGGCCTCGGCCTGTCGCGCCAGACGCGCGCGCGTCAGCCCGTACGCGGCCAGGCGCTCGTCGCCCGCACGGAACTGGACCAGCAGCGGCGCGTCGAGGCCCAGGGCGAGCAGCGTCGCGACCTGTCGCAGGCGCCGGGCCAGGTCGCTCTCCAGACGCTCGCGCAGGCGCCCGTACAGCCAGGCGCCGACGGCAAGCTGGGACACGGCCGCCACGACCAGCACGAGCGCCAACCCGCGCGCCAGCGTCGTGCGCGGCGGCCGCTCTCCGGTGGCGTCGCTGCCTGACCCGCTCACAGGCGGCGCGGCTGGCGCGCGCTCCCTCAGCGTGCCGGGCTCGGCACGCCGTCGAAGAACTCGACCACGCCGGTCTCGAGGGCGTACTCCGCGCCGACCACCAGCAGGCCGTCGCTCTCGATCAGGCCCTCGAGCACCGCCGAGCCGTGACGCAGGTGGTCGGCCGAGGCGCGCACGTTGGCGCGCACGGCATGCTGCACCAGCGCGACGGGGTCACGCGCCAGCGCCGTCTCGAGCAGTCCTTCCACGGACGGGCGGATGCGGTTGACGATCGACCTGAGGTTGCGCGACGGTTGCTGGCCCGGCTGGAGCAGGTCTTCGACGGTCGCCTGCACGGCCCCGCACTGCGAGTGTCCGAGCACCACGACCAGCGGCGTGCCGAAGCGCGCGGCCGCGAACTCGACGCTGCCCACCTGCGACGGCGCCACGATGTTGCCGGCCACGCGGATGACGAACAGGTCGCCCAAGCCCTGGTCGAACACGATCTCGGCCGGCACGCGCGAGTCCGAGCAGCCCAACACGATGGCGAACGGCTCCTGGCCCGAGACCAAGTCGGCCGGACGCACGCCCAGCGACGCGGCGGGACGCCCGGTACCCTCCACGAAGCGACGGTTGCCCTCGCGCAAGCGCACGAGCGCCTCGGCAGCGGAGATCATGGCTTCTCGTCCCCGGTTGGCGCGCAGCGACCTGGCCGGCCGCGGCGCGCGAGCAATGCGTGTCGAAGCGGCCTGGAGGCGCCGCGCGCCCCCAGGCCCGCCCATTTCAGAACTGGACGTTCAGCTTGGCATAGACGAAACGGCCGTTCATGCCCGCGGGCGCGTGACTCGGGAAGGTCTGGATGCCGTTGAACGAGTTGAGCGTGACGTTGCGGTCGGGCAGTTGGTTGAAGAGGTTCTGCGCGCCGAGCGCCAGGCCCCAGCGTGCCACCTTGTAGGACAGCTCCAGGTCGGTCAGGTATTCGGGGCGGAAGGTCTGGTCGGGGTTGGCGGCCGTGCCCAGGCTGAAGCTGCAGTACGAGCCGTAGCGCGCCACGCGCGCGTTGACGCCCAGGCGGCCGCGCTTCCAGTCGCCCGAGAGGCGCGCGCTGTCGTGCGGTTGTCCGCACTCGATGCGGCGCCGCTCGATGCGGTCGAACAGCACCTGCTCGAAGCCGGCCAGTTGCGCGGGCGTGGCCACCGTTCCGGCGATCTTGGTCTTGGTGTTGTTGTAGCCGGCCTGCAGGCGCAGCGCGCCGGCCGCGCCCAGGTCGAGGCGCCAGTTGGCGGTCACGTCGGCCCCGTTCGTGCGCGTGTCGATGGCGTTCGTGAAGAAGCGCGCGCTGTTGGCGCCGAAGGGGGCCAGCAGCGTGGTGATGCGCGCGCCGGTGAAGTTGCCCGAGAGCACGACGCGGTCGTCGATCTCGATATGGTAGTAGTCGAGCGTCACGTCGAAATCCCCCGTCGGGCTCAGCACGAAGCCGCCGCTGTAGTGCACCGAGTTCTCCGGCTTCAGGTCCTGCGCGCCCAGCACCCGCGCGGCGGGCGAGTTGACCGGCAGAGTGAGCGATTCGAAGGGCACGAGGCCCTGTCCCGGCACGTTCAGGAAGTTCGTGGCCGTCGACGAGAAGAACGACTGACCGAGAGACGGCGCGCGGAAGCCGGTCGAGACCGCGCCGCGCAGCACGAACTTGGGGTCGGGCTCCACGCGCAGCGACAGCTTGACGTCGAAGGTCTCGCCGAAGTCGCTGAAGTTCTCGAAGCGGCCGGCCAGGCCCACACGCAGCCAGCTCGCCGGGTCACCCTCGAGGTCGGCGTAGGCCGCCACGCTGGTGCGCGACTCGTCGACGGCGTTGGCGGGCCGGAAGCCGGGGAACACCTGCGCGCCGATGGCCGCGCGACCGCCGGCCTGGTTCGGCACCCCGCCGTCGTTGTAGCTGGTCGCCTCGCCGGCCGTGATCGCGTAGCTCTCGCGTCGCAGCTCGGCGCCGAAGGCCACGTTGAGCGGCCCGGCCCAGCCGACGTCGAAGCCGCGGCTCAGATCCACGTTGGCCACCGCCTGGTCGAGCTCCAGCGCGCCGGCGTCGAACTCCGTCTGGTTGGGCGGCACCGTCGGTCCGAGCGAGGTGTTCAGCGAGTTGCCGATGGTGAAGGCGAAGCTGTTGTGTCCGAACTGGGCGCTGGCGTCCCAGAACCACTTGCCGGCCGCGCCGCGCACGCCCAACGTGCCCGAGGCGTCGATCACGGTGGGTTGGATCTCGGGCAGGAAGCCCAGCGGATAGATCTGCGGCCAGTTGCGCACGTCGAGCGCGCGGCGATAGAAGCCCGCGCTGTTGGCCGTGCGCCGGCTGTAGCCGCCGAAGGCGTACAGGTAGCGCGTGTCCCCGGCGTCCAGTGGCATGTCGAAGTTCAGGAACGACATGAAGTCGCGCGTGTCGGGATCGCCCCAACGATGGTTGGGCTGCTCGACCGCGTTGCTGCCCGCGTCGCCCGCGCGCACCTGGTCGCGCGGGTCGAACGAGGCGCGGTTGGTGCGGTTGTGATGGCGATACTCCGCCGCCAGCAGAAGCGTGCCGCGCCCGGCCTTGAAGCCGTAGGTGGCGCTCGAATCGGACAGCTCCCCGTCGGAGAAGTCGATGTCGTCCCCCGGAGTGCAGGTGAGGCCGTTGGACGCGCAGCGGTTGCCCACGAAGCTGCCCGTGTTCAGCCCGGCCTTGGTGGAGAGGCTCAGCGGTTGCGCGCCCGACTTCAGGACGATGTTGATCACGCCCGCGATGGCGTCCGAGCCGTACTGGGCCGCCGCGCCGTCGCGCAGCACCTCGATCTTGGCGATGGCCGAGACCGGGATGGCGTTCAGGTCGACGCCCGTGGAACCGCGACCGATGCTGCCGTTCAGGTGCACGAGCGCGCTCTGATGGCGGCGCTTGCCGTTGATCAGCACCAGCACCTGGTCGGGGCCCAGGCCGCGCAACGTCGCCGGTCGCACCGTGTCCGTGCCGTCGGTGATGGTCGGGCGCGGGAAGTTGAAGGAGGGCGCCAGCGCCTGGATCACCTGGGTCGTCTCGGAGTAGCCGGTCGAGGCGATCTGCTCCTGCGTGATCACGTCCACCGGGACGGCCTTCTCGGCCTCCGCGCCGGCGGCGCGCGAGCCCACCACGACTTCTTCGTGGTAACCGAGCGAGAGCGCGAAGTCGGCGCTGACGGCCGCGCCTGAAACCGCCACCGTCTGCGTGCGAGCGGGCAGCCCAGGCGCACTGACGCGCAGCTCGAGCTTGCCGCCCCGGAGCGCGCTCTTGGGCACGGACAGCGTGTAGCGACCGGCGGCGTCCGTCACCGCGCTCAGATCGCTGCCGACCACGCTGACGGTCGCGCCGGGCATCGACAGGCCGTCGGCCTTGGTGGTGACGACGCCGCTCACGAGCGTGACGTCTTGAGCGCTGGCGCCTACGGCGCAGCACAGGGCGGCGAGGACGGCGAACAAGCTGAGACGTAGCCTGGCGGACATGCTCATTCTCCCTTCGGGGTCGCGCAATGGCGGCCCACGCTGGCCCGGCCGCGCGGGTGACCGGGGTGTGACAGTGGATACTGCGGGCGTTATCACACTGCTCCCACGGCGTGTCAAGCGCGCCAGCGTGCGTACTCCGCGCGGCGGCGGGCCGACCCGGCATGCGTCTCCCAACGGCGCAGGTGCGCGGCGGCGCAGCCTGGCGACGCCGGCGCGGACGGCCGCGCTCCCAGGGCGGCCAACCGCGGTAGGCTAGGTGCATGACGAAGGCCGACATGCCCGTGGTGGGCGTGATCATGGGCAGCGCTTCCGACTGGGAGACCCTGCGCCACGCCAGCCAGACGCTGGCGCGCTTCGGCGTGCCGCACGAGCGCGCGGTGGTCTCCGCGCACCGCACGCCCGAGCGCATGGCCGAGTACGCCCGCACGGCCGAGGCGCGTGGGCTCGAAGTCATCATCGCCGGCGCCGGAGGCGCGGCCCACCTGCCCGGCATGATCGCCGCCCAGACGCTGCTGCCCGTGCTTGGCGTGCCCGTCGAGAGCCAGGCCCTGAAGGGCGTCGACTCGCTGCTCTCGATCGTCCAGATGCCGGCCGGCGTGCCGGTCGCGACGCTCGCCATCGGCCGCGCGGGAGCGGTCAATGCCGCGCTGCTGGCGGTCGCCATACTCGCGGCCGGTCGCCCCGACCTGCGCGCCCAACTGCGCGCCTTCCGCGCCGAGCAGGAACAGCAGGTGCGCGAGGCCACTCTGGAATGAGCGCCGCTGCGCTGCTGCCCGGCGGCGCGCTGGGCGTGCTCGGCAGCGGCCAGCTCGGGCGCATGTTCGCGCTGGCGGCGCGGCGCCTGGGCTACCGCGTGCACGTCTATTCGCCCGACGCGGACACGCCGGCCGGCCAGGTGGCCGACCTCGAGGTACGCGCCTCCTACGACGATCTCGACGCCGTGCGCGACTTCGCGCGCGGCGTGCGCGTGGTGACGTTCGAGTTCGAGAACGTGCCCGACGCGAGCGCGGCCGCGGCCGCCGAGTGCGCGCCGGTGCGGCCGGCGGGGGCGGTCCTGCACGTCACCCAGCAACGCCTGCGCGAGAAGCTGTTCCTGGCTGGCGCGGGTCTGCCGCTCGCTCCCTTCGCGCCGGTACGCTCTGGGGCCGAGCTCGACGCGGCCGTAGCACAGGTGGGCCTGCCCGCCGTGCTCAAGAGCGCGGCCTTCGGCTACGACGGCAAGGGCCAGGCGCGCGTGGAGAGCGCGGCTGCGGCGCACGCAGCCTGGCAAGGGCTCGGCCCGGGCGAGTGCGTGCTCGAGCGCTTCGTCGACTTCGAACGCGAGCTGTCCGTGGTCGCCGCACGCGCCCTCGACGGCGAGTTCCGCGCCTTCCCGTTGGCCGAGAACGTGCACGCGCGCCACGTGCTGGACGTGACCGTCGCGCCGGCTCGGGTCGCGGCGCGCG
>WBZQ01002265.1_pt1 | contig 12481 bp, 13 predicted proteins | sample 5204251 | NCBI WGS metagenome assembly WBZQ01 (sample SAMN12412402, study PRJNA552823) | activated sludge metagenome | isolation source: activated sludge from nitrification reactor of wastewater treatment plant... | place: USA: Virginia | collected 2017-09 | reverse complement strand
CGACATGTGCCACACTCGATCGCCACGATTCGTTACCAGCTCAGTGTTCAGTTGATCACACGCCTCGGGCAATGTCCGTGCTGCGGCAGGCAAAACGTAAGACGCCACTTGTGACACAGTAAGATTAGGTGTCGGCATGAATTGGGTTTGGCCCGTTCATCTTGGATTCGAGGCTGGACCGTACACCCGATACTGGGTCGGCGGACTCGTTATCGCTGCCGCGGTCTTGGGTTTTGGACTCTGGGCCGTTCTGCTCGTCCGAGGTAGCGGGCAAAGCGAAAATCCGTGGAAGCCGACGCTGTCGATCGTGGAGCGCGGACCGTTTTTGGTCTCCCGCAACCCCATGTATCTGCAGATGGTCCTTGTCTGCATCGGATTGGCGATCATGCTCTGGAATGTGTGGGTGCTCGTGTTGACGCCGCTTTGTGCCTGGTTACTCCAGCGCTACGCCATTCTGCCGGAAGAGGCATACCTCGAGCGAAAATTTGGTGACGTCTGCCTCGCCTACACACGTCGTGTCCGTCGCTGGCTTTAGAGCGAAGCAGTCGGGTACGTCACCGCGGGCTCCGCTCGGCCTCCATGGATTTCTGGCACGCAAGGGTTGATGTGTTGTCTGACAAGCGGTTTAATAGCGTAAGGGGGAGCCGCGCGATGTCTGACATGCTGACCGTTGATCGTCTTGAAGTCCTCGTCATAGTCGACAACGTCACCGATAGCCTCTCGAGCAGTTCGAACGTGGCCGTCTGAGAGTGGTCGGGGCTGTTGACGGCTGGGCGTCTGCGATGGCTCTCTGGCCAGTCCACCTGCTGCGCGCACCATGGTCTTTCGCTGCTGATCAATGCGTATGTCGGGAGCGTGAAACGCACGGTGTTGTTCGACACGGGACCGGAGGCGGCGACCTTTCTACGCAATGCCGATATCCTCGGCATTGACTTCGCGGCCGTCGAGGCGGTGGTGCTCTCTCACGGCCACTGGGACCACGGCGGCGGTCTTGTAGCCGCGATTGAGGCGATTGCGAAGGCTCGCCATCAACCACGAATAGACTGCCTCATGCATCCCGACATGTTTGCCGAGCGCGCGCTACAGCGGCCGAACGGAGAGTTGCTGACATTCGAATCGATACCGAGTCCGAGGATACTTACCAATGCCGGTGCCAATGTCATCACCACTCGCGATCCACAGTTCATCGCGGATGGTGCGTTCTACGTCAGCGGCGAAATTCCTCGGGGTCACTCCATATGAGGCCGGATTCCCAGGCCACGTTCGCCGGAGTGCGGATGGCCAGTCCTGGGAGCCGGATCCTCTCATCATGGATGAGCGCTTTGTAGCGGTGCACGTCAAAGACAAAGGGCAGTTCGTCTTTTCAGCGTGCTCACATGCCGGAGTCGTGAATGTGCTCACCCATGCCCGTTCTTTCTTCCCGTCCGTTCCACTGTACGGCGTCATGGGTGGGTTGCACCTCGCAGGCGCGACTGAAACCGTCATCCCCGAGACCATCGCGGACCTCAAGCAGTTTGGTCTCAAGTTGTTGGCTCCTGGTCATTGCACTGGATGGCGGGCCATCAGCGCCATGGCTGAAATCTTTGGTGATGAACTCGTCCCATCGGCAGTCGGGAAACGATACACCGCTTGAGTTCTTCGCAGCTGTACGGCGCTATGCTAAATGCGGCTGTGGAAGAAGTGGTCTGCCCCGGAGTATTGCTACATGCGTTGGAAGGAACGATTGGGGCCACCTCAACCGGACCCCAAACTTTGACCCCCTGATTCTGCCGGAAGAGGCATACCTAGCCCGCATTATTCACGATGACTTCTACTGCAACCGCCGATACGCCGCTGCGACAAGCTGGCATGCGGTTGTGCGGCATGCCAGCGGGCGGGCTCGCTCCTCGCGGCCTCAACATACTGTTTCAAGTATGCCTCGACCTCTCGGAGCTCCGCGCGCCCGTCTCGCGTGGCGTCTTGGCGGTTTCGTCACGAACTCTCGTGAATAATGCGGGCTAGGAGGTGATCGCGTGCAGTGGTCCGCTCACCCCGGTGTCGGGTACCGTTTGGAACCAGCGCGATCCCGGTGGGATGAACAGTAACACGAGAGCTGTGACTTCAACCAGCAACTTAGCGTCCATAAGGAGGGACTGTGGCGTCACGCTTAAGAACATAGCCCCTGCGTACCAAATTATTGTGCCCCATCCCCAGAGGGCCAATCCAACCAAGCACCATCGTGCCCAATGACTTCCTGTCCAGACGGCATAAACCAGTGCCGCCTCGGCAATCACAGAAAGCTGCGGCAGCAAATGCAGCAACCAGTCTTCATCGTCGAAACTGATTTGTTGGATCCCGCGGAGCATGGCTGGGAAGCGAACCAGGAGCGCTAACCCCAAGAGCCCGATCGCATAGAGTACGACACGCGGTCGCTCATTCAGTAGTCGCCGTCTAGGGCCGGTTCCCTGTTGTAACCACTCTGATAGGGCATAGGCCCATACACAATGAAAGGGAATAGCGGTTGTCAGTGTCAGAACCGGAATCTCGCTTAGCCAGGCGAATAACCATAGTGATCCACCGAGGAGGGTGGCGCCCCATCCGCGTAAGGAACGATACGCAACATCCTCAACGAAGAGAGCACGAAAAAGTAGGACGATGCCAATCCAACCGGGCAACTGGCCTACTCCCCAAACCTGAGGCCATCCCATCACCAGAAGGAGTCCGACCTGACCCATGCCGTGACCGGCCGCAACCATGACGAAGCCATAGAGGAACAGTAACCCGATGACGGATAGCAATCGGTTCCGATGCATGAACGAATACTTGCATTGCGGGGCCGGCTAAGCAAGAAAAGGAAGAAATCTCTCACCGGATGGGCCGCTGGACCGGATTAAGGGGTCAGACCCCTTAAATCCTTCCTGCCACGAGGGGTCCATTGCCACGGCACGCGCCACTGCGCAGAAGGCGGGCGTCGCAGATCGCGTACGCTTTGAGGTTGCAAAGGCAAAAGAGTATGCCGGCACGAACTTCGACTTCGTGGCCATGTTCGACTGCCTTCACGATATGGGCGATCCAGTTGGCGCCGCGACCCATGTACGCCGATCACTGAAACGCGATGGCCACTGGATGATCGTCGAACCTTTTGCGAATGACGCGCTGGCTGATAATCTGAATCCTGTTGGAAGGGTTTACTACGCAGCTTCGACGCCGCTGTGCACACCGTGCTCCCGAGCCCAGGAAGTGGGCTTGTGCCTTGGCGCCCAAGCCGGGGAGGCGCGTCTGCGCACCGTGGTGACGTCGGGAGGATTCACACGATTCCGACGGGCGACGGAAACTCCCTTTAATCTCGTATTTGAGGCGCGGCCTTGATCCGTATAAGAAGTCTCCTGAGAGAGACAGTGGTGATGTTGGCTCCCGAATAAAATGGTGAGTACTTCCGAAGTGTTGCCGCTATGCACCCAATCTGGTAAGGCCATCAAAGCGAAACCTGTTCCGTTGTACCGAAGCGTTCTCTCCTGTACTCTGATCCAGCGGATTGGAGAAACAGCATGACCAGTGCAGTTCCGGAATTGCATTCCAAATTCCTCGAACGAATTCATGAAGCCGTAGTGGGGGACGCACGGTTCAATGCATTGCTTGCAGGCGGATCATTCATTCACAACGGTTTGGACGAGCACTCCGACCTTGATCTTGTGTTGATCGCCGAAGACGCCAGCTATACCGAGGTCATGTCAATTCGCATGGCGTTCGCCAAAGCCCTCGGGGGTTTGGTATGTGCTTTCTCCGGCGAACATGTGGAAGAGCCGCGAGTGTTGATCTGCCTCTACAGACCACCGCTTCTGCACGTCGACCTGAAGTTCGTGATAGCGACAGACCTGGACCATCGAATTGAGCGGCCAATTGTACTATTCGCGCGCGATTCCGTCAGCGTGCTGACTAGACTGGATCGTGCGCACATTGCATGGCCTAATGTGACGCCCGATTGGTTCGAAGCTCGCGCGTGGATCTGGTTGCATTACGCTGCGACGAAGTTGGCGCGGGGTGAACTTTATGAAGCACTAGGCATGCTCTCATTCTTTCGTGAGCAAGTGCTTGGCCCGCTGCTTCACCGCCGCGCGGGCCTCCCGCAACGTGAGGTCCGTCACGTAGAAATGCAGGGTCTGGACTGGATGGGGTTGCTGACTTCAACTGTTGCAACTCACGATTCGGCTTCAATTAAGGCAGCGCTGCTTGGGGCAATCAACGCCTACATGAACTTGCGCGCCGACTGTCCCCCGTCCGTGCCCGCCGACGCCATGCCGGAGGCTCTGCTGGCAGTCATTGATTAGGAGGCATTGTTGCCTGACAACTGTTAGCGGGCGATGACGCTCAGTGAATTGACGCACAATATGTCTGCAGTCCGCTCGGTGGGATGCGAGTTCGGTCAGGAAAGCGTGTTCCGCCAACCTCTATAGGAACCCACGATGCCTGGACGAGAGGGCTCGACTCATTCGGAGCCAGTGGCGTCGGTAAAAAAGAAAGGCGTCGAGAGTCTTTGTGACGCGAGCCTGGACAAGGTTCGGGCAACAGCGTGTCGCTCGTAATTGTTTACAGTATGGACCTGTCCGATACAAAAGGGCGTTAGCGAGGTGAGGTGGGTAGGCGCCGGGAGCGTTGCGTGTGGAGGGCGAATTCCAGCGCGGCTTCGAGGCGGATGACGCGGGCGTTCAGATCTTCAATGTGGGACTGTTGCTTGGCGACCGTGGTGTTGAGTTGTTCCACCTTGTCGTTCAGCTTGATGGTGTTGGCGAAGGCATCCCACACACGCTCGGTGAGTCCCATCGTTACCCCTTCTTACGGGTCTTGGAGAGTGCGAGCATGCGCGCTTCCGACTCGGCCACCAGGGCGAGAGTTTTGTCGATAGCGCGAATGGTTTTCTTCGTTTCCCGGATGACTTGTTTGGCCATGTGATCCAAGAGCGTTGGATCATCGGCCGGAACGTACCGCTCGCCCCCTTCGCGAAGCAATTCTGCCATGGTGAGATTGGCGGCTTTCGCCTTTTGCGCCAGCCGGCGTTTCTGGCCGGGGCTCATGAGGATGGGGACTTGGACCATCGTGGATGGCATGGTGGCCTCCCTCAGCGTAGATATATAGACCATATATATCATAGGGTCGGATTGGCTGTCGATGCGGCCCATTTTCCCCGCGAGTGCGTGAACAGATGCCGGATGGCGTCATCTTGCCCAATGGCTCCCGGATGACGTATACGTACGGTTGATTGTCCAAGACTGACTCCACAGAAACAGCCGGGTGACTCTGGCATGCGAGAACGTCGCTGGAGTGGTGAACAAGAAAGGATCGTACTGTGTCGATTGATGAGAAACTGACCAGCCTCGGTCTTACCCTTCCAGTTGCACCAAAACCGGTCGCGAGTTATGTCCCGGCGGTGCTGGCGGGTGACCTGTTGTATCTGAGCGGCATCTTGCCGTTTCGGGACGGCCAGGTGGCGATCACAGGCAAGCTGGGGCAGGAGGTGACGGTTGAACGGGGAGCCGAAGCGGCGCGATTGGCGCTCTTGAATGCACTGGCGGTTGTGAAGCAGGAACTCGGTTCGTTGGATCGTGTGCGCCGGATCGTGCGAGTCGTCGGTCATGTCGCGTCGGCCACGGGATTCGTGCAGCAGCCGGCTGTGATCAATGGCGCGTCCGATTTGCTGGTGCAGATTTTCGGTGAAGCCGGACGCCATGCACGTGTGGCGCTTGGCGCTGCGGAACTCCCGCTGCATGCCGCCATCGAACTCGAATTACTGGTGCAGGTCAGAGTCTGACGAATCCATTGCTCCCATCTCTTCCGGCCGTCGCCGCTTGCCTTGACATCAAAAAAAACCGCTTGTTATAGTCCGGAAGTCTTCTGATTTGATACCACACCCCCATCCGGCTTTGTTGCCTCAGTGGCGTGGGGTTTTGTGCCACGTGCGGGGCGTTCATCTGGCGTACCATCATTCATTTCATCCTCACCCGGCCTGCTCGTCAGGCTCACTCGAAGGGTATCGGTAGGGAGTGAATCCCATGAAATACATCTCTTGTGCCATCCTGGGCGTTGCCTTAGTGGCGAATTCCGTTGATTCCATGGCAGCCCCGGCTGAACCTCCGGCTCTGCATCCCAATGCGGCCGTGCCTGGTGCCACGCTGTCGATCACGGGGAAAGGCTTCGGTCCGTTCAAATCAACTCGCTTCAATCAGGTGACGTTTCAGGGCGTCCCCGCGCTGATTCAGCGGTGGGATCCGGATCTCATCGAGGTGCGGGTGCCGTCACAAGCCGCCAATGGTCCGGTCGACATCATCATGGGCAAGAAGCACGTGAAGGCGGGAGCGTTCACGCGGTTGCAACCTCTGATTCAATCGGTGTCGCCGGCTGAAGCGGAGCCCGGCTCGATTTTGGAAATCACCGGAGAACATTTCGGCAACACCGCCGGCCCGCGCGATCCGAACACGATTTTCGGGGTGAATAGCGTGGCTATCGGCGACGTGACGGTGCGTGTCCGCAAGTGGCGTGACGACAAGATCGAAGTGGAGCTGCCGGGCAACGTGCAGTCGGGCGATGTGGTGATTCGCATGGCCTCGTCTGATCCCTTGCCGGATGGATCCTGCTGTGCGCCGGTCAAGCAAGTCGTGAGCAATTCGATGCCGATGAAGGTGCTGGCTTCGGTGCGGGTCGATCCCATCAGCGGACCGGTCGGCACAAAGGTCGTGCTGTTCGGCAAAGGGTTTGGGACGAGCAGGAATCCTGAGGATGGCGTGCTGTTTGGCGGGCATCTGGCCACGGTATCGCAGTGGACGGATACGACGATCGTGGTGCACGTGCCCCTCGACGCCCAAACCGGTCCGGTCGTGATGAAGCGCAACGGGCAGGAACGTGCCATCGGAACCTATACCGTGCAGACGCCCAAGGCCACGGCCTTGACGCCGACCGAGGCGCCCATCGGCACGCTATTGAAAATTACGGGAGAGAATTTCGGGTTTTATTCGGAGGCCGGGTCTACGCCGTTTAACTACATCGATTTTTCGCTGAGCGAAAACACCGTCGAGATCGGCGGGGTGCAGGCGATCGTGTATCGATGGGGGCATGACCGCATCGATGTCTGGGTGCCCTTCAGCGCGAAGAGTGGTCCAGTGGTGGTGAAACGCGCCGCCAACATGCCGAAGTCGGACGGTACCTGCTGCGCCGAGAAGAAGGTGTTGGAGACGGAGGTTGGCAACTTCACACTCGTGATGCCGAAGATCGATTCGTATAGCCCAAATACCGGGGGACTCGATGAAGTGGTGACCATCAAGGGAAGCGGGTTCGGTAAGTTTTTGAAGACGGCCGAGCCAAGCAAGGTCATCACGGACAGTGTCTATGCCCGGGTGTCCCCCGAGTTGGGAGAGAATGTCTCGCGGACCGAAGTCTTGTTTAACGGCGTGGGGGCGATCGTTCAATCCTGGGCGGATACGGAGATCAAGGTCAAGATTCCTCATCGTCATTCGTATGGAGTCGGCAAACTCGGCGAATTCAATCCGGACCTGACGTCCGGGCCACTGGTCGTGCGGCGCGGGTCATGGGATTTGCTGCCGGATGGGTCCTGCTGCACGCCCAAAAAATGGGTCACGCTGGAAGCCGGCCCCTTTACGATTCAACCGTCCGGCCTGCCGGATGCGAGCTACTGGCGGAATACCAATCCCGACAACACTCACCACCAACAATGAGGCGTCGAATCTTGCACATGATGGCGGTTGCATCCTGTTTGATTATGAGCCTGCTAGGCCTTGGCACGGTTGAGGCCGCTGCTCCTGACGCGCGGGTCACTGTGGCCATGCAGAAAAGTGGTTCCGAAGCGACGCTGCTGGGCATGTTTTTTCGCGACCATCAGCTCGGGTGGGCCGTTGGGTCAGGTGGGACGATTCTCAAGACCACCGATGGTGGCCATAAGTGGAAGAAAGTTTCCAGCGGTACGTCGTCGCTTCTGACCGCCGTCTACTTCCGCGATGCGCAGCGCGGGTGGGTTGTGGGGGCGAACGGTACGGTCAGAACGAGCAAGGATGGTGGCGAGACCTGGAGCGTGGTCGTCGTACCTGCCCAGGCACCTCTGTATGGGATTGCCTTTGCCTCTCCGGCGAAGGGCTGGATGGTGGGAGGGAACGGCACTATTTTGCAGACCACTGACGGCGGGGAGAATTGGACCGATCAGGCTAGCGGCACAAGTGCGGCATTGTATGCCATTGCCTTGACCAGCGAACTGCAGGGCACCGCCGTGGGGGCACTGGGCACGATTCTGACGACGGCGGACGGCGGGAAGAACTGGACCGCACAGGCCAGCCAAAGCTCGGCCACCTTTTTTGATGTCGCCTTTGCGGATGAGACCAACGGATGGGCGGTCGGGAATGCCGGTGCCTTATTCCAAACGACCGACGGCGGAACGCACTGGGTCGATCGCACCTTGCCTTGTGGCAGGACCTGCAACAAACTCACGGATCTCATTCGTGTGCGCTTCACAGACGCGCAGCAGGGGTGGATTGTGGGGGAACGTGGTCAGATCCTCCGAACCAGCGACGCCGGGTTTAACTGGGTGGAAGAAACCAGCCCTGTGAAACGTTCGTTGATGGCGCTCAGCTTCCCGCGTGCGACCGCCGGTTGGGCAGCCGGTGAGGGAGGGACCATCATTTCCATCAGTGCTGGAAAGAAGTAACTACTCGCCTGTCGCGACTCGGTTAGCCCAATCGTCCTAATCGACTCTGCACGATGCTCAGCGCCGTGACCGCGGCCGTATCCGCTCGAAGGATGTGCGCACCGAGACTCACGGCCCGGCAACCTCCCTCCATGGCCTGGGACAGTTCTTCTTCCGCCCATCCCCCTTCAGGTCCGATAATCAATGTGACACTGTCAGTTGGAAGAGCCGGCAGCGGAACATTGACCAATCCCAAGGCGTCCTGACGCTCGGCTAACAAGAGTGCGGTGGTTGCTCCATGGCTCGAGAAGAACCGGCGGACCTCCATCGGTCCTAACACCTGTGGAGGCTGCCATTGTTCCGACTGTTGCGCGGCCTCGGTGGCAATCCGTTGCCAACGAGCCACTTGGGCAGCCACTCTGTCCGGTTGCGGTCGTACGATGCCATGGCGTGAGATCAATGGAAGAACAGCTTGCACACCCAGCTCGCTCGCCTTCTGTACGACCCAATCCATGTGATCGCCTTTGAGTATGACTTGGGCGAGGATCATATGTGGCGCCGTATCGATCGGACCGGGCCGAGATTCGAGAATCTCGGCCGTCAACGCCTGCGGAGCCACAGTGCTCACGCGCACCTCATACCGCCGACGCTGCTCATCCGTCAGCCGCAGAATTTCACCGGGCTTGACGCGCAAGCTGGCACGCAGATGATGGCAGAGTTCGCCGGTGAGGGTGAGTTCGGTTCCGCGGATTTCGGCTGAGGAGATAAAAAATGCCGGCATGACGGTCGGCGGATCGGGAGGGTACAGAGGCTCAGTCTATTCGAAAAACGTCTTCATCTTGTCTAGGAATCCTTCGCCCTCGCTGTCCTTTGTGTAACCGCTTTCCTGGGCGAATTCTTCGAGCAGTTCTTTTTGTCTCGAGCTGAGCTTTGTGGGGATCTCCACTTTCACATTGAATAACTGGTCCCCGGTATGGCCACCCTTGAGGTTCGGGAATCCGAGGCCCTTCAGCCGCAATATTTTATCGGGCTGCGTGCCTGCGGGAACTTTCATGAAGGTATTGCCCTTGAGCGTGGGCACTTCGACGCGGCCGCCCAGAATCGCCGTCACGAGATTGATGGGAAGGTCACAAGTGATATCCTGCCCTTCCCGGCGGAAGTGGGGATGGGGTTTGACCGATACGGCGACATAGAGATCGCCCTGCGGGCCACCTTGCACACCATGCTCCCCCTCGTTGGCGAGACGGAGGCGCATGCCGGTTTCAATACCGCCTGGAATATTGACCGACAGCATACGTTCCTTGCGGATGCGCTGCCGTCCACCGCAGGCCTGGCAGGGTTCGGTGATGATTTGTCCGACGCCTTCGCATTGACCACAGGGACGGCTGACGCTGAAAAAACCTTGTTGGAAACGTAGCTGCCCCTGTCCTTTGCAGGCAGGACACATCTTGATGGCGGTCGCCGATTTTGCGCCGGTTCCCTTACAGTCCGCGCAGGTTTCCCAGCGAGGAATTTTGAGTTTGGCTTCCTTCCCGAACACCGATTCTTCAAAGCTAATCTCGAGATTGTATTGGAGATCATTCCCGCGTTCGGCCCGAGCACGGCCACGAGGCTGGCCGAAGAAGTCTTCGAAAATGTCGTTGAAGATATCGCCGAATCCGCCCTGTCCTCCGAAATCGAATCCCTCGGCGCCCTGGGGGCCGCCCGCATGGCCGAACGTATCATACCGACGACGTTTGTCCGCGTCGCTGACGACTTCGTAGGCTTCGTTCAGCTCTTTGAATTTCTCTTCAGCCGACTTTTTCTGTTCGGGAGAGGTATGCAGGTCCGGGTGATGTTGGCGAGCGAGCTTTCGGAAAGCCTTTTTGACTTCGTCGTCGGTCGCGTTCCGTTCGATGCCCAGCGTTTCGTAATAATCGCGTTTAGCCACAGGAGAGGGGTATCCGTTGTAAGGTGCAACGGGATCAGGCCTCACCGTCCGTGAGGCCTGGTCCTGCATGCAGTGAGGAGCTTACTTCTTATCCTTGTCGACTTCTTCGAATTCCGCGTCCACGACCTTCTCATCGGTCTTGGCCTGCGCCCCGCCATCTCCGGCAGAGGCACCGGCGTCGGCAGGACCAGCGGAAGCGGAAGCCTTTTTGTACATTTCCTCAGCCAGCTTATGGGAAGCCGTGGTCAATGTTTGTGTCGCCGTCTCGATGGCGGCGGGATCATCGCCTTCCATCGCCTTGCGGAGCCCGGCGATGGCCTCGGTGATCTTGGTCTTATCATCCTCGCCGATCTTATCGCCATGCTCGGACAGGTTCTTCTCGGTGCTATAGAGCAGAGAGTCAGCTTGGTTACGGGCTTCCGCAGCACGGCGGCGCTTCTTGTCATCCTCCGTATGAGACTGGGCATCCTTGACCAGCTTGTCCACTTCCTCTTTGCTGAGTCCGCTGGATGCCGTGATCTTGATGGACTGTTCCTTCTGTGTCGCCAGGTCTTTGGCGGCGACGTGGACGATGCCGTTGGCATCGATATCGAAGGACACTTCCACCTGAGGCATGCCGCGCGGGGCGGGAGGAATGCCGACGAGATCAAACTGCCCGAGCAGCTTGTTGTCATTGGCCATTTCACGTTCACCCTGGAAGACCCGGATGGTCACGGCGGTTTGATTGTCGGCCGCCGTCGAGAACACCTGGCTCTTCTTCGTCGGGATCGTGGTGTTGCGTTCGATTAGTTTCGTAAACACGCCACCCAAGGTCTCGATACCGAGGGACAGCGGGGTCACGTCGAGCAGCAGCACGTCCTTGACCTCGCCCTTCAGCACGCCGCCTTGCACACCGGCGCCGATTGCGACGACTTCGTCAGGGTTCACGCCGCGATGGGGTTCTTTCCCGAAAAAGTCCTTCACAACCTGAATGACTTTCGGCATCCGGGTCATACCGCCGACGAGGACAACCTCTTGAATGTCCTTGGCACTCACCCCCGCATCCGCCAAGGCCTTGCGGCAGGGTTCGATGGTCTTCTTGATGAGATCATCAACCAGCTGCTCCAACTTTGCACGGGTCAGCTTGGTGACCATGTGCTTCGGGCCGCTCGCGTCTGCCGTGATGAACGGCAGGTTGATCTCGCTTTCCTGAGAGGAGGACAGTTCGATCTTCGCCCGCTCGGCCGCTTCCTTCAACCGTTGGAGCGCCATGCGGTCCTTGCGGAGGTCGATGCCCTGATCTTTCTTGAATTCCTCGACGAGCCAATCCATCACGCGTTCATCGAAGTCGTCGCCACCAAGGTAGGTGTCGCCGTTCGTGGATTTCACTTCAAACACGCCGTCGCCGATCTCAAGAACGGAGACGTCGAAGGTTCCGCCGCCCAGGTCGTACACGGCGATACGTTCATCTTTTTTCTTGTCGAGACCGTAGGCGAGGGAAGCTGCCGTCGGTTCGTTGATGATGCGAAGGACATTCAATCCGGCGATCTGTCCGGCGTCTTTCGTGGCTTGGCGTTGGCTGTCATCGAAATAGGCCGGAACCGTGACGACGGCTTCCGTGACCTTTTCGCCCAGATAGTCTTCGGCCGTCTGCCGCATTTTCTGCAGGATCATGGCGGAGACTTCCGGCGGGCTATACCGTTTGCCGCGCAGCTCCACGTGCGCGTCGCCATTGTCCGCCTCCACGACCTTGTAGGGGAGGCGCTTCATGGCTTCCTGAACCTCTTTGCTCTTGAATTTGCGGCCCATCAATCGCTTGACGGAGAAGATGGTGTTTTCAGGATTCGTGATGGCTTGCCGCTTGGCGATTTGTCCCACCAGGCGCTCATTCTTATCCGTGATACCCACCA
>WBZQ01002263.1_pt1 | contig 12486 bp, 9 predicted proteins | sample 5204251 | NCBI WGS metagenome assembly WBZQ01 (sample SAMN12412402, study PRJNA552823) | activated sludge metagenome | isolation source: activated sludge from nitrification reactor of wastewater treatment plant... | place: USA: Virginia | collected 2017-09 | reverse complement strand
AGAAAGTAGCGCCACCGCAGTGGTGTTGGAAAAAATTGCTACTGGCCTTGGCGTGCCGCTGGCCTCGCTCTTTGATGATGGCAGCGCGCCAGCCAATCCCCTCTCGCGGAGTGCTGATCGCACCACTTGGCGTGATCCCCAGACTGGCTATATCCGCCGCAACATCTCACCTGCCAACTACCCTTCTCCCATTCATATCGTTGAGGTCATTCTGCCGGCTGGCGCAACAGTTGCCTATGAAACCGGGACGCGCGATGTGAGTATCCATCAACAGATCTGGGTGCAAGAGGGGTCAATTGAGTTGACACTGGGTCGTGTCACCTATCGGCTTGTCGAGGATGACTGTTTGGCGATGCAACTGAACGAACCAACCACGTTTCGCAATGCTACCGAAAAGCCAGCGCGCTATCTGGTGATCATCATCACCGAGCGCTGGCATGGAACGCGACGATAAACGTTTAAGACAATCCGTTTTGTGAGGCAATCAGCAGAAAGGAGACAAAAATGGCAGGCGAGATTCAGATCCGGTGTTTAGAGACCATCAGTGAGCGCGAAATTCAAGGTCTGGGCGACGTGCTGATCGACTGTGTGGAGGGCGGTGCATCAGTCAGCTTTATGCTGCCCATGACACGTCAGAAAGCGGATACTTTCTGGCGCAACGCGTCCGCCAGTGTGGCGCATGGAGAGAAAATTGTGCTGGCGGCAGAGGATGCCGATGGAACAATTGTCGGTACGGTGACCGTTGTCTTGCAGCAACCGGAGAATCAGCCACATCGCGGGGATGTTTCCAAAATGCTCGTTCATCGCCGTGCGCGCAAGCAAGGGATTGGTGCGGCTTTGCTCAGCGCCGCCGAGCGTAGTGCCCGCCAGGCTGGCAAGACGTTGCTGGTGCTCGATACAGCCAGCGCAGACGCCGAACGCCTCTACGAACGCCAGGGTTGGCAGCGTTGTGGGGTGATCCCGGATTATGCTCTGCTGCCGGATGGAGTACTCTCTGCCACCACCATTTACTTCAAATTCCTATCTGAGTGAGTCTCTCGCTTGTTCATATAGGATGCACATTCGGTGACATTGTTGCGGCTGTTGGCAACGTCACTGCATAGCCTCTGCTTGTACGGTAACCCAATGTCAACAGACTGGCTCTGTATGATTGGGTTACCGTTTTTTACGTCAGGACTTGGATGATGGCGGTTGTGGGAACCACAGAGCCATCATCAAAAGAATGACTTACTAGAAGCGAGGCTTTTTAGAAAAGCCTTGCTTCTCTGGTTCCACTCCGTCTTGCGTAAATTCTGTCTGTAAAAATCGTTTTCAAAGGAATTTAGATGAACAATACACGTCCGACCGATTACATCACCATCACCGGCGCCCGTGAAAACAATCTAAAAAATGTCTCGCTGCGCATTCCCAAGCGCCAAATTACCATCTTTACCGGCGTCTCTGGATCGGGCAAATCGTCGATTGTCTTTGATACCATTGCCAGCGAAGCCCAACGACTGCTCAACGAAAATTTTAGCATGTTTGTGCGCAATTTTCTGCCAAAATTTCCGCAGCCCGATGCCGACGCCATTGAAAACTTGAGCATGGCCATTGTTGTCGATCAGAAGCGGCTCGGTGGTGGATCACACTCTACATTGGGCACAATCACAGACATCTTTACGGTGCTGCGGCTGCTCTTTTCGCGCATTGGCCAGCCGCATATCGGCAACTATAACCTTTTTTCGTTCAACGACCCGCAGGGCATGTGTCCACAATGCAACGGCCTGGGGCGAATGCTGGGTGTCGATCTGGAACGGGCGCTCGATATATCCAAATCGCTTAAGGAAGGAGCGATCTTGCTGCCCGATTATGGCGTGGGGAGTTGGGAGTGGTCGTTCTTCATCCAATCTGGTTTGTTTGACAATGACAAAAAGCTGGCCGACTACAGCGCCGAGGAGATGGAGCGGTTGCTCTACAGCAAAGGCACCAAGATCAAATCTGAATTGGCTGGCAAAGCCATCAACTTGACCTTTGAAGGCGTGGTCGAAAAGTTTAGTCGTAAATATATTAAGCGCGATGTGAAAACCATGTCGGAACGCACGCAGAAAACCGTGGCGCCGTACATCAGCGAGGGTCCCTGTTCGCTCTGCAAAGGCGCACGCCTGAGTCAAGCCGCGCTGGGGTGTAAAATCAACGGGCGCAACATCGCCGAACTGTCCGCCCTGCAGGTGGATGAATTGATCGAGGTCATTCGAGCGATCACAGACCCGGTCGCTGCCCCCCTGGTCAAAACGTTGACTGAGCGCCTACAATATCTGATCGATATTGGGCTGGATTATGTCAGTCTGAACCGAGAAACCGCCACCCTCTCCGGCGGTGAGTCGCAGCGGGTCAAGATGGTCAAACACCTGAGCGGGAGTTTGGTCGATGTGATGTACGTCTTTGATGAGCCTAGCGTCGGTTTGCACCCGCGCGACGTGCATCGGCTCAACGAGTTGTTGCAAAAGCTACGCGACAAGGGCAACACCGTGCTGGTGGTCGAACACGACCCGGCTGTGATTCAGGTGGCCGATCATGTGGTTGATGTGGGGCCGCGCGCCGGCAGCGGTGGTGGTGAAATTGTCTATGAAGGTGCGTTTGCTGGGTTGCTCCAGGCTGCCACGTTGACAGGCCGCCACTTGCAGCAAACGCTGCCGATCAAGGCCAAGGTGCGCCCTCCTACCGGCAAACTGGCCATTGTCAATGCCAAAACCAACAACTTGCGGAATGTCAGTGTGGATATTCCGCAGGGTGTGTTGACCGTTGTGACCGGGGTGGCCGGTTCAGGCAAAAGCTCGCTGATTCATGGCGCTTTTTTACATCAACACCCCGCAGCCATTGTGATCGACCAATCGGCCGTCGGGGTCTCGACACGCTCCAACCCGGCCACCTATACCGGTATCATGGATGATGTGCGCAAAGCCTTTGCCAGCGCCAACAAGGTCAATGCGGCCCTCTTTAGTTTTAATTCCAAAGGCGCCTGCGAAGCCTGCCAGGGCTTGGGTGTGATCTACACCGATCTGGCCTTCTTGGATGAGGTGAAAACCCCCTGCGAGGTTTGCGGTGGCAAACGCTTTAAGGATGAAGTGCTGGCCTACAAGTTCCACGGCAAATCTATATCCGATGTGCTGGCCATGACTGTGCGCCAAGCGCTGGACTTCTTTGGCCAAAAGGAAATTGTCAACAAGTTGCAGGCCATGAGCGATGTCGGGCTGGATTATCTGAGCTTGGGGCAACCCCTCAGCACCCTGTCTGGCGGTGAATGTCAGCGCATCAAGCTAGCCAGCGAATTACACAAAAAGGGCAGCATCTACGTGTTGGATGAACCGACCACGGGCTTGCACATGTCGGACATTACGCACTTGCTGGGCGTCATCAATCGGCTGGTGGATGCGGGCAATACCGTCATCATCATTGAGCACAATTTGGATGTGATCAAAAATGCCGATTGGATCATCGACCTGGGGCCGGAAGGAGGTAGCAAAGGTGGGCGTGTGCTCTTTGAAGGCACACCAGGTCAACTTGTGCAGGCGCAGGGGTCGATCACCGCCGAGTATGTACGGCAGGCCGCAGCCGGGTAGAAAGGAAGCAGCCCACGCGTGAGGAATTTTGACAATTCAATTTCTCTCAGCTACACTCTGGTTATTGTCATTTAAGGCGTTTATTTTCAGAAAGGAGGCATTCATCATGACGCAACGCAGTACTCTATCCTCAACCATGGGCAGCACCACGATGAACCTACTTTCACAACAATTGGCTGCGGTCTACGTCCGCTAAACGCCACAACTTGGATAGGAGGGTCACAGAGGAGGTTGCTCTGTGACCTTTTTTATTTCCCACAAACTTGAAACAAGGTAGTCGTTGTTGAGCAAGGGCTACTACCTGGATGTAGGGTAAAATGCTAGGTTACGGGATAGAATTGTCTGCCCGTGATTGTTGAATGGATTGGCCGCGGGCAAATTGCCGGCGGCTTTTTTGATTGGTGAAAACCGTATGCTTTTATATTTTGCTCTGCTTAGCAGGGCGTCTTTTCCGACCGGAGAAAAACGCCTTGCTAAGCCAACCGCAGTATAGGAGAACTACTGTGAATTCGCGCACGAAAAAATTCTTGTCCTACTACAAACCCTATCTGAACTTATTTTTTGCTGATCTGGCCTGCGCGTTGGTGGTGTCGGCCACCACGCTGCTCATTCCGCTTTGCGCCAGATATATCACCAAAAATGTGCTGGCCGGCATTACCCCCGCTACGCTCACCCAAATCTATTGGATGGGTGCAGCCATGTTCGCACTGGTTGTTGTGCATATTCTCTGTAACACCTTTGTGGATTATCAGGGCCATATGATGGGCGCCATGATGGAACGGGATATGCGCAGTGAATTGTTTGCCCATTACCAGAAACTTTCGTTTCATTTTTATGATGAACAGAAGACTGGCCAACTGATGACGCGCATTACCAATGATTCGTTTGACCTTTCTGAGTTATACCATCATGGGCCGGAAGACATTGTCATTTCGCTGCTGAACTTTGTTGGCGCCTTTATTATCCTGCTGAATATCGACCGCAAACTCGCCATCATTGTCTTTCTCTTTTTGCCGATTATGGCGGTGTATGCGGTTTACTTTAACCAGAAAATGCGCAAAGCCATGCGCAGAAGTAGAGATCGCATTGGCGACATCAACGTACAAATTGAAGATAGCCTGGCCGGCGTCAGGGTGGTCAAATCGTTTGCCAATGAGGCAGTGGAGAAAAGAAAATTTGACCACGAAAATAACCGTTTTCTCCAAAGCCGAAAGGAGGAATACAAAAATGAGGCCTTCTTCTACGAGGGGATGGTCTTCTTTACCCAACTGATGCCGATTGCGGTCATTGTCTTTGGGGCCATCGCGATGACCCATTCCAGCCTGGATCTGGCCGATCTGCTGACCTTTCTGTTATATATTGGCATTCTGATTGAACCGATCTCGCGCTTTAGTAATTTTACACGGCTCTATCAAATGGGCATGGCCGGCTTTGAGCGCTTTATGGAAGCGCTGGAGGTAAAGCCAGACATTGAGGATAGACCTCAGGCACTTGAATTGGAACAGGTGCAGGGCAATGTGGAATTTCGGGCGGTCAGCTTTAAATACCGGGAAGACCACGAATATGTGCTGAAGAATTTGTCGTTGGCCATCAAAGCCGGTGAATATGTGGCATTGGTCGGCGTTTCCGGGGTTGGCAAAACCACCCTTTGCTCGCTGATTCCACGCTTTTATGAAGTAAATGGAGGGAAAATCTTGCTGGATGGTCAGGACATTCGCGCCATTCGCCTGTGCTCTTTGCGCAGACAGATTGGCATTGTTCAGCAAGATGTCTATCTGTTTGCCGGCACTATTGCCGACAACATCCGTTACGGCAAGCTGGAGGCCACCCAATCAGAGATCATTGCGGCGGCAAAACAGGCCAATGCCCATGCGTTTATTATGGCGTTGCCGCATGGCTATGAGACCGACATTGGTCAGCGCGGGGTAAAGCTATCCGGCGGGCAAAAGCAGCGCTTGAGCATTGCCCGCGTCTTCCTGAAAAACCCGCCGATCATCATCTTTGACGAAGCGACCAGCGCCCTGGACAATGAAAGTGAAAAGGCCGTGCAAGATTCGCTAGAAAAGTTAGCGGATCAACGGACCATGCTGGTGATCGCCCATCGCTTATCAACGGTCAGAAACGCCCAAAGGATTGTTGTCCTCACCGAAAACGGCATCGCTGAACAAGGCACCCATGCGGAGTTAATTGCCCTGGGAGGTGTCTATGCAAATTTACATCACATGCAGTTAAGAATATAGGTCATGGGGTTGGCGATCAGATGGACTGCCAATCCCTGTCGTTTTTGTTCAAGACAGCGCCCGGTCCGCCATGCTAGAATTGTGCTATTGATGAGATAGTTAGACAGAAGCCTGCAAATCGGCTAAACTTGGCGCATGAGTGATAGCAACCAGAAGTTGGAGATTGATGCTCGACCCTCCGACTCACCTTTGGTCGAAACGATCTGGCGCAGCCAAAGCGAACGCTCCGGTGAGTTTCTTTCGGTGGCCGCTAGCCATTGGGAGATGGTGATTACACGGCTCGCTGGCAATGTCCAGGTGACTATGCGTGGGCCTGAAACCCAAGTCAAGCCCGCCCATTGCCCTGCTGATGGTGAGTGGCTGGGTATCGTCTTTCGATTAGGCACATACATGCCTCATCTGCCCACGGTTAAGTTGGTGGACGATGAAGTCAACTTGCCCGAAGCAGGTAGCCAATCCTTCTGGCTACATAGCTCGGCCTGGGAATTCCCCACCTATGAAACTGTCGATGACTTTGTGGCGAAGATGGTGCGCGAAGGCTTGCTTGTACACGAACCCATCGTCGCGGCCGCCTTGCAAAATCAAGCGACCGATCTTTCCTTGCGCTCAGTACAGCGGCGCTTCTTACACGCCACAGGGCTGACCCAGGGCGCCGTAAGCCAGATCGAGCGTGCCCGCAATGCGGTAAGCCTGCTACAACAGGGTGTCTCGATCCTCGATACGGTGGATTTGGCTGGGTATGCCGACCAACCTCATCTCACTCGTTCGCTCAAACGCCTGGTTGGTCAAACCCCAGCGCAGCTCCTCTCTCCTGCCAAAAAAGCGATGTCATTTGTCTCAATGACCGGCTTGGCAGTTTGAATCTCCGCTTTTCTTGCCACAAACGCATTCTCCCTTCCTCTCTTTCAGCGCAATCTTTGTTCCAGGATTTCGTTTTTGTTCAAGACAACAATCTGCGCGCTGAGATAGAATCAGGCGATTACAGGTTGATCCCTATCCAAACAGGACAGGCTTTGCGCAGCGCCTGATGATTGACTCGCGCTGGTTTCCAGATCCACGTACGCTATTTTAGTCAAAGGCTTGCGTAAGTGATTCATGATTGGACTGAGGCGATTGTACAAGCCGCAAGGAGAGAAGATGAGCAAGCTAGTGGTGGCCGAATTCCTAGCGTTGGATGGCGTCATGGAGCGTCCGTTGTGGACTTTCCCTTACTGGGATGACGAAATTGCCCAATTTAAGTATCGCGAACTGTGCGCCTGCGAGGCATTGCTGCTTGGTCGCAAAACCTACCAAGGCTTTGCACACGCCTGGCCTGAACGCGCCGGGATAGATGACTATGCAGACCGCATGAACACGTTGCCCAAGTATGTGGTCTCTACGACACTGGAACAGGCGGAATGGCAAAACTCATCGGTGATCAAAGGTGATGTGGGCAAAGCCGTGGGTCAATTGAAGCAGCAATCTGGTGGAAATCTCCTGATCTTTGGCAGCGGTCGGTTGGTGGCGTACCTCATGGCTCATAACCTCGTCGATGAATACCGGCTGCTGGTCTATCCGCTTGTGCTGGGCAAGGGGCAACGCCTTTTTCCCGCCGGGAGCGAAACCCAGCTGGCCTTGATCGAGAATGTAAACTTCAGTTCAGGGGTGGTGGCCCTGGTTTATCAGGCCACAGCGTCAGTATAAGCGCGTCTGGGCGCCCCACAACTGATCCTCCGCTTTAGTTGGGAACCATGCCTCCTGTAATCCCTTAAAATTTTGCTATACTCCACCCATAATTCCTAAACGTAGGAATAATGGCAGTAAGCGTATGGCGACAGGAGCAAACATGCCAGACAAACATCGTGTCCTGATCATCGGTGGTGGCTTTGGAGGATTAAACGCCGCCCAGTCATTACGCAATACCGACGTTGCGGTCACCTTGCTCGATAAACGCAACTTTCACCTCTTCCAGCCTTTGCTTTATCAAGTGGCCACCGGGGCGCTCTCGCCGGCCAACATCGCTTCACCGTTGCGCGCCGTCTTGCGACGCCAGACCAATGTCACGACGATTTTGGGAGAAGCCGTGGGGATCGACGCTGTCAAACGCCAGGTAACCCTGGCCGAGGATATTGGCGGCGAAGGAGTGCCCTACGATACCCTGATTGTGGCGGCAGGCTCGCGTTACGCTTATTTTGGGCATGATGAGTGGAGCAAGGTTGCTCCCTCGTTGAAGACCATTGAAGACGCCACAGCTATTCGCCAGCGGGTCTTATTGGCGTTCGAGCAGGCCGAGAAGTTGCGCAGCTTGCCTGAAGATGAGCAAGATGCCAATCTGTTGCAAGAATATCTTACCTTTGTAGTGGTTGGTGGTGGCCCAACCGGCGTAGAATTGGCCGGCGCGCTCGGTGAGATTGCCCATCACACTCTAAAGCACGATTTCCGCTTTATCAACCCAGACGAGGCGCGCATTCTGCTGATTGAAGGCTCCGAACGTATACTCGGCCCGTATACTCCCGATTCATCCGCTCGGGCTAGCAAGGATCTCAACCGCCTGGGCGTTACTGTGCGTACTGGTTCTATTGTCACCAATATTCAACCCGATTCGGTTACGGTAAAATCTGGTGATAAAGAAGAGACCATCCGCACTCGCACGGTATTGTGGGCGGCTGGCGTGCAAGGCGTTCCGTTTGCCAAGCAGATTGCGGCAGCCACCAACGCCCAGTTGGATCGAGCCGGCCGTTTGCCGGTACAGCCGGATTGCACCTTGCCAGGTCATCCAGAAATTTTTGTGATCGGCGATCTGGCCAATTTCACTGGGCCAGATGGCAAGCCGCTGCCAGGGGTAGCGCCGGTGGCGATCCAACAGGGCAGGTATGTGGCTCATGTGATTCGCAATCGTCTGGCCGGTCAACCGGCTTTACCGCCCTTTGTCTATAACAACCGTGGCAACATGGCCACAATCGGGCGCGCCGCAGCTGTAGTAGAGATCCACGGCTATCACCTGGATGGTCTAATCGGCTGGTTAACCTGGCTCTTTGTGCATCTGCTTTATCAGGTGCAGTTTGAAAACCGCGTGCTGGTCTTGTTTCAGTGGGCCTGGAATTACATCACGCGCAATCGTTCGGCGCGCTTGATTACCGGATTACAAAAACCCGAATCAACCCTGGCTAAGGATCTGTAAAAATATAAATTCCTGACCCGCGCCGAAGGGATTGTCAAATCCCGCCGCCAAGGATTCAGAGCCGGATTTGGCAATTCGGCAAGCGCGGGAGGTGGTTCTTTGACGAACCCTAAATCGCCACACAAACACAAAACACTGCCTTTGCGTCTTTTGTGTTTGTGTGGCTAAAAGACAGGTTTGTCAGTCACAGGACTTACGCAAGACGGAGTGCGAACCAGAGAAGCGAGGCTTTTTAGAAAAGCCTCGCTTCTGGGCGGTGCGTAAGTCCTGAGTCAATCAGGTTACGCTGGTCTTTTCTTTGCGGTCAGGCAGGAATCAACCCGAATGGCTTATGCTCATTGGATGGGGATGTAGATATCTGTGCGCAATTTTTCTGAGGCCACCTGGCTGGGATCATCTACATAATCTTCAAAAGGGATGGTGTTGCGCACCTCTTCGCCCGACATAGGCAGCCAATCCCGGTAAGCTGCTTGCCAGGTTTGCCAGAGTGTATCATAGGGCCCCACATGACGGAAGACAGCCCAGCGGCCACCGGCCAGGGTTTGATAGGCCAGCCCCTCTGGCGCGACGGGTTCTTGGCCCTGGGCAAAAATAGCGCCGGCATCAAAGCGGGCCACTTTGCCCACTTCCACTTCATCTGGATAGATAGCCACACACTGTTTCATATCCTTCATCAAATCACCAGCCGCCCGGAATAATTTGCCAAAGGCTTCCTGGTTGGCCGTCTGAAAAGCTGGACTGGTCATCATTTCCGTAGCACGAGCATAGAGCACCTTGAGATCCGGCAAAGTGCGAATTTCCATCGGTTGCATAATTGGTTCCTTTCGATGAAATAAAAAACGTCGGTGAATCAGATAGACCGCTGCCGTGGGCTGGAGTTCGCGAAACTCGCTGGGACTGACACCAAAGTACTGTTTGAACGCTTTGCTAAAGGCCGAATGGGTTTCGTAGCCCGAACCTAAGGCGATTTCCGTGACGTTGCCGTCGGCTGCCAACAGTTGCTGCGCCGCCCGTTCCATGCGCACCCGCCGCACATAGGCGGTGATGTTCTCGCCCACCTGGGCTGTGAAGATGCGATGAAAATGCACAATCGAATAGCCGGCAAGCTGCGCAAGCTCCTCGCGGTTAAGCGGCTCATCCATGTGCTGACGGATGTACTCTTTGATGCGGTTGATACGTTCATAGTGACCAATGGATTGTTCAGTCGCCATATATCTACTATAGCAGATAGCTCATTTGTTCGCTGTTCCAGGTGTTGCATGTTTTCCGGCCAAATGAGCCGGTTGATTGCTCATGGAGCGCGGCGTTTGGAAATGACAGAGTATGATATACTGCATCGACAACGTCCTTCTTTTCACATGCTTAAAAAAGGCAAACATCCATGAAAATCGGAGTCAGTTCCTACAGTTTTAGTCGCCTTGTCAATAGCGGCGCCATGGCCCAGATCGATGTCATTGCCGAAGCCAAGAAGATTGGCTTTGACGTTATTGAATTCTCCACCATTGCCGTTCCCAAAGGCAAAACCCTGCCCGAATTTGCCGCCGAATTGCGTAGCCGGGCCGATCAAGTAGGCATCGATATTGTAAACTACACCATCGGGGCCGATTTCCTCAACGGATCGAATGGTGATTTACAGGCAGAGATTGCACGCGTAAAAGGCGAGGTAGATATTGCCGCCATTCTGGGCGTGCCGGGGATGCGCCATGATGCCACCTTTGGTTGGCCAGCCAATTACACCGGCATCAAAAGCTTTGACGCGGCCCTGCCCCGCTTGATCGAAGGTTGCCGCGCCGTTACCGAGTATGCGGCGGGCAAAGGCATCAAGACCATGGTGGAGAATCATGGCTTCTTTTGTCAAGAGAGCACACGGGTGGAAAAGCTGATTGCCGGGGTCAACCACCCCAACTTTGGCGTGCTGATCGACATGGGCAATTTCCTCTGCGCCGATGATGAACCCACCACAGCGGTCGGTCGCTTGTTGCCTTTTGCCTTTCACTGTCACGCCAAAGATTTTCATGTCAAGCCTGGGACTGAGGTCAACCCCGGCAAGGGCTGGTTCCAATCCCGTGCTGGGAACTATCTGCGCGGGGCGATCATTGGGCATGGCAACGTCGCCATTTTGCAATGTCTGCAAATCATGCAACGGGCAGGCTATAACGGCGTCTTGTCGATTGAATATGAAGGCATTGAAGAGGTGTTGATGGGTATTCAGATCGGCCACGACAACCTGCGCCGCATGATTGGGCTGTTGACCAGTTAACTAGTACACGACGGCGTAAATAAACCGATAGTTGGTAGTGAAGCAGTAGGACAGTGGGACAGTAAGACAGTGACTGACCGACTGTTCTACTGTCCCACTGTCTTACTGGCTGACTAAAAACGCACTTCTTACCCATGCAATGTATAGATCGGCACATCTTCCATGCGGTAATAGACTGGAATTCCGCGGTGTTGCGCCTGCGTTACATCGTCATCGGCCCCCTTGGATGCACCGGGCAGACGCAACACTGCATCGCAATGTTCGAGCAATCGGCGCGCCGTGGGATGGAGAATGGCCTCAAAGAGCGCATCGCCCACTTGCTGACCCCCCGCGTTATGCCAAATGGGTAAGGCCACCCATTCTCCGATCATCGGGACGTGCCCGGCTTGAAAGATCGGCCAGGCTGCGGCTTCCAACCGTTGCAAGTTGGCCGCCATTTTGGCCGGCTCATCCCCTGTGCCACTGCGATAGGGACCGGCGATCAAGATAAGCAGTCGCTGATTGGTCTGTTGCATTTGTACTTTCTCCTCAATAGTCGTATATTGTATGCACGAATTTGCATGAAAAACCGTTTATTTGCACGAAAAGCAAAAATAAAATAACATATCGTGCAAATATATGCAAATTCATGTAATATCAGGAAACTAAAATGTTGACCAGTCAGCGAAAACAGCAGATACTTGAGGTATTGCGGCGTGAAGGGCAAGTGATCGCCAAGGATCTCAGCGAAAATCTGGGAGTGTCGCAGGATACCATCCGCCGTGATCTGCGCGAATTGGCGCAAGAAGGGTTGTTGCAACGCGTGCATGGCGGGGGCTTGCCTGCCTCACCGGCGATTGTCGATTTTGCTGGGCGGGAAACCATCGCTGTGGATGCCAAACAGACCATTGGCCGGGCCGCCGCCCAGATGATCAAGGACGGACAGGTGGTCTTTCTTGACGGTGGCACCACCACGGCCCAGTTGGTGCGCCATCTGTCACCTACGCTGCGCGCCACGGTGGTGACCCACAGTGCCACCATTGCCGCGGCGCTGGCCACACATCCTACGGTGGAAGTCATTGTGATTGGCGGTCGCCTCTTTAAACATTCGATTGTGACCGTGGGCGCAGCCGCCATTGCGACCATCGCCCAGATTCACGCCGATCTCTATTTTATGGGCGTCACTGGCATTCATCCGGTGATTGGCTTGAGCACCGGCGATTACGAGGAAGCCCAGGTCAAGCGGGC
>WBZQ01002262.1_pt1 | contig 12495 bp, 12 predicted proteins | sample 5204251 | NCBI WGS metagenome assembly WBZQ01 (sample SAMN12412402, study PRJNA552823) | activated sludge metagenome | isolation source: activated sludge from nitrification reactor of wastewater treatment plant... | place: USA: Virginia | collected 2017-09 | reverse complement strand
GTAAAGCAAGCCGTACAGTACTGATCGGGCGATCGCGGTGCCGATTTCAACATACCATCCAAACTGAGATACGCCAAACTGTCGGCCGTGATGTATTTGCGGATTTCTTCAGTCGAATGGTCGGAGGCGATCAACTCCTTCTTGGTCGGTGTATCGATACCATAGAAACAGGGCGAAATGATCGGCGGCGAACTGATTCGCATGTGGACTTCCGTTGCCCCAGCTTGCCGAATCATTTTCACGATTTTCCGGCTCGTCGTACCACGAACCAGCGAATCATCGATCACCACGACGCGTTTCCCCTCCAAGACTTCGGATACCGCGTTGAGTTTGACCTTCACACCGAAGTGACGAATCGACTGCTCCGGTTCGATGAATGTCCTTCCCACATAGTGGTTGCGAATCAATCCTGCTTCGAAGCGCACACCCGCCCCTTCGGCATAACCGAGAGCCGCCGGCACACCGGAGTCTGGAACCGGAATGACGATATCCGCCGGCACCCATGCCTCTTGAGCCAACTGTCGTCCCAACGCCTTCCGTGTGGTATACACCGCTTCACTTCCAAAAATGCGGCTGTCCGGCCTGGCGAAATAGACATACTCGAACACACACATGGCCGGAGACGTTTTGGGAAATGGATGGTGGCTCTCCAATCCTTGATCGTTGATCACAATCAACTCACCTGGTTCCACTTCTCGAATATATTCGGCATCGAGCAAGTCGAAGGCACAGGTCTCAGAAGCCACAACCCAGCTACTACGAAGCCGACCGATACACAGCGGCCTCAGCCCATAGGGATCCCGTGCGGCAATGAGCCCGTTGTCGGTCATCAACACCACCGAGAACGCCCCCCGCACCTGATTCAGCGCATCGACAACTCTTGAGAGAAAGGAGCCCGCCCGCGAATGCGCGATGAGATGGATGATCACCTCACTATCCGACGTCGATTGGAAGATCGCCCCGTAGGCCTCCAGCTCATGCCGAAGCATCTGGGCATTGATGAGATTTCCGTTATGCGCCAAGGCGAGATTGCCGAGGGCAAAATTCACCGTCAGCGGCTGCACATTCTTCAAATCGTTGCCACCGGTGGTGGAGTAGCGGTTATGTCCGATGGCCATGTGACCTGGCAACTTCGCCAAGACCGACTTGTGGAAAATGTCGGCCACTAGGCCCATGCCTTTCTGAATGCAAAACTGCTCACCATCCCCCGCAACGATCCCGGAGGCCTCTTGCCCACGATGCTGTAACGCGTACAGCCCCAAATAGGTCAGATTGGCCGCTTCTTCGTGACCATACACACCGAAAACCGCACATTCATCGTGGAACTTATCGGGAGAAACGATCGGCAATTCTTTGTGCATGATCTTTTGTCACACAGACGATTAGACGTGATTCAGCGATCTCTCCAGGGCATAGGCCCATCGATCCAACAATCCTGATACCGGCTGATCGATGAGACATTCTTCTGTTCCCTCATGTCTGACAGAGATGACCAAGCGCTCACCAGAAACCCTGCCGATCACATCGGCCGGCACGCCGGACGATTTCGCATGGTCGAGCACCGCCTGGCGCTGGCTCGGTTTCATGGAAATTACCACACGGGACTGACTCTCTCCGAACAGGACCGCATCGTTGCGAAGTCGCCCCTTGGGCAAGGTTACCACAGCGCCTCGTGTCCATTCGGATCCCGAGATACAGCTTTCTGCCAACGCAACGGCAATCCCACCATCAGAGCAATCGTGTGCAGATTGCAACAGCCCGCCGCGAATCAGCGACAGGACACAATCTTGAAGTCCCTTCTCGGTATCCAGATTCAAGTAGGGAGGAGACCCCTGCTCGCGAGCCTGCACGACCTTGAGGTACTCCGACCCTCCCAAATCCTCCCGAGTGTGACCGAGCAAGATGATGTCGTCCCCTTCCGACTTGAACCACTGGGTCATTGTCCGCTCTGCATCCTCGATCAGTCCGACCATGCCCAGCATGGGGGTGGGGTAGATGGAAAGCCCGTTCGTTTCGTTATAAAAGCTGACATTCCCGCTCACAATGGGGATCTGGAACCGCTCGCAGGCATCCTTCATGCCCTCGATCGCCATCACGAACTGCCACATAATATCCGGACGCTCCGGATTGCCGAAATTAAGACAGTCAGTCAATCCGATCGGGGCGGCTCCAGAACAGACAAGATTCCGCGCTGCTTCGGCCACAGCGAGACGCGCGCCTTCATAGGGATTCAACAGACAATACCGGCTGTTGCAATCGACCGTCATGGCCACCGCTTTGTTCGTGCCCTTGATCCGCACCACTGCCGAATCGGATCCCGGACGGACCATTGTGTTGGTCCGCACCATATGATCGTACTGTTCATAGACCCACCGCTTACTAGCGATCGTGGGAGATTCAAGCAATGCCAATAACGCTCCATTCCCATCCTTGATGTCGGGAATCAGATCATAATTCAGATTGGTCAACATATCTTGATACGCCGGAGGCTGGTAGGGCCGTTCGTAGCGGGGGCCGTCGTCAGCCAAGGCTTTCGCTGGGATCTCGGCAACAACCACTCCTTGATCCATGACGCGCAAGATTCCGTCGGCAGTTACTTTCCCAACCACTGCTACATCCAGATCCCACTTCCGGCACACCGCAACACATTCCTCTTCCTTGCCGGCTTTTGCCACCATCAACATGCGCTCTTGAGACTCGGACAGCATGATTTCATACGGTGTCATCCCAGGCTCGCGTCGAGGCACGACCGTGAGATCCAACTCGATCCCATTGCCGGCGCGGGAGGCCATTTCGCAGGAAGAGCTTGTCAGCCCAGCCGCTCCCATGTCTTGAATCCCGACGAGGAGATCGCGTTCCATCAACTCAAGGCAGGCCTCCAACAATAGTTTCTCGGTAAAGGGATCACCAACCTGCACGGTCGGACGCTTTTGCTCAGAGGTGTCGTCGAACGAGTCGCTTGCCATCGTCGCGCCATGAATCCCGTCACGGCCTGTTTTGGAACCGAAATAGATCACAGGGTTCCCGACGCCGGCCGCCGTACCGCGGAAAATCCTGTCTTTCTTGGCGATCCCCAGACAAAACACATTGACCAACGGATTGAGCGCATAGATGTCGTTAAAGACGATCTCTCCCCCCACAGTCGGCACTCCCATGCAATTGCCGTAGCCGGCAATGCCGGAGACCACCCCTTTCATGAGATGACGATTCTTTGGCGAATGCAGTTCTCCAAACCGGAGGGAGTCCAGCAACGCAATCGGCCTCGCACCCATTGTGAAGATATCGCGCAGAATGCCGCCGACCCCGGTTGCCGCACCTTGGTAGGGCTCGATGAACGAGGGATGGTTATGCGATTCCATCTTGAAGACCACACAGAGCCCATCGCCAATATCGACCGCACCAGCGTTTTCGCCTGGCCCCTGAACGACACGCGGCCCGGTCGTCGGCAATTTCCTCAAGTGCACGCGCGAACTTTTGTACGAGCAGTGCTCGGACCACATCACGGAAAACATTCCGAGTTCCGTGATGTTCGGCTCACGCCCCAAAATATCGATGATCTTGTTGTACTCATCGCCAGTCAGATTGTGCTGAGCGATGAGGTCTTTTGTGATGAGCGGCATGCCAGCCTGCATTATGACCGAGCGGTCACAGCGACAATAGTTTCCACAGAATAATCTGACCTGCCTGGAACCCGCTCAAGAATGTGCATGCCACGGCGCGGGCGCTGCACAGCATGATTGGCGAGGCGCTTGTCCAGCGCCTCGCCGGTCCGATGGGTCTCGAAGTGGGTATGACCCACAACTTTCTTACTGGACTTCCACTTTAACCGCTGCTTCAGCGGCCAAAGTTTGATGATCTTTGTCGGCTGCCACAACCTTGATTTCATGGGACCCAGGTGACATGCCCTTGACCGTCCCCTTCCATCCCTTCTGATATTCTCCATCCACGAAGCAATGCGCATGTGTCGCCTGGCTGCCCTTCGTGAGTTCATAGACGACTTCGACGTCGCTTCCCACCTTCGCTCCTGCGGCTGGGCTCTTGATCATGAGCTTGCTGCCGTCATCCGTCGCCGCAAAGGCCGCGAGCCCGGATCCCAATGTTAACATCCCAACTGCCGCAAAAACTGCTACTGCTCGCTTCATCTCGACCCTCCTCATTATATGAATAAAAGATATGTGTGACTGATCCATGCCAACTGACCCAATACTTTACCGTGCCATTTTCTATTCTTCAATCCTCTGAATAGGCTTCCGCCGACCCTGATCGAGGATCAGTTACCGCACAGTCGCCAAGTTCTTTCGCTCCAACGACATGATCATCGATTGAAAGAGCACACGCCCATCATCACGGCCCAGCAGGGCTTCAACACAGCGCTCCGGATGCGGCATCATGCCGAGAACATTCCCTCCCGCATTGCAGATGCCTGCGATATTGTCGAGTGAGCCATTCGGGCTCGCCTCCGGTACCACCTTGCCGTCCGCCGTACAATACCGAAAAGTCACTTGGGCATTCGCTTGAAGGCCGGCCAACGCCACAGGATCGGTATAGTAGTTCCCATCTGCATGCGCGACGGGAATTCTTAAAATCTGGCCCGGCTTCAATAAGCTCGTAAACGGTGTGGCAGCATTCTCAACCCGAACAGAGACGTCTTTGCAGACAAAATGCAGCGAACGATTGCGCAACATCGCGCCCGGCAAAAGGCCTGCCTCCAGCAGAATCTGAAAGCCATTACAAATCCCGAGTACCAATCCGCCATCGCCGGCAAATTGCTTGACGGCCTGCATGACCGGAGAAAACCGCGCGATCGCACCGGTCCGCAAATAGTCGCCGTAGGAGAACCCGCCCGGCAAGATAATCGCGTCTAATCCGGCCAAGGACGCTTCCTTGTGCCACACCATCGTCACATCATGACCCAGTACGTCTTTGACGACATGAGCACAGTCATGATCGCAATTACTGCCAGGAAAAACGACGACACCGATGTTCATATGACCTCAAGAAGCATATGGTGTATGGCTGACGGCACCAAACATGAAACAAGACCGTCTGCGATTTGGATCATACCCCATACGCTAGCAGCCATGAGCTCCTACCCCAACTCATACCGATACTCCTCAATGATGGTATTCGCCAGGAGCTTTTCACACATAGCCTTCACCTCAGTCTCAGCCTTGGTCTTATCAGTCTGATTAAGATCCAACTCCATATATTTCCCGACGCGGACATTGGCCGCATTTTTAAACCCCAACGAATCGAGTGCATGTTCAATGGCTTTACCCTGTGGATCAAGAATACCTTGCTTCAACGTCACATGAATTTTAGCTTTCACAATCTACTCTCCCGCTTCTCTCCGGCATCATTCAGCCGATCCACATATTTCTTGATCCACAGAATCACAGCGATGGTGAGCCCGCCACAAACCACCAATCCCACGAACGCCCACCGCCAGGGTGATTCGTTCAGCCGATAGGCCATCACACCGACAATGGCCGCCCAGACCACCACCGACGCGATCAGCCCATAATTCAAGTACGCCCGCGTCATCTCTCCATCTTCCTTTTGACTTTCCCTCCAAAAGAGAGGGTAGGGTTGTGCTTAACCTCCACATGCACCGAGCACCGCCCGCCTTGATACGCATTCAATGCGTCCAGCGTGCGCCTTGCGCGAGCAAGGAGGGCAACCCCTTCGATCCCTTCTACCCACACACCCGTTTCAACACCTCCTGATACGCCTCCTCGATCTTCCCCATATCCTTCCGAAACCGATCCTTATCCATCGATTCGCCGGTCGCCATATCCCACAAACGACAGGTGTCCGGAGAGATTTCGTCTGCCAGGATCAATTTGTTATGAAACACACCAAACTCGAGCTTGAAATCCACCAGCTGCATCTTCCGCTCGGCAAAGAACGGCTTCAGGATCTTATTCACCGCGTGCCCCAGGTCGCGCAACTCGCGCAACACGCCGGGGGTCGCGACACTCATCAGCCGCAAATGGTCATCGTTGACCAGGGGGTCGCCGAGTGCGTCGTTCTTGTAGTAAAACTCAACGAGCGCCGGATCAATCCGATTCCCCTCTTTCAATCCCAGCCGCTTCGCCAAACTACCGGCCACCGTATTCCGCACCACAACCTCGACCGGGACGATTCTGACCCGCTTCGTCAGCATTTCCCTGTCGTTCAACCGCTCGACGAAGTGGGTGCGGATTCCGCCTTGCTCCAAGAGTCGGAAAAGCCGCTCCGAAACCTTATTATTGATCACCCCTTTTTCAACGATGGTGCCGCGTTTCTGTGCATTGAAGGCCGTCGCATCGTCCTTGAAATACTGGATGACCTGGTCCGGATTCCCGGTCGCAAAGATCTTTTTAGCCTTCCCTTCGTAGAGTAGTTCTCCCGTCGTCATGATCAGACCTCAGCCTTCAGTTCACTGGACCAACGATTCAATAACCTCGTCCACAGATTGCAGCACCCCTAGAAGGGTGGGATGACCGAGGCGACGAACATACTGAAACTCCTTCACCTTCTCAAGCGACAGCACCAGACTATGAAAATTTTCCAGATTCGATGTTTCAAAATAGGTGATGAAGTCCAGGTCGTCCAGACCCGTCGAGTGATAGAGTTTCCGCTTGACCGTCTTTAAGTACGGCAGAGCGGCTGCCGTATGCTCCTGCATCATGGCAACCTGTTTGTCACGATCCAGCCCCCACCACTCGGCTGATTTCTTGACCGGGAGGATGATCGCATAGGGCTTCGGACCTGGCTCGCTCGGAGACGTAAGATCTGTCTTCAGCTGCTCAGAAAACCCGGGTACATAGGTTGGTTTCTTGGTTAGCCCATGCATGATGCCGGCTATTTTAAGATGTCGCCCGAATTGGCTACTCTTCAAGTCGAGTAGAAACGCTTGAGTATCACGCAATTCCATCGCATGAACGCGGAACAGCAGGTCGGCATGATCAGACAGGCCGCGAAGCAGATAGAGATCGATCGCCACATGCTCCCGATGCTGTTCCACTACCCCTTTGAGCGTGGCCAGACGAGCAATACGGACTGAGGAGTCGAGTTTTCCCCACTGGTCATCCAGCGCAAAGACGGCAAAACTGCCATAGACTCCCGATTCGCTCAGGAGTTTCTCCCGATCCACTCCCGCAGAGACGGGAGAAAACCAGAAACTCATGAAGAGAAAAACGCACATGACCGTCCTGAGAAATAAGCGCGTCATAACCTTGCTCCCTTCTTCTTGATACCGGACGATGCCTTGGCTCGTCCGAATACCCGCCGATAGATTTGGTCAAGGTGGCGCAGATAGTACTGGGGGTTGAAACAGGTGGCAATCTCACGCCCGTTCAAGTGTTGGGAGATAAAGGGATCCTTCTCGGCCAAATCTTGCAGTGCTCCTCCGCCGCGCCAGGACGCCATCGCATTCCGCTGAACCGCTTCGTATGACTCTTTTCGTTGCGCGCCCTTCTCGATGAGCGCCAACAGCAACCGCTGGGAATAGACCAGTCCGCCGGTCAGCTCAAGGTTTCGCCGCATACGGTCGGGATAGACGACCAGATGCTCGATGAGATCCGTGACCTTGGCCAGCATATAATCGATCAGAATCGTGCTGTCCGGCATGATCACCCGCTCGACCGACGAATGGCTGATGTCACGCTCGTGCCAGAGTGCCACGTTTTCCATGGCTGCCACACTGTTCGCCCGTACGAGTCGAGCCAGTCCGCATAAGTTCTCCGAGACGATCGGATTGCGTTTGTGGGGCATCGCCGAGGATCCCTTTTGGCCTTCGGAGAAATACTCTTCGGCCTCGAGTACTTCCGTACGCTGAAGATGGCGGATCTCCGTGGCAAACTTCTCGATGCTGGCCGCCAGCAGGGCAAGTGCCGTAGCATAGGACGCATGGCGGTCTCGTTGGACCACTTGATTCGAGACGGGATCCGCTTTCAAGCCGAGCTTGGCACAGACATACTCTTCGATCTTGGGCCCCTGATGGGCAAAGGTCCCCATCGCACCGGACAACTTGCCGACCGCGATCTCGCCTCTGACCGATCGCAACCGTGCCTGATGGCGCCCGACTTCCTCATACCAGAGAGCGAGTTTCAGGCCAAACGAAATGGGCTCCCCGTGAATGCCATGCGACCGCCCCACCATCACCAGATCTTTGTAACGGAAGGCCTGCTGCTCCAAAATAGTCCGCAGCCGTTCTACTCCACCCAGGATCAAATCGATCGCCTCTGTCATTTGTATGGCCAACGACGTATCAACAATATCCGACGAGGTCAGCCCCATGTGAAGAAACCGGTGGTCTGGCCCCACCGTATCCATCAGTGATTCCAGAAAGGCGATCACATCATGTTTCGTGACTTTCTCAATCTCAGCGATCCGGTCGATGTCGATTCTGGCCCTCTTCCTGATTCTCGCCGCTACCCCACGGGGAGCCTGTTTGGTCTGCTCAAACGCCGCACAGGCTTGGAGTTCGACCTCCAGCCAAATCTCATACTTGTGTTTCAAGTCCCAAATGGCCCTCATTTGGGGACGTGTATACCGTTCAATCACCGTCGACTCTCCTCCACATCGGTCGATTCGGATCCGCCCGCTTCGCGGCCAATCGCGACTCGGTTGCTAACGCCTTATCCAACACCGCATTCACAAACTTGGAGGCAGCGTCATCTCCGAAACTCTTCGCCAACTCAATCGCTTCGTCCATCGTGACCTTCGCAGGGACCTCATCGACCCATAACAACTCGTAGAGCCCGGCACGTAAAATATTGCGATCGACGACCGGCATACGCTGTACCGTCCAGTTCGTCGCATACTTCGCGATGGTGGCATCGAGCTCCTTCCGATGCTCCAGTACGCCCCGAACCAACCGTTCCGCAAAAGCCCGTGCTTCATCGGAAGCGGAGTACTCGCGCCAAAACTCATCCAGACGAAGCTCACCTTTCCCATGGATGTCGTGCTGAAAGAGAATCTGCAAGGCCCGCTCGCGAGCCTGATGACGGCCACCCATAGGCTACGTTACCGGTCGCGCAGCGATCGGTCGTCGTCGATTCGATGAACCGGGACCAGCAGGCTGCCCTAAGGCCTTCACGCGCTGCATCACCTTCACCATCTCGATCGCAGACTGTGCCGCCGCACCGCCACGGTTGAATCGCTTCAGGTCCGCACGCTCCTCAGCCTGCGCCACCGTCTCCGTAGTTAGCACGCCAAAAATGATCGGCACCTCCGTCTCCATCGCGGCCTGGCCGATCCCACGACTGACTTCCGAGCAAATGTAATCAAAATGGGGAGTGTCGCCTCGGATCACGGCGCCTAGGCAAATGACTGCATCAAAGCGGTTCGCCCGTGCCATCGTCCGAGCAACCAGGGGAATCTCAAACGCTCCCGGCACACGCACAATCTCGAGGTCCCCAGTGCGAACGCCATGGTCGATGAGGGTCGCGACACAAGCATCCAGCAATCTGCTCGTGATTTGCTTGTTAAACTTCGCCGCAACAATGCCGATTTGCAACCCCGTCGCGGATCGCCCTGTTCGTCTAACCTTCATCGTGTATCACCGTCCTGACATGGTGCGTCAGACCTTTTTCAGCAGATGCCCGAGCTTCGCCTTTTTCGTCCGAAGATACCGAACATTGGCTGCACGGGGAGCAATCTCAATAGGAACACGTTCGACGACCTTGAGGCCATAGCCTTCGATCCCGACGATCTTTCTCGGGTTATTCGTAATCAACCGAATCTGGTGTAGACCAAGGCTCGCCAAGATTTGTGCGCCGACACCATAGTCACGGAGATCGGCCTTGAACCCCAGCTGCAGATTGGCTTCAACGGTGTCACTGCCTCGATCTTGCAAACCATAGGCCTTAATCTTGTTGAGCAGCCCAATGCCTCGGCCCTCCTGATTCAAATACAAGAGGACGCCTCGGCCTTCCTTCTGAATAATCTCCATCGCGGAATGGAGTTGCTCACGACAATCGCACCGCAGCGATCCCAGCGCATCAGCGGTCAGACATCCGGAATGGACGCGAACCAGCGTCGGCATCCCGCCCTCGACCCGTCCCTTGACCAATGCAATGTGAGTCACTCCGTCGATTTGATTTTCGAAGGCCACCGCCTCGAATTCTCCAAACATGGTCGGCAGCCGTGCACTCGCCACCCGTTTCACAAAGGTTTCCCGATGCATACGGTACTCGATCAAGGCCTTGACCGTCACCATCTTCAGCTTATGAGCCTTGGCAAATTTCGTCAGCTCAGGCACCCGAGCCATCGTGCCATCAGCATTCATAATCTCGCAGATCACTCCGGCAGGCTTGAGCCCGGCCAATCGGGCCAGATCAACCGAGCCTTCCGTTTGTCCAGCACGCCGAAGCACACCGCCTGTTTGCGCCTTGAGTGGGAACACGTGTCCGGGCCGAGCGAGATCCCTCGGTTTACATTTTGAGTCGATCGCTACATGAATCGTCGTCGCCCGATCGGCGGCAGAAATGCCGGTCGTAATGTCTTTACGCGCATCGATCGAGACAGTGAACGCGGTCCCGAATGTGGCGGTATTCTCTGCCGCTTGCTGAGGCAACTGCAGTTCTTCCACCCGTTCAGGGGTCAGTGCCAAACAAATCAGTCCACGGGCATGCTTCGCCATGAAATTGATCGCCTGCGGCGTGACCTTTTCTGCAGCGATGACGAGATCACCCTCATTCTCGCGGTCTTCGTCGTCAACGAGGATAATAAACTTCCCCTTCTTGATATCACGGATCGCGTCTTGAATATGATTGAACGGACTAGGCATAAGGTACCCAATCTAGCATTTCAGACCGAACCTTGAATATGATTTTTTTGCTGGTAGTTCGACTTCACGGAGATGTTCAGGAAGGAAGATTCATCGGGGACGATCCATTCGGACGCAGTACCGCTATCACGGTTCCCCATGCGCAGACCGCAAGGCCGGCAAACAGCCAAAAGCCTACCTCGTAGCTCCCTGAGAGTTCTCTCATCATGCCGATCAGAATCGGCACGACAAATCCACCAACAGCACCTGCCGCACCGACCACACCCGAAGCCAATCCGATGTCTCGGGGCAACCATTCGGCCACGAGCTGAAAGACCACGCCGTTGCCGAATCCCATTGCCGCCGTCGCGATCACCATCATCGCCACAGCCATCGTGTACGAAGGACTGACCACCGCCACTACTGCCCCGGCAATTATCGGCAGCACATAGTAGAGCGTCCGTACTCCCCCGTGCTGATCCGCCACAAAACCGCCGACCGGCCGGATCGCGCTTCCCACGAGCCCGCAGAAGGCTGCAAGCGTTCCAGCTTGAATCGCATCGACATGATAGACATCATGCAGCAAGAGCGGCAGGAGACTGCACAACCCCACAAAGCCACCGAACGTGATCGCATAAAGGAAACAGAGCCAATAGGCCGACCGCCGGCGAATCAACTGCGCCGCCTGATGCCACCATGCCACGACATCGGAGGAAGGACTCGGCGTGGTTCGTGGGACCGCGACCACAAATCCGACCGTCGCCACGGCCACCACGCAGGCCATGAGCCCGCAGATCTGATGCCAATTCATGGCGATAGCCCAGCGCGGGGCCAAGAAGAAAATCAGCACGGTGCCGACATTCCCCGATGCGGCCAAGCCAAGCACCAGTCCCTGCGCCGACGGTGGATAGGCTCGACTGGCAATCGGCAAGGCCACGGCAAAACTCGCTCCAGCTACACCAAGGCCGACCGAAAAGACTTGTAGTGCCCCATACTCCATGACGCCAAGCCACCCCCAGACCAACACCAGAAGCTCGACGAGGAGAATGACCAGCGCCGTGGGCCACGCACCGAACCGATCCGCGCTCCAGCCGGCGACAATCCGTAAGACCGCCCCGCCGAGTAACGGCAGGGACACCAGCCAGGCAATCTCCGCATCGCTCAGCTGCAGAGCCGTCGCCAACGGAACACTCATCGCGCCGACGAGCAGCCAGACCATGAAACTGACCATGAGGTGGAGCCACGCCCCCACCAGCGAGGGCCAATGGCCACTCCGCACACTGCGCCAGATCGTGAGCACTCCCGGCCTCCCAAGTAAAAAGTGCAATATAGGAGAGCGCTATTCCCGGGCGCAAGAGATGCACGTCCTGTCTTGATCGAGTAGATAAACAAGTCTCGCGGCGAAGAGAGTGGCGCATTGCGCAATACCGTCATCGTCCGGGCCAAGTCGCCGCTCATCTGGACGTGCATACATGCACCTACGACGGTAGTCCATGTGTAGGTCAAGTTGGTCGGAATCACCTATGTGTGGGGTGGGAGGAGGATCGTTACAGAAGTTAGAAACGTATCACGAGCGTCGTTCAGGACCCATCAATACGCACGCCCCCGTCGACCTAGCCCGCATTATTCATGACGGTTCGTCACGAAACCGACAAGACGCCTTGCGAGACGGGCACGCGGAGGCCCGAGGGACCAAGGCGTACTTGAACAGTACGTCGAGGTCGCGAGGGACGAGCCTG
>WBZQ01002261.1_pt1 | contig 12496 bp, 14 predicted proteins | sample 5204251 | NCBI WGS metagenome assembly WBZQ01 (sample SAMN12412402, study PRJNA552823) | activated sludge metagenome | isolation source: activated sludge from nitrification reactor of wastewater treatment plant... | place: USA: Virginia | collected 2017-09 | reverse complement strand
ATCGCTCCCGATGCGGAAAGGAAAGGCGAGATGACGGCCGTTGGAAAGTGCCATGGCTAGACTCCTGTGGCCTTGGTCTGCACCTGCACCACAAGCGCCGTACCCTGCGGCGCCTGTGCGGCGTTGAGGCAGAGCCCGACGCTGTTCTGCAGCAGCACCGGCACGCCCCGGATTTGGGTCTGAGTCGCCCCGGTTACCCAGCGGATCGACACACAGGGTGAATAGGCGACCGGGGTAAACGTGCAGCCGATGACCGGGTGCACATCGGTCTGCAACAACATTGGTGCTCCATCCACTTTTGCCTCGGTGTTGGTCGTAACCAGCTGGGCCTGGCCGGCGTGCGGACACATGACGGTGCTGGTGGTCGTCAAAATCGGGATCATGGTGGCACTCCAAATGACATGGCTCCGTTGACCAGACTGACACCGGCCAGCCCGATCTTGATCTGACCGTTGTTGAGTGAAATATCGTCGGTGCTGATCTTGATCTCGCAAGCCCCGCAGCTCAGCACGATCTCGCTGCCGCTGAGCGTTATCGAGGGACCGCCCTGGCTGCCATGCACCAATTTCAGTTCGTCCTTCTCATCATCGAGGATGACGGTGTGGCCGTTTTCGGAGACGATCACCCGCACGTTCGCGCCTTGCGGATTCGGGCGCTGCCCGCCGGCCCACCAGGCACCGGACCAAAGCGGGTTGTCGAGCCGGCCGGCCTCGAATTCGATCCACACCCCCGAGCCGACCGCCGGCAGCATAACCATGCCGTGACCGTCCCCGGCGAAAGGCGCCACCGGCAGAGCCCAACCGGTTTCCTGCCCGTTCAGCACCCCGTCCACACGCGCTTTGATGCGGCATTGGTTATTGGGATCGTCGACGTTGGTGACGATGCCCCGGTACTTGCCGAAGTAACTGGTTGCGACCCGCTGATTCAAACGCGCGACGTTGCGTTCAACGATATCGGCCATCAGAATATCCCCACACTGGCAGACACCGACACATTCAAACCGCCGCCCAACGCCTCAGCTACCTGGGCGCCGGACACCTCGGTCAGCGAGTCGGTTTTGGCTTCGAGCCGCTGCGTGTATACGGACGGAGAGATGCGATGCACGACTTGAGTGATCAGATAGTCGCCGCTGTAGGGCGTGGCGCCGGCATCGACACGCACCTTGAGATAGGGCGTCAGGACCACCCCGTAGCACCCAGACACGACTTCACCGGATAGGCGGTACGTGTAGGCGCTACTTCGCGCCCGCGCCGTGACCGCAGCCTCGGGATCTTCGGCCGTGTTATCCGAGGGATGCAGTAACCTCCGCGGGGTCAGATCGGCCGGGACCGCCGGCAGCGTCCGCATGAGCCCGAGATCCGCGGCGCTTGTTTCGAACGTCGTCGTGCCCTGATCATCGACCCGCAGGACGCGTGCTTGGGTAATCTCGGCGCCATCGGGATCCTCGGTGATGCTGGCGTGGGCCAGACTGCGATTGTCGCCGATCATGACCAGCGGCGGGAGATCGGATGCGTCTTCGGGATCCGGCATGAAACAGCCGGTGCTCGCCGCCCGTTCGTCTCCCGGCAAAACGTACGCGTGACGGTCGTTGAGCTGGGCCAACTCACGCATGAACTGCAGGACGGTGCCGCGGCGTGTGGTGGTCTCGACCGTGGCAGTAGTAGCTTCGATCCGGGTATCGACGATTTGCTCGAAGCGTCCGAACAGTTCTTCGACCACCTCGCTGTGGCGGCGATTTTCGAACGGGGGCTCGACTTCCTCATCCCGGTCGAGGAAGGCGCTGTCGTCGCGCACCACCATGGTGGCCGTACTGCGGCCTGGTTGTGCGTCGAGCGCGGCGTCGATATTGACCAGCGGCCCATCGATCAGCGGCACGAACCGCCCGTTGCCGATGTCGATCTCGACGCGCACCCTGGAAAAGGCCTGGGCCGTGTCACCCGGCCAATGCAGCCAGCGGCCGTTCGCATCCAGACAGAGCGCCATACGCAATCGCGCTTCCCAGAATGCATCCATCTCCTGGGTCACTTCGATCTCTTCGATACGCGCAAGTTCGTCTTCGCTCGCCGCGCGCTCGCCGAACCAGACTCGAAATCTGGGCTCGCTCATATTCAGGTCCTCGGGACGTCCAGCGTATCACCGACACGCTCGACAAGCGTGCGGCTGTCGAGGGCGGTGTTGGCGTCAGCCACGTGCCAGAATTGCGTGGCGTCGCCGTACCTCGCCTGGGCGATCAAGTCGAGGCGGTCGCCGGCCGTCACGGCCTGCGCCTCACCGACGACCGGTGTCAACCGTCGCAGCTTGAGCGCGGTGACTTTTTCGCCTGTCGGCGTGGTGGATTCGACACTGGCGACCTTTGCGTAACGGGAATTGGGGAGAAACATCCTGCCTCCTCGACCTACAAAGGAATCAGCTCGACGATTTGTTCGGCCGTATTGGCCAAGTTGGCGATGGCTTGGGCTTCCTTGGCTATCGTGGTGTACTCCAGAGCGCCTTTGCCCAGCACGTCGTCCGAACACTCATCGATCGCGATGACGCTCAACTGCAAATCCACCTCGGCCCGGAGGGGGTTGAGCAGCGCATCGTACTCCAGCTCCGCAATCGTCATGGAATCGATGGTCACCGGCAACACTCGGGTCAAGCCCCAGATAAACAGGATCCTCGGGTACTTCTCGCGCGGAATGGGTTGCGCCGGCGCATCGTCACCGCCGCCCATCCCCAAGGCGTCGCCGACGGCATCGAGCGCCGCGCCGATCAGTCCGGCGATCTTGGAACTCGGCAGCACCATCTTTTCGAGGGCACTCAACTGAGGGCCGATGCCGAACATTTTGGCCAGGGCCTTGTCCTCATCCAGCATATTGACGGCGCTGAAGTGGGCTTTGAAGGAAATCCGCTCGAAGGTCCTCTCACCCGCCTGGGTGGTCTCTCGCTGGGTGGCGCCGGTCGGACGCTGTGGGATCTGGAGGCTGCGCGTCAGCGACTCCGGATTGAATTGGAAGATCACCACGTTGGGAATGGGCCCAATGAGATCCGTGCCATATTCGATGAGCGCACCACGAAGCAGGGGCATGATCAACCTTCCCACAACTTGTTTGCGATTCGTTGGGCAAGTTGCTGTGCAACCGCATGAGGGGCCGCCGCGCCACCAAGAGCGATGCGCCCCGCGTCGACCCGCTTCGCCGAGAGTGCTTCGATGCGGCGGCGCGCCAAGGCCTGCGCCAGCGCCGGTCTCAGCAGTCGGGCCGTGGCCTCGGCGGCGCGCGGCGCCATACTGCGGGCATCCACATCGAGGCGTTGAATGTGTATTCGACGGACGGAGCCCGGTCGAGGATTCGTGTTCATCGCCTACTCCGCTCCTCCGCTACCAGCGACGCATACTGTCCGAATTGATCGAGGCTGTTGACGCGTTCGAGCTTGTCATATTCGCGTTGCACGGCCCGAATGATAGCCGGCATCGTCAGCTCCTTGGGTGCTCCCTCGCTTGCAGATTGGAGGCAGGCCTGGAATACAATCGCGCGAATGTGCCCGCCGGCCAACGCAAAACGCCTGGCGAGAAAGCCGAAATCGAGAGTACGGGCATCCACGCCGGACGGAATCACCTCGCGCCAGATGCGCAGCCGTTCCTCGGGACCGGGCAATGGGAATTCGACGACGAACCGGAGCCGCCGCAGAAAGGCCTCATCAAGGTCCTTTTTGCGGTTTGTGGCGAGGATCGCCAGCCCCTTGAACCGTTCCATGCGCTCCAACAAGTAACTGATCTCCAGGTTGGCATAACGGTCGTGCGCATCCTTGACCTCGGTGCGCTTGCCGAACAGGGCATCCGCTTCGTCGAAGAACAAAATCACGTCGGCGGTGTCGGCGGCGTCGAAAAGCCTGCGCAAATTCTTTTCCGTTTCACCGATGTACTTGTTCACCACCTGCGACAGATCGATGCGGTACAGCGGCAGATTCAGCGCCTGCGCCATCGCTTCCGCGCACATGGTCTTGCCGGTCCCGGGAGGTCCTGCGAACAGCGCGGCCAATCCCCCTTCATTCCAAGCACGGGCGGTGCCCCATTCATAGTGAACTCGGGTGAGATTGCGCATTGCCGCCACAATCTCCTCGACCTGACCCGTCTGGCCCGGCGGCAGCATCAGCTCCGAGAGTGTAAACCGAGGGGCCACGGGCTGGGCCAGCATGCCCAGGTCGAGATCGGCGCGCGCGGCGGCGAACAGTTCATCCTCGGTGGGGGTTCGCCCCAAGGCGGCCACATCCGTACCGACCCGCGCGATCGCCGCATGCTCGTATCGGAAGCGCCTGGCCACCTCGGCTAACACGGGCCTGTGCGCCACGGCAGGTACGGCGGAACGCCACAGGGCCAGCCGCTCCGCGTAGGACATGGGGGGCACCGTGAGGGGAGACAGAGTGCCGGCAAGCCCTTTGCTCAAAGCCGATCGCTCATGCAGCCCGACGAACACGAGCGACGGCAAGCCTGGAAGGGGCGGTCTGATCATCCCGTCATGGCCAGCGGGATCGCTCAGCCATTCCCCGGGCAGATAAACCGCGTGGCCTCGCAGCCAAGCCGTCGTGAGCAACTGCGGAAGATGTTCGCGCAGACAACCGGGGCTTGGTCTGACGGTCAGCACACCCTGCAACTCCGTGCACCCCGCCACTATCTCGGCGAGGGACGCCCCAGGTTCGCCGATGACCGGTAAGATACGCATCTGAGCGGCCCCACCCTGATGGAGAGCGGCCGATACCCGTGCGGCAATGACCGATGCAAATCCCTGAGGCGGGGCCACGTGGTTCACGGTTTCCAGCGCGTCCTGCTGTTTTCGCCCCGGGAACAGCATTTCGCGCGCGACCATCGGCGGAATGCTCAGCGGAGCCTGCCACGCCCCTTGGCCGGATGCCAGAGCGAGCAGACCATGACGCAGCAGCGGGTGTGCGGGATCAACGCAGTGCAGAACGGCATCAGGATCGTCCCACAGGCGCTGTGCCAGGGCCAGCGTGGGTTCACATCGCAGGGGATCGTTCTGGCAAGTTGCGATCACAGGCCCGCAGGCACCGTCGACACTGGGCAGCAACGCCAGCGCGAGGATAAACCGCTCGACCGGAGTGAGCTTCAGCGTCTCCGCAACCCAGCCGAACGAGCCCCGAGGGCAAAGCCCGTCCTCGGAGGCCTGAGTCGCGATCCGCTCGCTCAGATAACGCGCGGTGACATCAGCGGCGAAGAACGCACGTTTGTCTTGATCATAGCGCATGAGATCCAAGGCCGCTACGGTGCGATCGGCCAAGGGCGGCAGCACGGCGGTGCCCTGACCATCAAGGTTTTGCATTCCGCGTTCGCGCCACAACCAGGAAATTTCACGACGCAGGCGTAACGTGGCCTGGCTCAGCCAATATTGGGCGAGGTCATCATCCCCTCCGACACCAGGTGTGAATGTCATCGGCTCCAGGCGTTCTGTTCGCACGTCCCTATCCTTCGTTCGTTATAGGACCGTCACCGCCGGGCTGTTCTTGGCCTGCTGGTTATTGACGCGCACAATCGCTCGATAGCTGCCCGCCGGCGCGGTTCCCGCGACGCCCAGCACCGTCAAGGTCTGCTGGTCGGCGGCCGTCGCCACCGTGTCATAGGTCTGGACGGTCACGCCGTCGCTCTGGCGATACAGGGACACCATCACATCATCGGTGTCATCCCCCAACAACAGACCGGTCAACACCAAGTTACCCGCGACCAGGGCGGCCGTATCGACCGTCGGCAACAGGCGGGCCGCAAGCAGGTTGCTGGATCTGGTCCGTGTGGCTGAAAGGCGGCGCCGCACGATCAGCGGCAGCTCCCCGGCCGACAACGCGGTGCCGGAAGCGATGGGCCCCTGCGGATTGCCGCCGGGGTCACCCTCGACGGTGGCGCGCAAGCGATCGGGGAGGCGCACCACCGGCGTCAGCACCACGTCGCCGAGCACCACTTCGAGATCGTTCGACTGGAGATCTTCCCCGAACAAGTCGATCTGCGCACCGGCTTCGAAGACCTGGGGCTCCACGCGCTGCAGGCGCGGCCCCAGGGAAGGGATTACGGCGATGCCGATGCCCTCCTCGCCGATGACGGTCTGTGGGGTCGTGGTATAGTCGACACCCACCAGAAGCGAGGCCCGAGGCTCGCGGCCCGGCACAATCATGATGGGCCGCATCTGGAAGGCCACCGACAGTCGGTACCGTTCGTCGGTGCCCTGCATGATTTTCGACAGCAGGTCGACGCTGGATTCGTCGAAGGTCAGTTTGAGCGGCTCCGGATTGTTTTCCAGCGCGAGTTGCACATCGGGCGCCACAAGCGGATCGAGCCGGAGGAAATTCAACTCCTGCAGCGCCGACAAACCCTGGCCGAGCAACTCGTGGGCTGCCGCACTATCGCTTTCCTCCCTGTCGTCGAAGGCGGTCAAGAGGTACTTGAGCACCAGCCAGAGGTGCGGCGGCTCACCGTCACGCAAACTGAAGTTTCTTAAGGTAGGATCGAAACTGGTTTCGTAGAGAAACAGGTTCAACTTGGCCGAGGTATTGGTCTCGGCGGCCATTTCCGGCTTACCGACGCTGACTTCGAAGCCACGTCGGATCAGATGATCCCGTAACAACCGGGTCACCGCGCCAATTGCCCTCCCGGAATCCGCCAGCGCCATGCGTCAGATCCTCCATAGAGTCCGCCGGCAGAGCCCCGAGCGGAGCGGCGCTTCGGCGGTACCCCTCGGGGCCGGCGGTGGGGCTGTTGCCGCGACCGTTGGCGGGGGTGGCGCATCGACACGGACGTTGATGGAGCCGATCGTCACTTCGACCATGTTATCGGGCACGGGGTCGCGGGCCGAGGTCTGGCGATGTTGGTCGAAATCCTGGAGCGCCGCCGGAGCCTCCGCCGATTGGGCCTGTCCCAGCCGAACAAACGAGGGTGATCCGACGGAATCGAGCCGCTCCTCACCTTCCTGATGACTTTCCCGGCTCTCCGCCCTTTGAGGCACTTGCACGTCCCGATGCACGAACGGCGAGTCTGATCGCTGAGGTCGTACCGACCCCGGTTCCGCTCCCACCCCTGCATGATCCTCGCCGGAGGCAACCCAACGCAGCGCAGCTTGAACCACGGCAGACCTCGCAGGCAACGGTTCCTCTTCGTGAACACGGCTCGGCATATTCACACCGGATGAAGCCTCGTCATGCGCGCGCCTTTCCGCCACCACGAAACCGGACGAGTCGGCCTCCTGCACTTGAATCATGGGCGCGATGGCAGCAGGTCTTGCCTTCTCAATCACTGAAGGCATGGGCGCAATCTCAACGCGAGGCCTCGCCGCTCCCTCCCCAGCCTCAAGGCTGGGTTGACGCTGGGCAGGAATCAGCGGGTCGGTCTTGTCCTCCGAAGCGTCGGGGTGCGCCATGCTCACGTGCTCGTCGACTTCCACAATTCCGTAATCCGCCGGAGACGCGGGGTCTTGCGGCGGAATGCCCGGCCGCAATGCGGCGCCCCTCTCGAGGAACAACCCGCTGGATTGCATCAACGAGCCGAAATAGTCGCTCATCGTTCGTTCTCGATCATGGTCAGGTAGTGCGTGCGCCTGTGCGGCGGGATGGCGAGCACCTCGGCTTCGGTCCAGCCGTAGTGCGACGCCAGCCTATGAACTTCCCGGACCAGCGCGCGCTGCTTCCGCCTCAGTTTGTCAAGCACGATGTCTTCGAGATCGACTCTGACCTCATTGGTCGCCCCGCACGCCGGACAGATGCACGATACTGTGAAGGCCACCAATGGATCTTGGGCCGACAGGGCCTCGGCCAGGGCGAGCTCGTCTTCATGGCTCGCATGTCCCTCGACCACAAGGCTCCCGAGCATGGCTTCGATGGCGGCGCGGCGGGATGGCGGCCGAAGATTTCTCCACTCGCTCAAGTCTCGTCCGTTCGGACGCCGCAGCACTATGGAGAGCTCGTCTTTCAACCGGACTTGGACCGTATCCCCTTGGGGAACGCTGTCACTCAGTGCCGCAATCGGCAATTCAAATTCGAACCGTTCCATGCACTCTGGTTGCCGGCAACGGGCCAACAACCTGAGATGATCGATTGACTCGGTCGACGCCAGCAGTCGCAAGAGCGCCACGATACGAACAGCCACCGCCTGCGACCACCAAAACTCGGGTTCCCGAGGGGAACCGCAGGAAGCGAGAAGCATGGTCACCAGCGCAGGACGGTCCTTTGTCGTGAAATCGATGTCGAGATCCTCGACGCAGCCGAACGGGCGCCATTCGCCGGATCCTGTGTCATGCCCGTGGGTGTGCAGGATGACCAAGGTACTACCCTCCGATTACTGGCTCGGCCGGCTCCGTCACATCCAAGTCGCGCTCCCACCCTTCATTTTCCAGTTTCAGGGTTTGAATGAGCACGGCGTTCGCGTTGGCATCGAGGTCGGCGGTCGCCTGGAACTCAGACACCCAGCAGCGGTAAATCTTATAGGCCAACACTACTTGGCCGGTTTCGTTGTAGACCTCGAGCAACACATCCTTGCGGAAGTCTTTTAGGCTCACTTCGGCGCCGAGCCCCGAGCCGATATGCCATACCTTGTCCGCCCAGTTTTCGAACTCGGTATCATGGGTGACTCCTCGCTCCAAGGTAATCGCCTCGTACTTGGTCCTGCCCGGAGACTTGCGCGAAGTCGACGGGTCGCCGCCTTCGCGGTGCTCGACGACCTCGGTACTTCGCTTGAGCGCCCCCACCTTGCTGATACCGGCAACGTAGCGGCCGTCCCATTTGATGCGGAACTTGAAATTCTTGTATGGATCGAAACGATGGGTATTAACGGAAAATTGGGCCATGGTCCGACTCCTTCATTTAGGCCTGCAGATCGCCGGAGATTTGCTGAATGGTGATGACGACGAACTCGGCGGGCTTCAGAGGGGCAAAGCCGACCTCGATATTGACGATCCCAAGGTTGCGATCGGCTTGCGTCGTGGTTTCCTTGTCACACTTCACGTAGTAAGCCTCTTGAGGGGTTTGCCCCTGGAAAGCCCCCTGGCGGAACAGGCCGTTCATGAATACGCCGACATTGAGCCGGATCTGAGACCAGAGCGGCTCATCGTTGGGCTCGAACACCACCCATTTGGTGCCACGGAACAGCGACTCCTCGATGAACAGCGCCAATCTGACGATGGGTATGTACTTCCACTCGCTGGCCAACTGATCGGCGCCGTCCAAGGTCCGGGCCCCCCAGCAGAGATTGCCATACACGGGGAAGGTGCGCAGGCAGTTGGCTCCCAGAGGATTGAGTGCACCATTTTGAGGGTCGGTCAGCAGATAGGCCAGGCCCTGCACGTTCTGTAATCGCGCCTCGGTACCGGCGGGCGCCTTCCACACCCCACGGTTGGCATCGGTACGCGCATATAGCCCGGCGATGGTGCCGGAGACGGCAATGCCTCGCAGCCGATTTCCGTTGGCCGGATCCGGCACGAAGGTCCGCGGGAAATAGACCGCGGCGTTCTTGTTGCGGAGGGAGTCATTCTGCGCAAGCCAGGTCTGCATCGCCTCCAACGAGGCCGTACTTTCCGGTATGTCAATGAGGAGAAAGCCACGGCGCGCCGCGATATAGCTGGTTGCGTCGCTATAGACCTGCCGCATATCGGTCTCGGTCAGATCCGCCGCGCGTGGGATACAGAGGATATTGACCAGGTCCACATCTTCCAGCGCGTATATTCCGGTCTTCGCCGCTAGGACACCCGTGAGGGCGGCAGCTCCGACACGGGGCGTAGACGGGGTAGCGCCGTCGCTGCCGTCATCCCCGTTATCCAGGTTGTACTGCTGGTCATTGATGATCGGTCTATTGGGCGGCACGCCGGCGGGATCGAACCCAAGCGCCGCCGCATCAGTCCCTCCGGGCGTGAGGCGCGCGGTGGGATCAAAATCGGCGCCGCCCCGTCCGGCAAGGAGCATGTAGCGATAGGGGTTGGCAGTCGTCCCGTTGCCGAGCAGTTTCACGGAGGCCCCCGACAGCAGGGCACGTTCTCCCGGTGTCGCGGCGGCAATGGCAGCGGCACGAATTCCCGCCTCCAGCAACGGCCGCAAGGCAGGATGACTCATTGTGCCTGAGTAGGTCACCGTCACGGTGCGGGCCCCGCCTCCCACATTGACGGTCAAATCGATCGGGCTCGCGGGCGGAACCGCGGTGACGCCCGCACCGATGGTCCCCGTAGCGGCAGGGCGCGGCCAGGTCGCAGGAGGCACCGGCGGCGTGATGGCAGCCAGCCCATCGCGATTGAGCTGCACCAATCGCGAGCCGGCATTTACCACCTCGATCGCGTAATTCACTGCAGCAGGATCCATCGTCAGGTTGCGGAAGATTTCCGAGTTGCGGACCACACGCCGGCTGTTCTCAGTGATGATCTCTGAGACCACCAGGTTGAACTGGGTGGCGGGATCTGATGTCTCGTAGTCGACCTCGAGATAAATATTGTCGCCCCACGCTCCCGGGTTGGTCGCCGCCTCACCACGAATGCGGCGGCCGGCAACGACGTTAAAGAGATCGGTGCCTGCGGTACCGACGGGAGTGTCATCGATGAGCGCGTTTGATGCGACCGCTGCTGTGGTGCCGAGCCCGGCGTCGGTAACATTGGCCACCCGTACCACCCAACATTCATTGCCGCCGTTCTGGAAAAACTGTTTAATGCCGTAACTCGCGGGACTGTGCGTATGGATGCCGCCGAACTCGCGTTCAAAGTCCGCGTAACTGAGACACTGAACCGCTTCGTTCAGAAGTCCCCGGGGGAACCAATCGACGAACGCCGCGACCGATGTCGCCACCCCTGTAATGGTCCGCACGCCGCTCGATTTTTCTTGGATATACACGCCTGGATAACTCACAGCGACTGGCATTTGGCATCCCTCCCTTTGGAGATTATTGTGAGTTCTTCTCTACTTGCTTGAGAACCGCGTGATCTTTACGCATGATGTCGGTAGCAAGACGTAATCGGTAGTTTCCTTATTACCTCACTGCCTTGCCTGGTATAACCTCACAAACGATCCCTCAACACTTGGTCTGTTCGAGCGGTTCTCTCACCGCTGCACGCAGAGCCTGTACAATTTTTTCGCTCTGCCTGTTCGTGATGTCGTGACGTCGAAAACACAGTTTCTGTGTGAAGGCCGTTTCTAGTTCAGGCCCAAGTCCTACGATAATGACATCCGGATAGACGGCAAGAAGTTGACTACAAAGTCCCGGCTCATCAGTTCCGTCCTGCGTAAGAATCACCGCGTCAGCTTTGGTCCTGCCCGTCTCCTGGAGAATCTTCATCGGCCCACGGCAATCCCCTACCACTTCCATATCCTCTTGCTCTTCAACGAGCTGCCGAATGGCCTCGGGGACCATCATAGGATGATTGGCGAAGAGCACCCGGATCTTGTCCACCAGCCGGTCCCTCAATACAGTTGTCGCACTGTATGTCTGACGGTAGACGATGCCTATAGATCCTGGGGATGGATTTGGATCTAGATGTAACAACCGGAAGAACTAGATCTTTTCTAGATCCAACTCGATGGACAAGAAGTGGTGGACGCATCAAGTGCGGCTGAGAAAGCGGATACAGGTTCCTGTGAAAAGTAAAGAATCTAGAGCGAGTTCTGACCGGTGAGTATCGCTTGGGTTCTGATGAATTTCACCGCCGAATGGCGATTGTGGAGCTGGAGTTTGTCGAGGATGTTGTGCACATGATTCTTGACGGTGGAGACTCCGATATTGAGCCGCGTCGCGATCTCCTTGTTGCTCAACCCCTCTTCAATCAATCCTACAATCTCGACTTCCCGTCGGGTGAGAGGTACCCCATTGCCCACACCACTCCCTACCGCCTGGCGAGCCGACAATGACATCCGGCAAAATGTGAGATGGGCGATTCTTGGAGAACAGACTGTTTCCCCTCGTACAATCGCTGCGAGGTTCCGTTCCAGCTCCTTGAGCGACGCGTTCTGCACCAAGTACCCAGAGGCCCCTCCGACCTCAATACAATACAAGATGTCCTCTTCTCGCTCAGGTACGTCGATCACCAACACCTTCACCCCCAATGGCAGTGATCCAATGCGAAGTAATTGCTCGTCCTCCAACTGACGCAAGAGTGCAAATTCGATGATCAGGAGATTCAGGTTTTGCGCCGCAAGATCTTTTCCTGTCTCATACAACTGCGACGCCATGTGCACGACACAGAATGGACTGGACTGTGAAAGACAACAGGTGAGGGATTCTCGCAGTAGTTGGTTGCGGTGAACGATGGCGATCCGAACTTCTGGAATCTGCATAGCCACCCAAACGTTGTCAGTGCCACAGGTCCCGCAAGACGGCAGATCCAATCGTGTTGCTCAGGGTAGGCTTTAGCACCGATTTCGTCAACAGCTATTGGATCCGGACCGTAAAGAAATCACAAGGTATGGAAAGCAAACATCATTCCATTCAAATGGTTCTCCCATACACCCAACTCTTACCACCACGTTCGAGCAGATACCGTTCTGACACGATTCT
>WBZQ01002260.1_pt1 | contig 12502 bp, 6 predicted proteins | sample 5204251 | NCBI WGS metagenome assembly WBZQ01 (sample SAMN12412402, study PRJNA552823) | activated sludge metagenome | isolation source: activated sludge from nitrification reactor of wastewater treatment plant... | place: USA: Virginia | collected 2017-09 | reverse complement strand
GCGGCGCCCGACCTCGTGGCCTGACGCCACTCATGCCGCACCAGGCATCGGCCAGATGCACCCGATTGTTCCCACGGTGTGTCGCGATATGCCGGAGATACTCGGCCCATGGACGTATGCGCGCCTCTGAACGGTCGTCCCAATCCGCGCGCACACTCGGGCTGGAAAAGAGATGCGTCAGCAGAAGGCTACGGTTGTGTTGATTCAGCGGGTAGATCCGGCCGTAGGTGCTCTCCCCGAGCCCTGCAAGATACGCCTGCGCGGCGCGAAGAGTTCCGTGCGGGTCTTCAGACCACTGCTCGCCCCAGGCCCGCCATGGCGCGCCATCCCAGGGAATGACACGGCCGATGTTTCGAGCTTCACCAAGGACCGTTGCCAAGGGGGCCGAACAAAGGACATCCAATGGCGTTTCAGGATCGGCATCCACCAAGGCTTCGATCGCAGGAAGGGACTGCACCAGATCCCCTAATCTGGCCAGTTGGATCAGCAGCGCCCGGCTGTTTTGTGTGGACTCATGCAGCATGGTCTGGAACCAGTTGGCCCTCGGCCTCGGCCAGTAGCCTGGCCAGTTCGTCCATTCCTTCGAATGTCGGGGACAGTGCGCGCAGCCGTTCGAATTCTCGTTGCGCGTCCCCTCGCCGTCCGGATCGCAAGAGCACCCCTGCCAAGGCAAACCGCATGGCGACATTGCCCGGATTGCGGGCGACAAATGCCGCGAGTCGCGAGGCGACCGCCTCCCACCGTTGGAGCATGGTTCCGCATCGGAGCAGCCAATGCATACATTCTTCGTCGTCCGGCTCATTCGCACAAAGGGTCATTAATTGCGACCAGGCTGCTTCGGCCCGCTCGGCACCCATCGCCGCCATGACGATGCCCAAGGAGGCTTTACGTGAATCGGCACCGGAGAGTTTCGCCCGCTCGAACGCCTCTTCCGCCTGCTGATACGCGTTGCGTTGCATGGCCACGATTCCGCGCAGCAGCCAACCTTCTCCATGCGAAGGGTCCTGTTGCAGCAGCGCCGTCAAATGGAAGTCCGCCTCATCGAACGCACCTGTTTCCAGCGCTTGTTTCGCCAGTCCGATACGGGCATAGGCGTCTTCCTCGAAGGTGAGGATGCGTCGCCAGAATGGAATAGCCAGTTGGGGTTGGACGACCCCGAGACAGACGAGCACCCCCCAACGCAGGATCCATGGGTCGGCGGGCCACTCATCCACGCGCGCGAGGAAGGCGGAGACGGCATTGAAGTCGCGACGAAGAGCTGCCCCCTGGACCTCCGCCAGGATCGCTCGTTGGGTCTTGGTCTCCGGGTCGGCAATCACTTGAAGACGGTAGCTCAATATGCCGTCGGTGACATGCGTGTGAATGGCATATCCATCTTCAAAGTGCAGGAGATCTTCATCCGTCACCCACCAACAGGCGCCCCAGCGCTCCCGGAGGCGTTGGCTGTTGTCGAGTTCATGTATTTTCCTGCCCGGTGTCTTGCTTTCCAGGTGATAGAGCACACTCTTGGGTTGATAGACGATCTTCCACTCTTGCTTCCGAATTTTGAGACAGAGATCGACATCCTCAAAGCCGTTTCGATAGCCTTCGTCGAATCCATCCACCTGCTCAAAGACGCTACGGCGCACGAGCATGCATGCGGCGGTGACGCACTGCAATTCGCGCCGTCTGTTTGCACAGGCCGCCTCGGCGCGCCCTCCGCGATACATATGGTAAGGCATCAGACATTCACGTGAGAAGGCAACGCCGGCATGTTGGATCGACCCGTCTTCGAAGAGAAGTTTGCTGCCCACCACCGCCACATCCGCGTGGGCGCGGATGTCCCCGACCAGCGCCGACAGCCATCCCTTCAATGGAATCGTGTCGTTATTCAGAAACACCAGGAATTCGCCGCGTGCCGCCCGCGCGCCCTGATTGCAGGCCTTGGCAAATCCGAGGTTCTCTTCGTTACGGACCACTTGTACGTCACCCCCGAGCGTCCGGAGAAAATCCTGCACGCCGTCCGTCGATCCGTTATCGACCAGAATCACTTCATAGGTCACGTCGTCGGTGACCTCCGCCAGCGCCGTGAGACATTGCCGGGTCAAGGCCGCATTGTTCCAGACGGGAATAACGATCGAGCAGGCATACGATGGCTTCTTCGCCCGGCCCTTCAGCCCCGCCAAATGGTGTCGTTGTGCCTCCAGCATTGTCGGCTGCGCCGCCACGTACGGAAAGTATTTTCGATAAATGATATCGGTGGTGCGGCAGAAGGCATCGTGATCGTGACTGGTCATCGATGAGCCGTCGGTTCGCCACGTGAACTCTGCGGTCGTCTGCGCGATGTGCGCAAAAGGATAGACTGTGGCGAGCCTGATCCAGAGATCCCAGTCTTCATGGACGAACAGACTTTCGTCGAACAAGCCCACCTCATCGAGGCAGGACCGCCGGTGCATCAGACAGAGCACCGGAATATAGTTGTGAACAAGCAGACGCTGAGCATCGAACTCATAGGAGTAGGGCCGGTCACGACTCAATACCGTCGCCTCGGCTCCCGCTTCCTGTTCGGTGACACGCCAGGCATCGGTGTAGGCCACCTGATGGGTGCCACGTTCGAGAAAGGCGACGAGCGTGCCCAGGTGATCGGGCAGGAAGCGGTCATCGTCATCGAGATAGGCGACGTAGGTCCCGGTGGCATGGCGAAGGCCGGTGTTGCGCGCCCCTGCCAGTCCACGGTTGCGGTCATGATTCACAAGCGTCGTTCGTCCGGCACAGTTCATCTCAGCGACAACGGATTCGACCGGAGTCGTGCCGTCATTGACCACGATCACTTCGAAATCCTGGTACTGCTGAGAGTTGAGACTCTCCAAGGCCATGCGCAAACGGTCCGGTCGATTATGGGTCGGCACAATCACCGACACCATCGGTCGTCGTGTAAACGGCACCGGGTGCGTCCCCGTCGCCGCCGTGCGACGGCAGGCCCAGACCTGATAAATGGGCATGAGTGTCTTAGTTCGATAGTCATGGGCGGTGGCCGCCGGGAAATACCGGAGGGAGGGCACTTCGATCGGAATGCGTTCCAGCCCCAAATGATGAAAGCCGCCGTCGGCCAATAGTTGGCCCAGCTGCTGCTCCGTCACCCAATCCTCCACGGGCTGATTGGGCGGAGCGATGCGTCGCCATTCTTCCCACACATCCCCGCGCGGAGTCGTCAGAATGAGATAGCCTTCACTGGTGAGGAGCTGCGCCAGTTGACTGACGAACCCCGGCTTCTCTGGATGGGGGACATGTTCAATGACTTCGGAACAGAGCACGATATCGAACGGCATGAAGTCCGGCCTGGCCAACACCGTCTCGGGTGTGCCCGCTTCGAAGCGAATGTGTGGAAACATCCGACGCGCATGCTCGACCACGCCGGCTACCGGCTCGATGCCTTCACAGGTTCCATAGATTGTCGCCAGATTCGTCAGCCATCCTCGACCACAACCCACATCGAGAATGCGTAGCGTGCGACCGGGAGTCTCGCGCCGCGTCTGTCGCACGACATGTTCAAGGAATGACGCAATCTTCGACCAGCGCGCCGCTTCATCGGCGTTCGGTTCGGGTGTCGACCAAGCCGGTTTGTTCACGAATAGGTCTACATAAAAGGCATTCTGATCCATAGACACCTTGGCTGATGGGTGGGAAATCGGGTCTGCCGTCGGCAACCCTGTGGCGGACGGCGAGGATTGAGCTGCAGGCGCCGGAACCGTGGTCTGGGCTGCGGATGGGGATTTTGCCTGTTCCGACAAGCCATAGTCAGGAGTCTGTCCGGTGCGAATCCATTCCAAGGTTCCCTGAAGGCGTCGTTCGGCTGTGTGATACCGTTTGATCTTGCCCTGCGCCCGCTGAGCCAGGGACTCGGCCAATGCGCGATCATGCAGAATCCGGTCGATCTGCCCGGCAAGGGCTTCAGGCGCATCCTGGGGGAACAGCAGGATGTCTTTCTCCGGTTCGAAGAGTCCCCTGTTCTTCGGATGCCCGGGAATGTCCCAGGAGATCACCGGTCGACCGGCCGCCATGGCTTCGATGACCCGTCCGCCATAAAATTTGGCGAGGCTCGGCAGGTTCACGATAGCCGGCCATTGAGCTAGTTGCCCCATCCACTCGCTGAATTCGGCGAGGCGGATCTGTTGCAAGGATTGGGCATATTCCCGGATAGCCTCGTCGGTGACTGCATGGCCCTCTGCCAGGTATTGGGCCGCGACTTGCTGCAACTGATCGAACAACTGCTGATTGTTCGTAGGAGGCTGAGCCCCTTTTGCGTATTGCAGACGCCTGCTCAGTGATGGCTCACTCACCCAATGCTGCCGCCGCCCATACGGCGTTCCATGGAAGACAGCCTGTGGCTGGGTCGGAGCGCCGACGGGAGTAACGATGAACCGTTCCGGAACCATCGGCGGCCACCAGAGCACGTTGGCGAATCCACGCGTCCGGAGCTCGGCGGCATCCTGCTCGTCCGGCACCAGCACATGGGTCAAATAGGGAAGTTGCGCTTCCAAGTGTGCAGCACGACCTTTCAACTGTGGCGCCCAGGCATAGTCGTCCGCATCGTAGCGAAGCGACTCCATGAGGACCCCGACTCGCACAGGCGCCAATTGAGCGACCCATTCCAGCGTAGCCTGGTCGAGAGGCGTATGGATGAGCCAGAGCCATACCTGATCGAAGTGCTGACCGGCCAGGGCCTTCCTGGCATGGTAGACCCATGACGCAGGCGTGGAGCAGGCGTTCTCGGCGATTGCCGGCACGGTGACACACTCGACGCCGTTCGCCCGCAAACCTTCCTGCACACCGAAAGCTGCGCTATAGGTCCAAGGGCGCGCGGTGGCCCAGGTTTGGAAATCCAATTGAATCAACAGGGCTCGTTGCCGAGGAGCGGCGACAGAAGCTCTGGAAACTGCCGAAGCAGTCCGGACCTGGTCGCCGCGTTCCGCTCCCCTGGGCACAGCCACACTCGCCGGTCGGCTTCGTTGTTCCCGCCAGCGTTGAAACTCGAGATCCACCGTGGGGTCCCGGCGAATGAGGTGAGCGGGAATACGATCCTCAGAACAACGCGCCGGTGACATGTCGAAGCGTTCCCAACCAGTGCCGCGTTTTCTCACCGCCCAGCACCCTGCCACTTGGGACACTTCACCGAAGAGTTCCCCCACGGCCAACGTGACGCCGGGATGATATTCGTGCCCCGATCGCGGATCGCGAATGTAGTCCGACTCGATCTGAGTGCGGGCATAGGCCTGGTCGATTTCGAATGATTGACGTTCCAGATCGTCACCGCACAAGACGCCCCCATCCTTGATCAGGCCCCCGGCCGCCTGAATATCCGCCAGCACTGCCGCATAGGAGTGGTCGCCGTCGACAAAGACGAGATCGAAATAGTTCCGCGGAAGGGCCGGCAACATGGCTGTGGCGGCCCCTCTAAGCGGAAGGATCAGCCCCGCATGGCCGGCAGTGGTGATGTTATGCAGAAACAACTCGTAGATCGTATCGTTGGCCAAGGCGTCGGACATCTCACGGTACACGGCCGCGTCCGGCCGCTTCTTTACATCGAAATACGGCTTCCAGGGATCGACACAGACGACACGGCCGTTGGCTCGATGATGCCGGGTCAACGCCTCGGCCCACGTAATAGCCGATCCCCCGGCCCATGATCCCACCTCAAGAATATGAAACGGGCCTGCACCTTGCCGGGAGGCCTCCAGCCGCACCAGTTCCTGCATCACTACGTGGCGAAGCGGGAGTCCTTGCGATGCCCACATCACCCGACCGAAATAGGGACGCAGCTGTTCGCGGCAGAATTGGTAGTACTCAACGTCCAGCGGAGTCACTCGGTTTGCCTCACGTACACCTTGCGACATATCAGTCCCCTTACGGCTGTGACCGATCGTTCCGGCGAACGACGTCCGGGTATTCCGGGTTCATCCAGCCCTCAGCCGGTTCGATAACCATGTTGGCTCGGAATTCTTCACGCGGCAGATAGGGATACATATCCTCGATGGGCGTCTTCCATCCGAAGATCCTGGGTTCGTAGGTGTGGAATTCATGCATGTCCACATCGCAGACCACCGGCCCGTCGAATTGCAATACCTCTTCAATCTTCGCATCCATCTCGGCATGGTTGCGGATGGCCACCGTCTTGATTCCGTAGGCCTGCACGATCTTGAGAAAGTCCGGCGGGTTGTACCCTTTCGGTCCACAGGCCTCGGCACGGCCCTGAAAATTCGTCTCCTGGTAGGCCTTGGTGATCCCGTAAATGTGATTATTGAGAATGAAGGTTTTGACTTTGACGCCGTAATTGATGAAGGTCTGCAGTTCCTGAGGATTCATGTTGAAGCCCCCGTCCCCGATGGTGCAGACCACTTGACGGCTTGGCGCGGCAAACCAGGCACCCATCGCTCCGGCAAACGAGAATCCCATGGGAGAGTTGCCGTTGTTCGTGAGATTCCGCTGCCCGTATTTGGTTTCAAAGGCATGGTTGCTGACGACAATATTGCCGCCGCAATCCCCGACGAGAATATCCGTGGCACCCATCTTTTCGGAAAGGCGACGCATGAATGCATAGGGGTGCACCCGCTCACGCTGGGCGAAAAATTCAGGCCGGACGGGGTCGTACTGGCGTTTCCATTCCATCACCCGTTCTGTCCAGCCAGAATAGTCCGGCAATGGTTTGCTCCGCCGATCGAGGGCGATCAACAGGCGCTGAGTGAACACCTTGGCGTCGCAGAGAATGTTGACATCGAACGGCACCTGTTGAAACTTCCGTTGCACCATGGCCGGATCGATTTCCACCAAAAACTTCTTGGCCTGGCGCGCAAAGCTCTGGACATTTCCGCCGGTGATGCGGCCGGAGATGCGGCTGCCGATCGAGAGGAGCACATCGCTGTTCTGAATGCCGAAGTTGCGGCCGGCCCCTCCATACGTGCCGACCCGGCCGCCGTAGTTTTCATAGTCCGAGCTGATCACGTCCAAGGCATTCCAGGTCGGAAAACAGGGCACGTTCAACCGCCGTCCCAAGGCGCGTACATCATCCTGGGCATTCGCGAGCCGGACGCCGCCGCCGACGAGAATGACCGGTCGTTCAGCATGTTGGAGCTCGGTGATAAACCGGGAGATCTGCTCATCGACCACGGTAAGGTCGAAGCTTGCGGCGGCGGGAGGCTCAAACCCGATGAGCTGCTTGGCATCGATCATCGTCTTTTGGACATCGAGGGGAATATCCAGCAGCACCGGTCCCGGCCGTCCTTCCTGACAGAGCCACAGCGCCTTCTCCAGCTCATACCGAACATCTTCGGGCTTCAGAATCATTTTCGCGTACTTCGTGACCGGAGCCGCCATGGCGACGATGTCGGTCTCCTGGAATCCGATCTGGCGAATGGCAGGATCGGGCCGGAGAAACCGGGAGTTGATCTGGCCGGTCAGAAACACGCAGGGCACGGAGTCATAAAAGCAGTTGCCCATCGCCGTGAGAAGATTCATCCCGCCCGGCCCGCTGGTGGCGATGGCTACGCCGGGCACGCCCTTCACTTTTGCATAGGCCTCGGCTGCAAACCCGCCGGCCTGCTCGTGCATGACGGCGACGTATTCCGTGGCGGCGGTGCGTGTAAACGCATCGATCAGGTCACCGTTGGCGGCGCCGTAGACTACGAACATCTTGTCGATTCCGCGCTCCGCCAATGTATGAATGATGAAGTCTGCAACCTTGATCATGACCGCTCCTTTCCCCTCTCTGTCGCTACGCAACCGCATCGGTGACCACATCGTGATGACGACGGCGGACCTGGTGCCGGCACATGCCCTCTACATGGGTGGCGACCTGCGCTCCGAATGTCTGCCGGAGCATGCCGAGATAGTCCGGATGGGTGAAATACTCCATGAATGCGCGATCCCGGAATGCCAACACCTGTGTGGCCGTGAGGCTGTCGGTCGGCAAGGGAGAGCACTCGTAAGCATGTTGCGAATAACCGATCCATCCGGGGCCGCCTTCATCATCCGGCAGCGTCCAGTGCTTCTGCTTCGCCAGGTCATACAGCGGTGAGCCCGGGTAGGCCATGGCACAGTAAAAGTTGGCCCATTCCGTATTCAGCGTGAGGGCCAAGTCCAAGGTCGCGCGCATACTCTCCATCGTGTCGTCCGGTAGGCCGAAGATATAGTTGGCCGCTACATGAATGCCGTACGAGCGGATCTTGTCGACCGTCGCCACAATGTCCCGTTCGACGAAGCGGCCCTTTTCGACGCCGTCGCGGACATGCTGGCTTCCGGATTCGATGCCGAGCCCCAGCCAGGTAAATCCCGCCCGCGCGAGTTTTGCCAACACTTCGTCCTGGACCGTGTCCACCCGGGCGTAGGCCCAGATATTGAGCCGGTACCCTCGTTCGATGATGCGATCGCAAATGCCGATCACATGCCGCCGATTCAGCACAAACATTTCATCGGGGATTTTGATATTGGTGACGCCATAGTCCCGGACCAGCCGGTCGATCTGCGCAATGACATTGTCCGGGCTCCAGGTCCGTAACATGGGAGTCCCGAAGGGTGAATTGATACAACAGAACGAACAGGTGAAGGGACAGCCCAGACTCGTCTGCAACGACGCGTACGGAGCCCGCGCCTCAAGATTGCCGAAGCAATGCCAGTTGTGGGCGCGATAGCGGGTCATGTCGAGGAGCTCCCAGGCCTGCCCCGGCACCTCGCGATCCAGATTCGTCAGCAGTTGCGCCGGCGCATTGCCGACCGGCACACCCTTCTCCATGTGCCATAAGCCGGGAACCTCGCGAAGGGAATGTTGCGGTGCGCGTAAGGCAATCACCAGACCGAGAATCGTGGCAGGACCTTCTCCCTGGCAGACATAGGTATAGGGCTCTTCCAGCAGGGTGCGTTTCGGCAGGGCCGACGGGTGAGTCCCCATCACGAGCGTGGGAATATCGGCCAGCGTAGTCAGGATTTCGCACACCTTCCGGCCGGCCGGCATACATTGTGTGGAGGCGGACGGTTGTTGCCCATAGATCACGAAGACCGCGAGTCTCGGCGCAATGGCGGCGATCCGATCCGCCGTCTGCTGGTGATTCAACCCCTCTGCCTCGGCATCCAGAATGGCCACGGAGCAGCTGTGTTGTCGCAGGAAGGTCGCGATCAAACCAGACCAGACCGGCGGTTCGATGGCGGCGAAGTCCCGGCTCAACTCCTGATACACCTGTACCCGACTAGGCGGGGTGATCAGCAACACGTCAAGCGGCTTGGACACGGCAACCTCCCAGTTGTTGCGCAAAGGCGATCGTACGCGACAGGCCTTCGTGCACATCCTCTTCCTGCCCGCACACGGCTATGCGAATGAACGACGCGTAGGCTTCGCCGAAACTACGGCCCGGGGTGACCGCCGTATGGTGATCGTCCAGTAGTCGCCGGCAAAAGGTCATATCGTCGAGCCTGGTGCGCGCGATATCGACAAACAGATAAAACCCTGACTCCGGCTTGTGGCAATGCAGGATGCCGGAGCGGTTGATGCGGTCGTGGCAGGATCCGATGAGGCGGGAGCCGCGTGATCGAACCTCGTTCGCATAGGTATCGAGTACCTTCATACCGGCCAAGCAACCCAGTTGAGTAAACAGGGGAAGACAGGAATAGAGGGTGGAATTGGAGAGCGCGAGTTTTGCCGCCACCGCCTCATGGGCGAAGGCATATCCGGTTCGAAACCCTGGGATTGAGCACACCTTTGAAAAGGACGACATCGCTACGACATATCCGGCTCGCGCCGAGGCGAGGGTCACGAACGAACCATCGAAGGTCAGATCGGCGTACGTTTCATCGCTTAACAGCCAGATCCCCGCCTCTTCACAGCGGGCCGCAAGCGCGCGCAGAATCGTCGAATCGTAGAGGGCCCCCGTGGGGTTGTTGGCGTTGTTGACGACAATCGCCCTTGGCTCGGCAGCCAGCGCGTCATCGATGGCCTGTCGGGTCAGGTGAAATCCGTCGCGCTCAGAAAGCGGCACCGGCCTGACCTGAAGTCCCTGATGCGCCGCAGCGGCCCAGTAGGAGGGAAACGCCGGCGTGAACAGCACCACGCGATCGCCGGGATTGCAGGTGATGTCCAGAAACTGATGAATCAGGAGATTCGCAGGGCTGATCACGACCTGGGAGTCGGTCAGCGCCTCGCCCGTCAACGAGGTGTATCGAGCCGCCAACGCGGCTCGTAATTCCTTCACGCCGGCCATCGGCGCATATCCCAGCTGTTTCTCGCGGAGCGCCTGCACGGTGCCGTCGACGATTTCACCCGGCGGAGCCATACGGGGATTGCCGAGTTCCAGGTGATAGATGCGATACCCCTGCCGCTCCAGGGCTTGAGCCCGATCCATGACCCGGAACATCTCCTGCCCGATCAGGCGTTCACCTCGCGATGAAAATGCCAATCGGCGCGTTGTCTGTGAACCCGGGACTGTCCGATGAGCCATTACAACAGCGATCCTTGTTCCTGATGCATGGATGTGACCGGAAAATGAATTGACGGGTCTTTCCAGACCTCGCGAAAATGCGCGAGGCGCTCGGGGGTGCCGATGTCGTACAGCGCGCTGGCTGTGACAAATCCATAGAACGGTTCGGTGACCAGCTGCGGAAGTAACTCGCGCTCCAGTGACCAGGAACGACTGTTCGGAAACAGCGCCTCGACGGTACGATCGAACAGATAGATGCCGGCATTGTGATAGCCCGTCGTTCTGGTGCGCGGCTTCTCCACCATGGACAGGACGCGGTCGTCCTCCCCTAACGTGACGGCTCCGGTATCTTCCCGTGAGTCGGCTTGGGTGACCGCGATCGTCGCGCGGGCGCGTTTACGGGTATGGAACCGCAGGAGTCGCTCCGGATCGAGCTCACAGAGGGAGTCTCCGTTCAGCACCAAAAATGGATTGCTGCGAACGAGCTTCATCGCTTGCGCGACCGCTCCGCCCGTTCCCAGCGGAGCGGGGTCGCGGACGAACAGGGTTTCATACCCGCCTCGATGGCGGCCAAACCAGTCCTCGATCATGTCGCCCTTGTATCCGGTGCTGAAAATAAACCGCCGCGTACCATGGCGCAGAAAATGTTCGACGAGACATGCCACAAACGGGCGGCCATGAATCTCCGTCATCGATTTCGGGCGATCCGCCACGACAGATTGCAGGCGTGTACCGAGCCCCCCGCACAGAATGACCACATCGCAATCCGCAAACCGGCCCATCTTCACGCTGCCTTTCCAAGTAACGCGGCCTTCAGTTGGGAGGCCGTATCAGCCGAGTTGTGAGCCCACACGTCGTCGAGCATGAGATGATCTTCCTGATAAAACACGATCTGTGTACCCAGGCCTTCAAACTTAAACGGAACCTGCAACAATCCGGGCAGAGCGCTGCGAATCCGCTCATGGTCCTCCGGCTTGGCAAACAGGAGCATGAACCCTCCGCCTCCGGCGCCCAGCAACTTTCCGCCCAGTGCGCCGGCCGCCCTGGCCGCCGTGTAAATCTCGTCGATGGCCGGAGTGGTGATCCGTGACGTCAAGCGGCGTTTGAGCATCCAGCCTTCGTGCAGCAGGGTTCCAAACGCAGCTAGGTCGCCGCCGCCGGTGAGGATCGTGATGCCCTCTTCGACCATTTCCAGCATGGCAAACAGTTCGGCTTTGCGTTGACTCGTGCGATCGATCTGCTCGCGAGCCACCTCCGACGCAATCCGCGAAAACCCTGTGAAGTAGAGTTGCAAGTGGCTCTGAAAGGCGGCAAGCCGGTCGGGTTGCATGATGATCGGGGTATGCCCGATCTCTCCGTTCTGAAAAAACGTCGCTTTGCAGAGACTGCCATGCGCCGCGAGCACTTGATCCTGGCAACCGACGGCTTCGCCAAGCACGTTCTGCTCGACATGGATGGCCGCTTGGGCCAGCTGATCTTTGCTGGGCATGATGTGTTGAAGGGCATAGAGGGTGTGGAGCAGGCCTACCGTGAACGACGAGCTCGAGCCTAAGCCGGTTCGCGCAGGCAGATCCCCGTCGTGGTGAATCTCCAGGCCGTCGTTGATGTTGAGATACTTCAGGACTCCGCGAACGGCGGGATGTTCGATCTCTTCATTGTTTTTCACCAGCTCGATACGCGAATAGGCAATGCGCGACCGGTGTTCGAAGAACGGCGGCAGGCGGCGGCAGCTGATGTAACAATACTTGTCGATGGTCGTGGCGAGGACGGCTCCGCCATGTTCACGGAACCACACGGGATAATCGGTGCCGCCACCGAAGAAGGACATTCGGAACGGTGTTCGACTGATAATCATCGATGCCCTCCCCGTCCATCCGCTCTCGAATCAGACATTGGCATACTGACCGGCTTTGATGATCGTGTAACACTTCATCAATTCACGAATGCCGCGTTCCAAGGACCACTCCGGCTTGAACCCGGTTGCCGATAAACGCTGATTGGATACGATATAGTCGCGCTTGTCGGGGTCCTCGCCGATCGGCGCCTCGAACGACACGAAATGC